>Ga0209541_10016890_pt1 | contig 10746 bp, 14 predicted proteins | sample RifCSPlowO2_01_FD_184027 | JGI IMG/M metagenome (GOLD analysis project Ga0209541, IMG submission 184027) | Groundwater microbial communities from Rifle, Colorado - Rifle CSP2_plank lowO2_0.1 (SPAdes) (version 2) | ecosystem: Environmental > Aquatic > Deep subsurface > Groundwater | place... | reverse complement strand
CTCCTCCGGAAAAGCCGTCATTTAAAGACCGACTCAATAACTTTTCATCTACGCCCAAATCTTTGGCTTTTTGATTTAGAATTTTCCTAAACTCAAACGGGGCGATCTTAGTTTTGGCCCGGGCTTGGTAGGCTTGATGTAAAAACTGGTCCAGGGTGACGCCGGGAATAGCCACCGGATACTGAAAGGCCAAAAACAGACCTGCCAGCGAGCGCTCATCGGGTGACAGCTTTAAGAGATTTTTACCATCCAGCTTTACTTGACCGCCGGCAATTTGATAATGAGGATGTCCTGCCAAAGCGTAGGCTAAAGTGCTTTTGCCCGAGCCATTGGGGCCCATTACCGCCACCAATTCGCCCGGCTTCAACTCCAAGCTAATACCTTTAAGGATTGGTTTTTTAACCACCGTCACCTTTAAATTACGAATGGTCAACATAAATCCTGTAAGGTAACCTTGGCCAAATACTTATCAACCAGCGCTGCAAGCCCACCAATCACTTTTTTGTGCCGGCAATACGGAAAAGCAACACATGCCTCGCCACGCAAACAAGCCACCGGGCTGGTTTTCCCTTCAAGCCTGAAAATCACTTCGCCCAAGGAAATTTGACCAATCCCTTTGGCTAAACGGTATCCCCCGGTACGGCCTTCTTTGCTGGTAATTAGTTTGGCTTGTTTTAAGTTCAGGGCGATTTTGGTTAAAAATCGGTAAGGCAACTGCTTGGTTTGCGCCCAGGTAGACAAACTTAAGCTTTGACCTGTGTTTAACCGGGCTAAATCTGTCAGCAATAAAATACCTAAATCGACCCGGCGGGATAATTTGAGCATTAACTCCTCCTAGTAAGGGAGAAGTTTATCACAGCAATAATTACTTATCCAACAAAGCCTCAATCCCCGGCATTGGTTTTCCGGCCAAATATTCCAAAGCGGCTCCACCGGCAATCGAGACGTGTGAGTAACGAAAGATTAAACCAAAATCTTCGGCTAAAGCGGCCGTGTCACCACCGGCCAAAATTGAGGTTTTGCCGTCAGCGGCAACAGCTTCAGCTACTTTAAGCGTCCCGTCGCGGAATCTAGCATCCTCGTACTTACCCATTGGCCCGTCCCAAAACACAGTTTGACTCTTGTTAATAATCTCAACATATTTTTTAACCGAGGCTGGACCAATATCCAAAAACACCTCGCCTTTTTCTAATTTAGTTTCTGGGGTCACGCTGACTATCCGTTTTTTTGTCGGCTTATCCAAACTGTCAGCCACCACCGCATCAACAGGAATAATAATTTTTTTGCCGTATTGCGCCATCAATTGACCCGATGCCTCAACCAAGTCAATTTTTTCGCCCTTGGCTTTATCAACATAAGGTTCATCCAGATAAGAGGCGCCAACGTCTACTCCCATCGCCTTAAAAAAATTATTGGCGGCCGCGCCGCCAACTAAAACCTGATCAGTTTTATTAATTAAATTCTTAATCGCCATGATTTTATCGTAGGTTTTAGTGCCGCCGATAATCAAAGTCGTCGGCGGCTCCGGATGCTTCATTAACCGGTCAAAAATTTCCATCTCCCCCTCCAAGTACATGCCAGCCACGCTAGGAATGTGCCTTGGAATCCCGGTGGTCGAAGCGTGAATCCGGTGGCAGTGACCAAAGGCATCTTCAACCATTAAGTCACCGTTAGCTGCCATTGCTTTGGCAAATTTATCATCGTCAGCTTCTTCGCCCGGATAAAACCGGGTGTTCTCCAGCATCACCATCTGGCCCGGCTTCATTTGGTCAATAAAAGTTTTAACTTTTGGACCAATTAACTCGGGTAAGTATTTTACTTCCCGGTTAATTAGTTGGGATAAACGTTTAGCCACAGGCGCCATCCGTAATTCCTCGACCACTTTGCCGCCAGGCCGCTCCAGGTAAGAAATGAAAATAATTTTGCATTTGTGCTCCAGTAAATAAAAAATTGAAGGAAAATAAGCTTTAAGTCGGACATCAGAAATGGGTCTTAACTCGCCATTGGCAACCGGCTTTAATTTAATATTAAAGTCGCAGTGATGAATTACCCGTTTACCGGATAACTCAATTTCCCGTAAAGTTTTTTTATTCATACTAAAGTTTACCTTGGCGTGCCAGCGACACTTCTTTTGCCCGGTCAATAAAGACCTGCTGCATGATCTTCCCGTTTTCGTTTTTACCCGCCCAGGCCTTTAAAGCTTCTTCCTGCAGGGCCCGGCCGAAAGAATAGCTTAACTGCCAGGGCGGTTTACCCTGAGCGGAGTCGAAGGGCTGTTTATTGATAGCGTTTAAGCGCTCGCAAGCTTGGTCGGGTGACAAACCGCCGGACAAAAAGATTGTCCCGGGCAAGTTTTCAGGCAGATGCTTTTTAAAACAAGCCACCGTCGCTGCGGCTACCTCACTAACGCTGGCTTGGTCTTTGGCGTCTTTACCGGATAAAATCATGTTTGGCTTTAAAATCATGCCGGTTATCTCTACCCGGTGTTTTTTTAGCTGGTCAAACACGGCCGTTAGAGTTTTGGCGGTGACCTCTTCACACCGTTTTTGGGTATGATCACCGTCCATTAATACTTCCGGCTCGACAATCGGCACTAATCCCGCTTCCTGGGACAAAGCGGCATAGCGGGCTAAAGCATGAGCATTAGCCTCTAAGCAATAATCTGTTGGAATATCTTTGCCGATGGTTATTACTGCCCGCCACTTGGTAAATTTAGCCCCTAAGCTGACATATTCTGCCAGGCGCTCGCGCAAACCATCCAGGCCTTCAGTAACGGTTTCACCGGGAAAACCAACCAGCGGTTTGGCACCCAGGTCAACCTTAATCCCCGGCAGCACCCCTTTTTCAGAAAGCAATTCGGCAAAAGATTTGCCGTCATCAGTTTTTTGCCTTAAGGTTTCGTCATATAAAATCACCCCGGAAATATAGTCTTCCATCCCCGGACTTTCTAACAGCCATTGCCGGTAACTTCTTCTGTTTTCCTCAGTTGATTCCACTCCAATACTGTCCAGTCTTTTGGTCATGGTTCCGGTGCTTTCATCAGCGGCTAAAATCCCCTTTTTAGGAGCAACCATTTGTAAGGCAATTTGATTTAAATTCATAAACGGTAATCTATTTGATCTTTGTCAAAAACATGAGTGGTGTCAATAAAGCGGACCTTTTCTGTTTGGGTACTCATCACTAATGAATGAGTGCGGGCTCCGCCGCCAAAAAACTTGACCCCCTGCAAAGCTTCGCCGGAAGTAACCCCGGTAGCGCAAAACATAATTGTTTTGCCGCTGGCTAGCTCTTTATGGGTGTAAATTTTCCCCAACTTACCGCCCATTTTCACTAATCTTCTTTCTTCCTCTTTGCTTTGAGGCCAAAACCGGGCCTGCATTTCCCCTTTAAGACATCTGATTCCGGCAGCGGTAATTACTCCTTCGGGGGCGGCGCCGATTCCCATGACTGCATGCACCCCTGTTCCTCTCATACAGGCGGCAATGCCCGGCATTAAATCGCCGTCAAGCACCAGCTGCACCCGGGCACCGGCTTCCCTCACCTTGGCAACCTGCTCTTCGTTTCTGGGCCGATCCAGCATCACCACCACCAAATCCTTCACTTCCCTATCCAAAGCTTTGGCAATGGCTTTAAGATTATCTTTCACCGGGGCATCAAGATGAACTTTACCGGCGGCCCTGGGATCAACCACTAGTTTTTCCATATACATATCCGGGGCATGGAAAAGCCCTCCCCGCTCGCTGGCGGCTAAGACTGAAATTGCTCTCGGGCCCAAACCGGCAGTGGCATTAGTGTTTTCTAAAGGATCAACGGCAATATCTATGGCTAAACCCTTACCCGTACCTAATGTTTCGTCAATGTAAAGCATTGGTGCTTCATCCCTTTCTCCCTCGCCAATCACCACCCGACCTTTAAAATCAACCAGATTAAGAGAGTGACGCATGGCCTTGACTGCTTCCCGGTCCGCCCGTTTCTTATCCCCGTAGCCGGCCGCTCGAGCCGCCCCTATTGCTCCAACCTCAGTGGCATGATTAAGCTCTAAAGCTAAAATATATTCCACAGGTCCCATCACTATAACCAGCCTTCCACATCGGTGTCAAGAATGCTATGATTTTTATTAACCATGCTTAGTAAACGCCGCCTGATCCCCCTTTTAACCACTCTGGTTTTAGCCGGAATTACCGTCGCCTACCTTTTTTTCCTGGAGCGCCGGGGACTAAATACCAGGCTTTACAATAAAGCGGCCGGTGACGTTTCAGTTTTGCTTTTAGGCATGGTGTTGCTAATCGGACCGTTTTCCCGCTGGTTTAATCTTTTTGACCAGTGGTTGGCTTATCGAAAGAACCTGGGCTTGTGGACACTGCTTGCCGCTGTCATTCACGGTTACCTGTCTTTATTTGTCATTTCAAACGGCAACTTCATGCGCTACTTTACCAGCTTTAATACGGCTTTTTATTCCGGCTTATTGGCCCTGGTTATTTTACTGGTGTTGGGCTGGCTTTCGGTTGATAAACTAATTGGCAAAATGGATAAAAAACTCTGGTGGAAAATTCAGCAGTGGGGGGTAAGGCTAACGGCGCTTTTGGTAATGGCTCACGTTTTAATTCTTAAGTGGCCCGGCTGGAACTTTTCGGAATTTCTTACCAAAATCCCGCCCTTTAATTTTGTTATCAGCTTGTTTGCCGGGGTGGTTTTAGCTGTCCGCCTGATCGATCTGGTAAAACCTAAGCAATAGCTTTTTCGTAGTGCTCGGAAACTTTTGCCCAGTTAACTACCTGCCAAAAAGCTTCGACATACTCAGCTCGGCGATTTTGGTACTGAATATAGTACGCGTGTTCCCAGACATCAATTCCTAAAATTGGTGTTCCCAAAAACTCACTTACCCCGTTCATTAATGGATTGTCCTGATTTGGAGTCGAGCCGACTTTAAGCTTGCCACCGTCAACCACCAGCCACGCCCACCCTGAACCAAATCTGTTGACCGCAGCCGCGTTAAAAGTTTCTTTAAGTTTGTCCATGCCGCCAAGATCAGCCTTAATTGCTTCTGCTAGTTTGCCGCTTGGTTCACCAGCGTCTTTTTTCAAAAGTTCCCAGAAAAAACTGTGGTTCCAGTGTCCACCGCCGTGGTTTCTAACTGCCATCCGTTTTTCTTCCGGCACAGCGCTTAGGTTCATTAAAATGTCTTCAATTTTTTTATTCTCCCACTCGGTGCCAGACAGGGCCGCGTTTAATTTCTCCACATAAGCGGCGTGATGCTTGTCGTGATGAATCTCCATGGTCTTTGCGTCAATCACCGGCTCTAAAGCGGCAAAGTCGTAAGGCAGTTTTGGAAGTGTAAAAGCCATAAACTCAGCTTAACAAATATCTTCTCTATCTTCAAGACGGACTTAGGGCAAACATTAATCTTCTCACTGTCTCTGCCTCTTTACCCCTGAAACTACTCAAATCCAAGCCTAGATCTTCGTGGAATTTGCCATTTTCTTGCCGGCCAGCTATTACTTTCATTTCAAATTGATTAAAATTCCTAGTCATTTCAAAAATCAACCTTCCGGGATAATTAGGCGTGCTGGGTTTAATCAGCCAATGTACTTGCCTAGCTTTATCTAAACTATCTTTTGAGGGCAAAACTGTAATGATTTCATATCGAAGGGTACCCTTTAACGGCTCTTGACTGGAGCTATCAACAATATAAATTTTTCTCTTCACTTTCACCTCGATGCCGGGAATGCCCAGACTACCCTCTTTATCATTTAAGCCAAATCCTTCGCCTGAGGCTCTTGCTAATTTACTAGATTCTAAGAAAGCTTGGTTAAAAAGAGCTGTCCCCTCTGCTTTACCGGGTTTTTCAAAGGTCATATTAAGATCAAAAACTCTTTTCCCTAGTCCTTCAAACCTTGTTTGATTTGCCTCCTCGCTTAATAGATATCCTCTTGAGTCAAAAGCGCCACTAAAATCTTCAGGCAAGGTAATCCACTTTCCCACTCTCTCCCGACGACTTTGACTATTAAAAACAACTATCCCTGTCTCCTGCTTGAGTAGTCTTTGGTCATTTGTTTTTGCCAGCTTGTTTTTTACCATACTGCCATTAATTTCTCCCTCCCAATCCTCATTCTTCTTAGTCAGGCTAATAGCCAGCATCGGCACTGCTCTATCTTGAGCATAAAGACCAATTATCTTTTCCGGTGATTCGGCTGAGTCAAAGAGGCCACTCCAGGCTTTTAGAGTAAACGGCTCTAGCTCTTCTATTGGGATTGGTCCACCAATTAGAATGAGCGGCAAAGAAAATTTTCCATCCTTAATCCAGCCAATCTCGCTTAAGGTGCTTAAATCTTTTCCTCCCATATCTATTAATGATGGTTCAATTAATTTAGCGGAGAAGTTAACATTTTCAAGTTCCCGTCCAACTGTTTCTCTTATAGTGCCATAGGTCTGTCTGTGGCCTGACCAATTATCCAAAACAATTTTGGGGATACCAAATGAGGGATTGCTTTCAGTTGCAGCCATAAAAATATCCGCTCATGGCGGACAGTGGTGATATTATAGCAACTGATGGCTCTAAAGTTAATCTCTTTAAACATCGAGGGCAAAAGACACCTGGATAAAGTTGTTCCTTTTTTGACCGAGCAAAAGGCCGATGTGGTTTGCCTCCAGGAAGTCTTTGAAGAAGATTTACCCAAGTTAAAAGACCAGTTTTATTCTAACCACTTATTCCTCCCCACTTGGCGCACCAGCCAGCATTTTAACCTGGAGATTAAAGAAGGATATTCGCCCGGTAACCAGCTTTTCGGCCTTGCCATGTTTTCCCGTCTGCCCTTAACCGAATTGCAGGCTGTTCGTTTAGACCCAAAGCTGCCGGAGACACCAGAAAATACTGGTCCTGGCACCTGGAACCCAGGTCTGCTTGTGGCCCGGGCCGAAAATTTCACCATCGCCAATACCCACTTCACCTGGACTCCAAAAGGCAAGGTTAACGACCGGCAACGTAGACATTTGCAAACCTTATTTGGGCTGTTAAAACCGTACCCAAACTTGGTTCTCATCGGCGACTTCAACTCTCCCCGCGGCGGAGAAATCCATCAAGCGTTGACCCAAAAATTTGTTGATCATACTCCTAAAAACATCACCTCAACCTTGGACCCTAAACTACACTATGCCAATCGCCTCCAACCGGGGAAATTAAAACTTGTGGTTGACTATCTATTCACCACGCCGGGAATCAGCGCTAAAGTTACCGTCAAAAATAATTTATCTGATCATCTAGCCCTGGTTGCCCGGGTGTATAAATCTGCCGACTATCTTCCAAAACTTTAATTAGCTGCTTATTGGCTCTTAAAATATCGCCAGGATAGTTGACGATGAGAGCTTCTTCTCTTCTTCCGCTGGCAAACAAATCGGCGGTTTGCATTAATAGTGCCGACAATTCCCTGGCCGGACCCAAATATGGTTTAACCCTGGGCAAAGTTAATAACCAAGCCAGGTGTCGCGTTACTCCTAGAGTGTAACCAAAAGTCTTATCAATTTTTGCATCAGGATCTCTCATAAACAAATTACCTAAAAATCTTCTGTTAATTTCCTGGTTTGCCAAACTGATTACGCCCCGACTAGAAGCTCTTTCTAACATCAGGCCTGCTTTAATTTTTAGATACTTGGGAATCGTCTTTTCATTAATGAGGCTGACCCGGGCCTTGGCTCTCTTCTCAGCTGCTTCGGCGGCTTTAGTGCTGATTAATTTATTATCTCGTCCCAAAGAATCCTTGCGCCCAGCCGCCTTTACGGTCCAATAAGTAATTAAATCTTTTACCTGCAGCCTAACCAACTTTCTATCCAGACCAACGGACGCCAAATCTTCCGTGACCACTTCCTGCAAAGCTAGCCTTTGAGGTTCGTGCAAACGGAAAATTACTCCTGTCTCAAGTTTGCCTAAAAGATTGCTAGTTTGATAAAGCACCGTCTGCATTTGTTTCTTTTCTATTCCTTTTTGTTTTTCTAAAACTTTGTCGGCCATTCTGATGCCTGCTTCCACGTCTTTGACCGGATGAGGGTGAATCCGAGAAATACCATCAGATTCACGCCATTGAGGAATGACTAGGCTACCATCACTTTCAATTCTGGCTTGACTACCATAAACTGCCGGCAAGCTGTTTAATTTTTCTTTTATAAGCATGTCCGGCGGCATCACTCTTGCCGGCCTGGCGTCAATTCGAGTACTCATAGCAGCCGGATTATAACATCTCAACCCTGTCACCGACCTTAGTCTGGTGTTGTTCAATCCAACCGCTGTTAACTTCCAAAACTTGAATTACCGGTGCTTTGGGTTGGACTGTCATTGGCGGCTCATTGGTAAGTTTGTCAGGAGGAGGAATATGCTCGCTAAGATCAACCACTAAACTATCGTTAATCCAGACAAAATCCAAAGGAAAATTCATGTCTTTCATCCAAAATTCGTGCCGCGCCGGAGAATCAAAAACAAATAGCATTCCCTCGTCCTCTGCTAAATTGATCCGGCCGGATAAACCTAAATTTCTGCCCGCCTCGTCATCGCGGATCTCTACTTTAACCGTAGACTTGCCAACCTGAAGACGCGAACCGGTGCTGATGGTTTTGAGCCAAAAGAAATAACCGGCTAAAGTTAAAACTAAAGCCGCTAATAACCACCTGACCACTCCGGTTTTAATAGCCGTAGTTAGGTATGGCCGGCGCTGACGGCAGATTCTGCATCATTTTGTTCATCATCTCACTCATGTCCTGAAATTGGACATCGGTGGGTGGATTGAACTTATCATCAGAAACTACTGTCGGCAGACAGCGATAACTGGCATTTAGATCAGGACCGCTAACTTCTGTCTGACCTGTAGGAGTAGTGTAACCGGAAGCAAGAGGGGCGGCCGAAGCTGAAAGGTCGATACACGTTTTAACGCCCTGTTCCATCTGGTCTCCCCAAATGTAGTTGCAGCCGTCTTTTCTAACCATGTAGCCGAGTTTGCCATCAGTGGTGGACTGGGTATACATCATCTCGCCTTTAACATAGATTTCGGCGCTGTCGGCTCCACTTGTCCAGGTACACTTCATCGGCACGTTGCGGCCCATCGCCTCCATTATGCTGCCGACGAATTCACTTGTTTGTGAGCTACCTGGTTGACCTAAGTTGGTCAGACCACCCTGCTTGGATTGCATGTAGAAATAGCCGCCCAGCAAAAGGAGTAAAACTACTACCACTATTACAATTTTATTCACTTATCCTCACCTCCTTTACAAACTACAGCCGCTTTTGGCGGCCAAGGTTTCTAGGGGTACTTCGCCTTCTAAGCGTGAACCGTCACCAAACTCCCAGGTGGGATAACCGTTGATGGCGGCATCCTGACACTCTTTTACTTGACCCTGACCTCCGGGAAGAGAACATTCAATATATTTCACCTTGGAAAAACTGTCGCCAAACATCTTTTTCTGGTTGGCGCAGTGGGCACACCAATAAGCGCCGTACATTTTGGTGCCTTTCTCGGTTAAGCAGACGGCCAAACCGTCGTACTGACCGAGTTTAACGGCTGATTTTGTCGAAACGACCGCAAAAATCCCCACCGGGACCACGACAAATAGAATCATGGCGAGGATGATGAGAATTGTCTGTTTATTAACCTGCATCAGTTTAATTTAAAAACTTTTAGGTCCTCTGTTGAAGTTATCTCGAGGCTGCATGGGTCTGGCAATGCTAACGATCATTTTGCGACCTTCGAAGTCCTGCTCGTTCAGCGTTTCAATCGCTTTGTTGGCTTCTTCGGGGGTAGACATGGTCACAAAACCAAAACCCTTGCTTCTGCCTGATTGTCTGTCAGTAATTACGACTGCGTCAGTAACGGTGCCAGCTTTTGCAAACAGCTCTTTTAATTGGTCGGCCAACACACCATAGGCGAGGTTGCCGACGTACAACTTACTATTATCCATTAACTAATACTCACCGCCCCTCAAACGTATGTAGCGATTGTACCAAAAAATATACAATCAAGCTATAATTAAACTGTGAATAAAATTTGGCAGGCAGTTATAGTTCTTTCCCTGATCGGCATTGTTTTGGCCTCTTATCTTTTTTATAACTACCTGGCCCCCTCACCTTTAACTCTTTGTGATATCAATGCCACGGTTAACTGTGACGCCGTTACCAAAGGACCTTTAGCCGAGTTTATGGGTGTCCCGGTATCTTTAGTCGGACTAATCGGCTACGCCCTTATCTTGGTGTCCGGAATTCTGAAAAATAAAAAATTGCTTTTGTTCATGAGCAGTTTTGGGATGCTGTTTTGCTTAAGACTGACTTACCTGGAAATCTTTAGCTTAAAAGTGTTTTGCCCTGTCTGCGGCGCCTGCCAGCTGGTGATGCTAACCTTGTTTATCATTGGCCTAAAACTGTATCGAACGAAAGCCGAATAATTTTATCGTCTCCTAAGTTGATTGTGCCTCGGCCATCGCGGTTGCTGGTCGACAGATACAAGTTGTTATCCGGTCCTAACCTTAAAGCTCTTAACCGGCCAAACTGATTGGTCAAATGACGCTTTAAGTTAACCAGGTTACCACCGTTAATCTCAGCTTCGTATAGAGTTGCTCCTCTCAAACCGGTGAAAAACAAACGGTTGCCTGCCTCGCCGGCAGGCGGGCCGATAATCACCATCCCTGCCGGCGCCCAGGTGTCATCAGCTCCGGATTGCATTGCCGGCGTAATCATTCCAGGTTGAGTTTCGTCTCCCTGAATGTTGGGCC
>Ga0209541_10016889_pt1 | contig 10746 bp, 11 predicted proteins | sample RifCSPlowO2_01_FD_184027 | JGI IMG/M metagenome (GOLD analysis project Ga0209541, IMG submission 184027) | Groundwater microbial communities from Rifle, Colorado - Rifle CSP2_plank lowO2_0.1 (SPAdes) (version 2) | ecosystem: Environmental > Aquatic > Deep subsurface > Groundwater | place... | reverse complement strand
CGGAATGGGAGGGAAGGAGGGCGCAAACGAGCGTGAGGAAGAAGAGCGAAGACTTTTTTATGTTGCACTTACGCGCGCGAAAGAAAAACTTTTTCTCTCATACACCGCAGTCCGAACTATCTTCGGCGCAAAACAAGTTAATACTCCTTCGGAATTTCTTTCCGATATTGATGATGAATTTGTCGAGCAAGAAGAAGGAAGTGGTGGCAGTGGTGGAGAAATGTTGTATACAGTTCGGTTTGACTGATACGTTAAGTCCACCGATGTTCTTAATTTAACACTTGATATTTTTTTACACCCGACCCTGTTATCAAATATCCCCATCAATCTCCCTAGGGAGATTGATGGGGATATTGTATGATACCTCTATGCAGCTTGTGAAAAAAGTACATGCGGATAGTACAATAAAATCCCTTAGAGAATACAAGAAGGGCGAGCTTGCAATTGTTCTTCTGAAAGGGCTTGCTCTTGGAGGATTTATTGTCGCTTGTTTTGCGTTGCCAGGGCTCGCGCAGGTGGCTACATTATTCCAGCCGAAAAACACACGCGAACGGTACCGAATCAGGCGAACAGTGTACAGTCTCAAAGAACGCGGGTTTATCCACATAGACAAACATGCACACATTGTTCTTACTCCAAAAGGAAAGGGGATGCTTCAAAAATATCGTGTGGGCGACTTGGCGGTTAAAAGACCCCATTCGTGGGACGGATGGTGGAGAATTATCATATTCGACATACCGAATGAAAAAAGGCGTGAAAGAAATTTGGTTAGATTCCATCTTAAGCGAATGGGATTTGTCCCGATACAGAAATCCACGTTTGCTATCCCTTTTGAGTGTAAAGAGGAATTGGAAGCACTGGGAGGTTATTATGATGTACGCAACTTTATAAAATATATATTAGCAAAAGATTTCGATGGATCAAAACCGTTAAAAACATTGTTCAAAATCTGAATTTAATTTCCTAAACTAAGATCTTGAGGGCCACTATCCCCATTTTTTGCCCTAGGGATATTGTTTGGGATAGTAGCTAATATTCTTAATCGTGGTAATTTTGTCGTATGCGGGCAAAAAAATCACTCGGTCAAAATTTCTTAACATCACGCGCGGTTGCGCGAGATATTGTCGTAGCTGCACAGATTACTCCGGACGATGTCGTCCTTGAGATCGGCCCCGGGAAAGGATTCCTTACCGAAGGTCTTTTACAAAAAGCGAAAAAGGTAATCGCGGTGGAAAAGGATGAGCGAATGGTTGAATATTTGAAAGATAAATTTAGAGAAGAAATCAGGAATGGAAAATTAGAACTCATCCACCAAGACATTCTTTCTTTTGATATTTCACGCTCTACGCTTCACGCTCTACGCTTCACGCTTGTCGCCAACATCCCTTACTACATCACCGGAGAAATTTTGCGAACATTTCTTTCCGGAGACTTACAGCCGCAACGAATGGTCTTGATGGTGCAAAAAGAAGTCGCGGAGAGAATCGTGGCACGTCCCTCCAGTCGGCGGGCAGGGACGGGCAAAGAAAGTATTCTTTCAATGAGCGTAAAGGCATACGGCACACCCCGTTATATACAAAAAGTTCCGGCGAGATATTTTTCCCCGGAACCGAATGTTGATTCCGCGGTACTTCTCATAGAAAACATTTCAAAAAATAATTTTACGAATACAGAAGATGAGAAAATGTTTTTTGAGCTCCTGAAGCGCGGATTCGCACACAAGCGAAAGATGCTTCTGGGAAACTTAAAAAAAAATTATGGGGCGCAAGGTCTTGAAGAAGGTTTTGAGAAATGCGGTATCACACCAACAGTACGAGCAGAAAAGCTGTCTTTGCTCAATTGGCAATGCTTGAGTAAATATATTGAAGAAGACATCTAAACACCGAGAGACGAGCCAACCCCTGGGACAGGCAGGATTTCTGTTGCATCATAAGTGAAACACGCCACCACAACCCATATACTGCAAACCCCCGACCCTTCAGAAAGTTCGGAGCCCGTAGAACCAAGAACCCAATACCCCAAACCAAAAGGAATAAGTAATGAGTAGTTTGCCTTGATTGCGCCATCCCACCAAGCAACATTGTACGGTCCCGGAGGACCAGACACGGGCATTATAGTAAACGCAGTAGAAGCACTACAAGCACAAGGGATGGATGCAATAACCTTCCCGCCAAATGCCGGTCCGGGTCCTCCTCCGCCACCCCCGCCGCTAGCACTTCCCACAAAATTATTCCAATCTCGATCGGATTTTTGTTTAGCAAGGTCATATTGAGACGGCCCTCGTCTCCTTGCCTCGGCAACGTTAATAGCAATGATATTCGAAACAAAGCCTGTGATTTTTTGTAAAACCGGGAATCGTTCTTTGGTGTTCGATGAAACCGTTGGTGTTGATGTACCAAAATAATGAGTCGTGTCCATGTCGAGACTAAATTCTACCTGGTTACTCACCCCATTTTTATTTGAAACAGCGATAAAGGTGGGGATGACACGGGGCTTGCCGGATGGAAACGCGCTTTCTGGGTGAGCAATTTGGATATCGTTCAAATCAGCAATGTAATCTTCAAGAGTCACCCCTTCTTGCTTCATTGCGTCAACTCCCAACATATTGTTTATCATATCGGAATAAAGTTTAAATTCGATTGTTCTCCCGTCTTTTGAGGGAAGGTTGTTTGAGGTAAGGAGTGTGGTCTGGGTGGTGTTGTCGGTTGGCGTAAATCCTTCACCGCTTATTATGATCGTTGTTCCATTGATTCCACTGGTTGGCGAAAGAAAAGTTATTTTGGGCTTAATGGCGGTAGTTTGACCAGTTGACCCCTGTGATGACCCCCCAGTTCCCGTTTCCAGCCCCGAAGAGATCCCCTCGCTCGATGTTCTTTGCATATTTGCCGTAATTCCAGCACTTGTTGCCGCTTCATTGAGTTTTTTGCGTGTCATGGGCCCCACAAAGCCCGTTCCTTGTACTAATTGAATAGGAAAAAGGATTTCTACAGCATATTTTTCTTGGAATTTCACTACTGCGCCCTTAGTAAGCTCGCCAAAATAGGTTGTTTCTTCCCCTGGTGCGCCCGGACCGCTTTCTGCGAGCTTGGTTTCTGACGAACTATTAAGAACTTTTTGCAAGATTTGTACGTCTTCCCCCCGCTCACCAACCCTCAAATTCCTTGAAAAAAAGTTTGGTGTCAATTCGGTCGGGGTGCTTTGCGCAAAAACACCAAGAACAGGCGTTGCGAGGAGAGAGAAAAGGGTAATCCACGCGACTGTGCGTGTTTTGTGTGAATGAGATTTCATCCCGTTAGAGGTCGCGGAGCGCGCATGAGAGTGTTTTTTATGCAAAGAAGACATAATTGTTATTATTCCTTAGTTTTTCATTTCTATTGTTAATCGCGACCGCGTCCTACTTCTAACAGGATCATATGCCATTAAGGATACTACAGACAAGGAATTATGCCCCATTATCTTATCCACAGCAAAACCCGTTATGTTATACTAAATACATACGATTTTGATATAATTAACTAAGAAAATTTTGAAATATTTGCCAAGTAAAAAATTGACTGCTGTCATACTTGCTGTCGTGGTGATAGTGGGTGGAGTATTTTTATGGAATCGCTGGGAAAAGAACAAGAAAGATGTTTTGGTGTTTGAGAGGGAGAGCAGTGGACAAGATACTGTAAAAATTTTAGCCGAAACGATCTCGCGGCAAGATTCTGACAATGACGGTCTTCCTGATTGGGAAGAAGCGCTCTGGAAAACAGACTCGCACAATCCTGATACCGACGGTGATGGAACATTGGACGGCGAAGAAATAAAACTTGACAGAGACCCAACAAAAAAAGGCCCGGGTGATGAGTTGGAAATCTTTCGCCCAACGGGGGGACAACCGGAAGATGTGAACGGGGGAAAAGCGAATACCTTAACGGGAGGATTAGCGCAAGAACTCTTCTTACAGTACATCAAGGCTAAGGGTGCAGGGGGGGGAATAATTGACGACGCAGCAAAAAACGAGTTGCTGGAGTCGGTCATAACGCAAGTTAGGAGTGAAGGTGAACCCAAAAAACACTCGCTTGCGGAAATAAAGACATCTCCCGATAACACCGTGGCTCGTCTCAATACATACGGAAACACGCTTGCGGATACGGTTCTTGCGCACACATCGCAAGTGAAGGAAAACGAACTTATTATTGTGGAGCAGGCAATCGAAAAGAGAGATGAAAAATTACTTGAAAAACTCTCTCCGATAGAATATATGTATCGTGATTTAATAAAAAGCTTGCTTTTAATAGAAATCCCGTCTAGTCAAGCGCAATTGCATGTCAACATTATCAACTCATACGAGGGCATCATGGTGGCGATGCAAAACATGAAACTAGCGCTTCAGGATCCTTTGAATGGCGCTGTGGGAATTATCCAGTATGTCAATACCCTAAAATCGCTTCAGTCATATATTATTCTCATGAGGGATTATTTTTTAGAAAACAAGGTTTATTTTGATGAAGGTGAGCGGGGATATATTTTATTTCCTTCTAAATCTTAGGATACAATTTGCATATGGTTTACTCGTCTATAGGGTCTCGTAATACATCTCTGCCGTCAAGGCTTATTATATTTTTTATGGTTGCTCTTCTCGTATTTTCGCCTTTTTTGGCGCCGCCAAAAAAGGCGGAGGCGCAGTTGGGTCAATGCGGAGCGGCAATTGCGACAAACCTATTTGGCGGCTGGGTTAGCGGAGCAGTTGGAAGTGTTTTGAGTACCGAAGTTCCTGTTAGAGATTCGGGTGTAAGAACATCGACGGCGGCCATTGAAAACAAAGAGGGCTGGCTTGATGCCTGCGGAAGGGCTATTCTCAAAGTGGTGTTTGAGACGGTTCTCAATGATATAACCACTTGGGTGAAAGGCGGGTTTAACGGCAGTCCCATGTTTGCGCAGGATTTGAGGAAAACGCTGGAAAATTTTGCTGATGGGGAAGCGGGGGCATTTTTGAGCCAACTTAGCGGAGTAGATATCTGTGATCCGTCATATTTGAACCTTCTCCTCAATCTTCAGACGAAAAAGAGTGTTCAAGATAAATATAAATGCACCCTCACAATCGCCCAGGCAAATTTGGATGCGTTTTATGACGATTTTAGCCAAGGGGGGTGGCTTGCGTACGAGCAGTCGCTCACCGACCAAAACAACGCCGGAGGATTTATTATCAAAGGAAGCGCGGACATAGGGAACAAGATTGCAAAAAAAGAAACCAATATATTGGCGGAGCTTAGCTGGAGCAAGGGATTTTTCGGACAGAAAGACGAGACTGGAAAAACACTTACTCCTGGGGCGGTTGTTCAGGATCGTCTTGGAAAGTCATTGAACTCCGATATCGCGCAATATGAGCTCGCGGATGAGTTTGACGAGCTTTTGGGCGCGGTTCTTGACCAAGCTGTCAAACAAATATTTACCGGCGCAAAGGGGCTTTTTGATTAATTACCATGCGTAAAATTCCTTTTATTCTTATCCTCGCAATACTTCTTCCGATGTTTTTCGGGATAGCGGTTCCATTATTCCCTACACCCCCAATAGCATCGGCGGCAAGTCACGGAATTTCAGCAGAAGGACTGGCTAAGATAAAGGCGGCGAACGATAAGGTTCTTGCGGAAGCAATGGCCAACAACCCCACCGGCGCGGAGAAAGAATACGGCATAGTGTGTTTTAAGAAAGATTTCTGGAATTTTGATTTCGGCGAATGTATAGCTGTTTTAGGATATTATATGTATGTTCCGACCGGATGGATTCTTTTGTTTTCGGGCGCAATATTTGACACATTTCTTGCCTTCTCGTTAAGTAAGGGGCTTCTTAATGAGGATTTTGTATCGGGAACATGGAAAGTCGTACGTGATATAGCAAATCTTGGGCTTATCCTTGCCCTCCTTTATATTGCCATAGCAACCATTCTCCAAGTTGGCGGCGTACAGCTTAAAAAAGCCGTTGCAAACGTGATTATTGTGGCACTTCTCATTAATTTCAGTTTTTTCTTTACGCGCGTGGTGATTGACATAACGAACACTATCGGTTTTCATTTTTATACAATGGCCGCAAAGGCGGGAGGTGTGCCAGCAAGCACCCAGGCGCAAAAACACCTAAGTGGCAAGGTAAATGATGTTACCGAATATCGCATTTCGGTAGGAATCATGAAAAGTATCAATCCGCAGAGTCTCATGAAAAAAAATACGTTCGATGAATGGAACGAGAAAAAAAGCGATGAGTCGGTGCTCTTTGTGGTGTTCCTGCTTGCGGCGATTGTCAACCTTGTTGCGGCGTTTGTTCTTTTTTCTGCGGCATTTCTTTTCTTGGGTCGAATTCTTGCATTTGTATTTCTTATTATCGCCTCTCCGCTTGCATTTGCCGCATGGGCGCTTCCGGCTGGCGGTGGCGGATTTCATAGCAAGTGGTGGAAACAACTTCTTGACCAAGGTCTTGTCGCGCCCATATTTCTCTTTTTTATTTATGTCATAATAAAAATGGGTGCTGTTGGCGGAGGATATTTTGTAACAGATGTAACAAGCATCAGTTTTGTTGATTTCCTTGTGGTGGTGCTTCTTAAGGCGGCCCTCATAATCGCCGCGCTTATGCTCGCGCTTAATACGGCAAGGGGGTTGAGCGGCAAGGCGGGGGCGCTTACAGCAAAATTTGCAGGTGGAGCGATGGTGGGAACCGCGGCTTGGGCTGGAAGGCACACTATAGGCAGAGCAGCAAAAGGCTTGCAAGACTCTGCGGCGGTGAAACAATTTGTTGCTAGAACGGGGGTCGCTGGAGAAGTATTAGACAGGGGTCTTGGGGCGACGGCAAGAGGAAGCATGGATTTTCGTGGTATTTCTGGTGTTGAGGGAATGGGTAAGGCGGGCGGCAAGGGTGGATATGATAAGCACTTGAAAGATCAAATAGGCCGTAAGGTAGAACTTGGTAAAAGACTCGAAAAAGGAAAGCATGGTGAAAATGTTCTCGCAACAAACTGGAGGGGTAAAGCAGTTACTGAAATGGAAACAATATATGAAGATTTTATAGGTCCGGATGGAAATACAGTTCACGTTAGAGATTCAGCTGGAAACCTGATTATGGGTCCTGATGGAAAACCGCTAAACGAAAGGGTTGCAGTTGGCCAAAAACAACGTTGGATTACCGCAAGAGAACAATACACAAGAAAGCTTGAGCAAGGAACGACAATATTCCCTGATTTCAAAAAACAAGGTTATGAGGCATCCCGCAACGATCGAGATGCGGCACGAGAATTGAGAAAGGCTCCGACCGAAACAGACAAAATAATTGAGGCGTTGACCAAGCAACAAGCACAACTGTCTCAACAACCTAGTGGCGGAACACCAGCGGGAACACCATAGTAGTATATACAATAAAAAACAACAATGGAGTACACAAAAGAAGAGCTTGAGAAAAAATTCAATTCTGTTCCAGAGAATATTCAGGGGCTTATTGTGGATGAAAACTTTGGTCCTGCAATAACCCTTCTCTGTAAAGAACTTGATGTTGATGCTGTAAAAGCACTAGACGTGGAAGATGAAACGCTTCATGTTCTTATCGGCATCTCCGACCCAAAAGATTTTATTCACAATATCCAGACAAAAATCGGGGTTGATGAGGAAAAAGCGCGTGCCATTGCGGAAAAGGTGAATGACGAGATTTTCCAACTTGTTAAAGAATCCCTCAAGGTTGTTCACAACATCACAGAAACAGCTTCAGAAGCTTCAGTGTCTTCGGCTCCCCTTGACGCTCTACGTTCTACGCCTAACGTTCCACGCCCCCCTGCACCACCACAAGCTTCTTTAGCTTCGCAAGCTTCAGTAGCTTTAATGCCAAAGATTCCGGAAGCGCCGAGGTCTTCACAAAATATCTTCGAACAAAAACTCCAAGGCGTCTTTAAGATGCCCAAAGAAGAAACGTTGGTTCCGCCGCGACCAACCAACAACTTACAACCTACTACCGACAACCAACGAGGCGGAGGGGTTGATCCATATAGGGAACAGCCGAAGTAGCTTCGCTAGCTTCATAAGCTTCTTGGCTTCAGGAGCTTCTATAGCTTTCCAAAGCAACAAACTAAATTATGGTGATACATTCGCATAAGGATTTGACGGTGTGGAAACGATCAATGGAGCTTGTACTTGCCGTCTACGTGTTGACAGAAAATTTTCCGAGAACAGAAATTTATGGTTTAACTTCTCAAATGAGACGATGCGCGGTGTCGATTCCGTCAAATATAGCCGAGGGAAGATCCCGCGGAACAAGAAGAGATTATCTGCAATTTTTGAGAATTTCGCTTGGTTCTGCGGCGGAGCTTGAAACACAAATAGAAATATCCAAACAATTATCGTTTGGCAAGAAACTGTATTATAATGATGTGGAACGACTTCTGTTAGAAGTTACGAAGATGTTGAAAGTAATGATTAAAAATCTTAACCCAAAGCTTATAAACTAAGGAAGCTTGCGAAGCTTTTGAAGCTAGAAGCTGCTATTTAACGTGCAATTCCAAGTTCCTCAATATATTGAAGTGGAAGATAAACTCGTGGGGCCGCTTTCCCTCAAGCAATTCGTGTATCTTGCTGGCGCAGGGGGGATTTCCTACATTCTCTTTAGAAAACTTCCTCTTCTTGTCGCACTGCCGTTCATTGCCATTATTGTCGGGTTTGCGCTCGCGCTTGCGTTCTATCCGCGGGAGAAATTCGGCAAACCATTCATTGAAATTATCCAGTCGGGCGCTCGATACCTTTTGCGCACTCGTCTCTACACATGGAAAAAAATTCTTCCGAAGATACCTGACAACCGACAACAAACAACCGACAACCAGCAAACAAGGGGTTTCTCGATGCCCATTCCGACGGTTACCGAAGGAAAACTTAAAGACTTGTCGTGGAACGTGGATGTCGCGGGAGATAAAGAAGAACCGAAAACCAACCACGAGCTGCCGACAGCAGGAAGACACGAAATGTAGAACGAAAGAATTTTTAATTTACAATTTTCAGTTTTCAATAAATTCACAATGAAATAATTAGAAATTGATAATTGTAAATTGAATCCTGCGGTGTATTGATAAAGAAGACAATGATATAATGACTTTGCGAAAAGAGTGTCACGAACTCACGCTTATTTTTCAGAAAATCACCATGTCATTAAAACAGCATGAAGTAGTGGTTGAAAATTGAGCATTGCAAATTGATTGAAAATTAGAAATTGATAATTGTAAATTAATCCCTATGTCTGTAAAGTCAAAACCAGCCCAAGACCTTGTTCCCATTAAAGAAGTCCGCGATGGGGTTGTTATCCTTAAAGATGGCGGCATGAGGATGGTTCTCATGGTCTCATCGCTTAATTTTGCGCTCAAATCAGAAGACGAGCAGACGGCGATCTTGCTTCAATTCCAAAGTTTCCTCAACTCACTTGATTTTTCAACGCAAATTTTTATACAATCGCGCCGACTCGATATCAGACCATATCTTGCAACGCTTCAAGCGCGCCTCAAAGACCAGCTGGGCGACCTTATGAGAATTCAGATTGAAGAATACATCGAATTCATTCGCGCGTTCACCGAATCAACCAGCATTATGACAAAAACATTTTTCGTCGTGGTTCCTTATTCTTCGGCTCCCCTTGCGGGAGAAGCGGCATCGGGGGGATTGTTCGGCATGTTTGGCGGAGAAAAGAAAAAAGAGGTGGAAAAGGGTGCGGGAGGCGACATCACTCGCTTTGAAGAAGCTCGCTCACAGCTCGAACAAAGAGCAAATGTGGTGAAGCAAGGCCTTATCCGCACGGGCGTTCGGGCGGTTCCCCTGGGAACAGAGGAACTTATTGAACTTTATTACAAGATGTTTAACCCAGGAGATACGGAGAAGCAGTTGCAAGTGAAAAGTTAAAAAATCAAAGTGAAAAATGACAATGCAAAATTTAAAGTTGAGTTCAAGAAAAGATTATATATTTTTGTATTGAGACTCATAAAATTCATTGACAAATTACCAAAAGATTCTGTGTGTGATATTATGGGAAAGCAGTTATTGCGAAGCGGCACAAGTGTTTTGGCAAATTATGTTGAAGCGAATTCAGCAAGTTCAAAAAGGGATTTTATTAACTTTTTCACCCATTCTCTAAAATCAGCGAATGAGTCTAAGGTATGGCTTGCATTATTAAGGGATACGAGTAAAGGAAATCCTGGAGACCTTGAGTGGCTTTTGAAAGAAATAGCCGAGGTATCCAATGTAATTGCTTCGAGTATATTAACCATGAAAGGAAAAAGGTGATTATTTTTTAATTTTAAATTGTAACTTTTCATTTTGATATTTGCATTTTAAATTTACGTCATGCAACTTTTTGGAAAAAAGAGCGAGAAAGACAAGGATCTGATGCCGATACTCCCCCCGGAGCTCTACGAGACGGGGGAGCTTGAGCTTCGCGATATCATCGCGCCATCGGCGCTCAAGGTTGGCCCCCAGGAGATCAACCTTGGGGAAAAAGTGATGCGGACATATTTTATTGTTTCGTATCCGCGCCTTTTGTCGACCAATTGGTTTTCGCCGATCATCAACCTCGACAAAATATTTGATATTTCCATATTCATCCATCCCATTGAGACCGCAAAAATACTCAAAAAATTCCAAAAAAAGGTCGCGGAGGTGCAAAGCCAGATCAATATCCGAGAAGAGAAGGGGTTTGTGAGAGACCCGATGCTCGATACCGCATATCAAGACCTCGAAGGGCTGCGTGATAAGC
>Ga0209541_10016887_pt1 | contig 10746 bp, 12 predicted proteins | sample RifCSPlowO2_01_FD_184027 | JGI IMG/M metagenome (GOLD analysis project Ga0209541, IMG submission 184027) | Groundwater microbial communities from Rifle, Colorado - Rifle CSP2_plank lowO2_0.1 (SPAdes) (version 2) | ecosystem: Environmental > Aquatic > Deep subsurface > Groundwater | place... | reverse complement strand
CACAGGCTCTTTGTTGTGTCAAGGCTTTTTACCGTTTGAAGCAGCGAAACGCGCGGCTTACGTTACCGGCAAAGCCGGTGACATCGCGGCGCGGGAGAGAAAAACTTCGCTCCTTGCGACGGACGTCATTGACTGCCTGCACAGGGCTGTGCGCTGATTATATAATCTTTCTCCTGTTCTTTATTGCATGGCACTTTTTGACGACAGCACGCTCGAGAGGAGGGTAAGGAAGCTGGAAGAACGTATAGGCAACTTAACGTCTTCCGTGAACGTGCTGTCCGACGTGATAAAGAAACTCGCAGAAGAGAGGAACGCGGCATCGCAGGAACGGGAGCGACTACTCATCGCGAACAAGCGCCTGCTGACGCTTGTTCCTAAAGAGAACGCGTTGCCAAAGCAGATTTTTCAGAGGTTCGTAGCGTCTGCGTTCAAGGAAGGCGGCGCGGCAGTGAAAATGGCAACGAACGGCGGAATAAGCTCGCTTTTTGAAGAGGTCGCCGACAAAGGCACGGTCAACCTCGGCAAGTTCGCCCGCCGCGCAGGCATCCACGAGGCGCAAGCAGAAGAATGGGCTAAATTCTTGGAAGACAATGGATTGTCAAAGATTGAATACGAGCATAACAGAGCAGTGCGCGTGGTAAAGGCGTTCTAATAATAGGAGTAATGCAAAGCTTCTATCGCCTACCTGAATCGTTCGTCAAATCCACTAAGAAGACGTGCAACATCGCCATGTGTTTTCATGGCGAAACGCTGCTGTATCGGAACTCATATCTATTGTTCATTTTCCAGCTTTTTCTTGGTTGAGTGATATCTTCTATAAAGGAAATCAGCAGCATTCGTGATTGCAGGCACGACCAACAACCGGGGATTTTGCAATGCGAGATAGCCGAGACCAACCACACTGGCGATAGTCCCCATGACTACGAAAGGCGCGCCTGCCCGATATTTCACAGACTCCGTGTCGTCCCACGCTTTCGTATTTTCCATTGCGGTGGGAAACAAGAAAGGCGTTATAGCGCCATAAAAAATCTCCTCGCCCATGTATTTCACAACTTTGGGGGCGGTGACAATAACATTCCATGCGACGTGCATGCCATCTTCAAAAAGCTCTTGCGCCATTGTTCCTACGACGCTACGAGACCTGTAACCATTTGCCATGTTTAACTTATCTTCCCGAACTTACTTAAGTGGCTTTTGATTGGGCATTGCTTATCCCGTAACACAAACAAACCGCCGCCTTTAAGAATTTCATTTTTAAAGCATACGCATGAAATTCTTCTGCGAACGCTTTGTAACGGAGATACTTCCCAGCGTGCGCGCGATGGTGGCGCGCGACTTGGTCACGCGCCACGGCATGAGCCAGAGCGAAGCTGCGAAGATTTTAGGGATGACGCAGCCGGCTATTTCGCAGTACGTACGCAGGCTAAGGGGCGGAAAGGAGCTAACGGGCAGCAACGCGGCCAGCGAGGAAGTTCGGAAAATTTCCGACGCCCTTCGTGCCGGCACGGGCAGTGAGGCACTGGAAGAAAGCATCAAAAAGCTATGCACGCTACTGCCGGCGAAGTCAGGCTTTCTTCTTTCCCATGTCCATCTCGCCGATGAGGCCGACGACTAGAAGAAGAACGCCGGCGTAAAGGGCAATTAAAAAGTTCGAAGTGAATATATCAACTATCACACCCATAGACGCAAACGGCAGGTCAATCGGCATATATTTCGTGAAATATGGCAGCCCTACCAAAATCAGAGACGCTCCTATGCCCTTTGCTATGCCGAAACCCTGCAGGGACAGCGCGAGCGTCATCCCGGAAACGATGGACATCACCAGAAATATGAGAGACGCGGTATTCAGGAGAGAAGCGCCCTGAGCCGAAAGTATTATTTCCACGTGGCTCAGGCAGTCGATGAAAGAGCACTGATATGTCTTTGACTGGAACGCGGAGAAATACGCTTTTGCAATGCCATCCATGCCCATCGCGCTCTTCAACAACGCACAGTTCACGGAAAGCGAGCCACCGGAGAATTGGACATCCATGCTTGCCTTGTCTCCGCACCCAGCCTTCACGGCCTGCAACGCCAGTTCTTCATTGTCTGCTACTTGCGAAGACAATACTTCTGTGAAGAGTGGTTCCATCACTGGAGCGCCTGTCATCTGTACCAGAGAAATGGAAGTTATGAAGAGCGAAACGAATAGCGGGAAGAAAAATCCTCCTGCTACTTTGCCGAGAGTGCGCGCGTTCATTTTTCGTCACTGAAAGCGTACTTGAACTTATCTGATTTCTTCTTTTTGAGCTTGTCCAGAAGATCGGCGATCTTGTCTTCTTTCTTGTTGAGGAACGTCTGCGGGTATTGCTGTTTGCCCCCGAATCTCTCGAGAATGCGCTGCACGATGCCGCTCTTGCCGCTCTCGCCCGGAGGCATCGCCATGTATATTATCACGCCCACGATGGCTATTATTATCACTGCCGCTGCTATCAAAAGCACGGGTAGTTCGGGCGGCTTGGTAAGCTTGTCCTGCAACGTCTGGACGAGCGCGTCTGCTTCGTCCATCGCCACGGAAGCTGTAAAATAGTCGCCGCTTTCTATGGAAGAGGATGTTTCGTTTATTTTCGCCTTTATCTGCGCCAGCAGGGATTCAAGTTCCTGCACAGTGGCACCCGAGTTCTTAAGGCTTGTAATATTGGCTTCCAGCGCCTGTATTTTCAGAAGGTAAGCGTCATATCTGGGCTTTATGACTTCGTTCACTGTCGCCTCCGTCGGCAGAAGGCTCAGGGTGAAGATGCCGGAAACAGAAGCGCCGCTTTCCACCCCACTGGCAATGTAAGTGACGTTATACGCCTTCACCTGCGCGTCGGCGGGGGGCGCGAAGCCTATCGTGAAAGTCTTTGTCTCCTTCAACGCCATTGAAGCAAAGGAAGACGGCGTGACGGTTGCCCACGAAACGCCGGACATTGAGAGAGCCACGTTGGTGACCGCTCCCTTGCCCGTGTTGTTAACGGTTACGGACTTGACCGTCGTGTTGCCCTGAGTCATGTTGAAGTTGTCTATGCCGGAAACCATGGAAAGCGCGTAAGTGATAGTGGTGCTGTTGGTATTGCTATTGCTCGAACTGGAAGAGGAAGCGGCTGTCGTCGTGGTGGTGTTGGAGCACGCACCGGACGAGCAGCCGTTGGTGCATTCAGATGCTGCCCATGTGCCGGAACTGCACGACCATTTGTGGGTGGTATTCTTGCACGAAGCGCCGCCCGAGCCCGTTGTGCGCCATGCCAGGCTTTCGTAGCAGTCCGTGTTTGACGGCGGGCGGCAGGAGCCGTTGTTCGTGGAGCCTGCCACGAAGAAGCATATGTATGTGCCACAGCCGGCGGGCGGATTTCCATAGTTCTGCGTGCAGTTGCCTGCCGAATATCCATAGACTCCGGATGTTATAGGCTGGCGCAATGACGATAAATTTATATCTCCTGACGCTTCTGCAAAGGCAAAAGAAGACAAGAGAAGCAGGAGGATTGCCAACGTTTTCATCATGATACCCCTACGGGTCTGTTATGAACAGCATGAAATATTTCGCCCACCACGTGGACGACACGGGCGTGCCGCCAGGTATTATCATCTTGAGAGCGATGCGCTGGGGCGTAACCGAATTGATAATCATCGGGACGTACCGTGACGAATTGTAGCTGTTCGTAACGTTTGCGAGCGCCGTGCCGTTGGCATCCAGCCGCGCAGTGGCGTAGCTTGTATTCGTGGTGTTTATGTCGATGGTTTGACTGGCGTTATTCGTCCAGCTGTCCATCCTGAAGAGGAACGAGCCGGAAACGTTGGCGGAAAAGTTAATGCTGAAATTGAACTCCCAGTAATCCGAGCCGTTGGCAAGCGCCGTGAGCTTGGTGCCTATGATGGTGTCTATTATCGTTAATGCAAGAGTCCTAACGCCTGTATTGTTGTCATCCGCGCTGACGTTCAGCCTTGCGTCGTTCAGCGTGACGTTCACGGTCGTGTTCGCAAGAGCGCCGGATATGTTAGCGGTGAAGTTGATTTTTATCAAAGAATTGGCCGCTGTCGTGAACGATATGTTTATCCTGCTGCTTACGTTGCTGCTTGTGACGTCAGTGGGATTCGTACTAGAGTCCTTGGTGATGCTCCGTATAGTCACGTTTACGAACTCGCTCGGCACGAGCATCGTGATGTTCCCTACGTCGTCGCGCCCCGTGATGTTGACCATGTAAATGAAAGTCTGGTTGAACGCGAATGTGTCCACGTATCTCGGGCTTATGCTTGCCGATGCGTGGACGTCCGTTATTGTGGTGAGGTTGGTTGCTGACTGGTTGGTGTTAAGCGTGACGTTATGGTCGCCCACCCATCCGAACGAGTAATTAGACGTTATATTGACTCTCGTATTGTTTCCCAGCCCTCCTGCACGGGATATGTTCACGGATATCATGAAGTTAGTCTTGTTTGCCTTGCTGGAATTTATGACAAAGCCGCCGTCCGCCATTCCGCCAAAGTACACGAGGAACGTGTCTGCACTGCGGTTGGTCGTGTTAGACGCGATTACTGTGCCGGACGCGTTTATTATCTCAATTGCCGTGACGTTCGCTATGTTCATGCCGTTGGTGGAGTTTATCGTGACGTTTATGTAGGTCATGTTCACCACGAAAGGATTGTACGTGTCGGATGTATTGGAAAGGTTGAACGTCAGGTTCATCATGCTTGTCCTGTCAATGGTGTTTATGAACTGGGCATTGGTAGGAGTGCCGTTGATTGTAAGATTGGCGGCAAATGCAGGCAACGCCAGCGCAAGAAACAGAATACCGTAAAATAACGACTTTTTCATTTCCATGCCCTTGCCCCGCGCAAATAATAATACAAATTGCTTAGGAAATATTTATACTTGAAGAAAAGCGCCCGCGACGCGATTCGAACGCGCGGCCCTCTCCTTAGGACGGAGATGCTCTATCCAAGCTGAGCTACGCGGGCAACTACTTTGATTACACTTAAAGAAAGACTTAAAAATCCACTGCAATGGAATTGACGCATATGCTGTATGACGGCTTCGCTCAGCCGTGCGTCGGTCTTCTTCGCAGTGGATTTGCACATTGAAATTCCAAGCTTAATGTTCAATCACTTCGGTGATTTTCGGTTTGCGGGTTATGAAAAGCCCGACAAAATGACAGAAGCGGGAAAGCAATGCTGTATTTCACATAACATTTGAATTATTGCCGGTTCGGCAAACGAACGAGGAAAGCCGTGTTTCCAGTTCTTTAAGGTATGCGTCTACTCCCAATTTACGGGTAAAACCGAAAAGAACGTGTCTGCTTTCAGTTCTTTAAGGTATGCGTCTACTCCTCTGCCCATTACAGTCTTAAGCAGAGTGTCGTACGTAGCCAATCTGCGTCTCATATCTAAAGGGTTCGTGCCTGTGCCATAACTCAACTGCGCGTCTATACGTCCTTGCCGGTATGCCAAACCTCTTATTATGGCTAATGTGATACCCCTTTCACTCGCGCCCGTTCTTCTCGCCTTGCTAATCGCGTCATTATCGGGCAAGTCACTTACGTAATCCAGAGTGTCTTTCACGATTGTATTGTTCATCCACGGCAGTTTAAATCTCATATTCTGAATGAAACAGGTAATTATTTAAAGTCTATACGAAAGCGGCGACCTTGCCGTTCATGAGAGCCTTGAGCAACTCTTTCCCAGTGTCGCTACCCTTGGAAATCCGGACAGAGCCGCCCTTGCCGATGGTGGCGGAAAGCAGGTATTCGCCATTAATGTAAAAATTGGCGACGCGGCTGTGCAGGCGCTCGCTGAAATTAAGAAGTATATAGCCACCCGTTTCGTCGTAAACGAAGCGGGCTTCCTTGCCCGTTGTCTCCACTTTCGGGGAGACTTCTATGTGAATGCCGAGCGCTTCCTCCAGCTCCTTTACGTTTTTGCCTTCCTTGCCTATGACCTTGGCTATGATATCGTTGTCCATGTAGGCGATTATGCTGCTATCCGACACAAACTCGATGTCTGCGTCCTTGTCGTATTTGCGTAGCGTCGCCAGTATCTGCTTCTTCGCCAGGTCGCGCAACGGCGACAACGGCTCGCTCTTTATCGGGATTATCACGTTCTCCTCGCCGTAGCTGTATATCTCGTATTCAAGCGCGCCGCTTTCAAAGTCTCGGACGTCAACCACCGGCCGTGCTAAATCCGCTTCTGTCATGCCCGTGGGCGTCCTCACTGTGAGCGAAAGCGTATATATTTTTTCCACCCTGCCTGCTTTGATGTATATTATCGTGTCCGCTATGTGCGGTATCATGCCCATTTCTATGCGCCCGATAAAGCGCTGCACAGAGCTGACGGGGTCTGTTGCGTGAACGACGCCTACCATACCTATGCCTGCCAGCCGCATATCCGAGAAGACTTTGAAATCGGACGTCTTTCTCACTTCGTCAAAGACCGTGTAGTCCGGCCGGACCAACAGAAGCATGTCTGCCGTGTTCTCAAAGCTGCCCTTTAACTTTGTATATTGCGTTATTGACGGGATTACCTGCATGTCCCGCGGTGACTCCATGGTTTTGACTATCTTGCCTTTCTTTTCGTAGAACTCCGCCAGCGACGCGGCAAAAGTGCTTTTTCCCGAGCCCGGCGGGCCGGATATGATTATTCCCTCGGCTTTTTCTTCCAGCCGCTTTTTGAGTTTCGCTGAAAGCTTGTAATCGTCAAGCGTAAGCTTGGTTATGGGGCGGATTACGGAAATTTCTATCCCGTCCGAGAAAGGCGGGCGCGCTATGGCTATGCGCATGTTGCCCAGTTGAACAACGGTAGCCGAGTGGCTGTCTTCTTCCAGAAAACCGTCCTCGTAACGGCAGGCATCCATTATCTCTTTTATCATGACTTCCATTTGCGTTGCTGACAATTCTTCCTCGGAAATTTTCACCAGTTCAAAGCTGTCTGGACGACCGCGCTTTGCCCTTGGCGCACACCCCTCCTTGAGATGGAGACTCATGGTATCGTCGGTCATCATCCCTGTTATCATTGTTTCCTTTTTCTGATAAGGCGGGAAATACCGCGAATCTATGTTCTCGGCTTGAGCTACTGTGTACTGAACGAGATCTGACGTGTAAATTGTCGCTTTCTCTTCCCGCGCGACGTCCAGTATCAGCGCGTCTATCCGTCCATACTTCGCCAACTGAATTTCTTCCATCGTTTGCCTTCTGCCCGTCCGGATAACGGTGAGCCTTTTTTCTTTTTCAAGAAGACGTATCTGCTTGAGCTCTTCTAATCCCTTAAAGCCGATTTCGCGGCCGCGCGACGCCTGCGAGCGCAACTCTTCCAGGACGAACTCGGGTATTATCACTTCTGCGTCTTTCAGTTCCCCTTTGCTTATCAATGCAGAAAGCACGCCGGAAATAATGACACTTGTATCGGGCACTATCTTGCTCGGTTTATTGTTCTTTGCCGTTTCGTTCTTCGTCGTATCGCTAATTCTATTGTTTTTCATTGTATCACCTTTTCTTTTTATTGTGTTCTTCATCCTATTGTCTAAGAAGTAAGAGCCTTATTATAATTAGAACGCAGCGGATTTAAAGATTACCCCCTCGTTCGCTTCGCTCACGAGTCGATGCCATATTATCGTCGTTCTCTCAGTGCTGCACGAATTGCCAGCGCATCAAGAGCAACAGGTTTCTCCTTGCCACTCGTCATGTCGCGGAGCATCGCCTTGCCGGACTTCACTTCTTTTTCGCCGATTACGACGACGTAAGAAACGCTTTTCTTGCCGGCATAATCAAACTGTTTTGATATTGAGCGGCCCATTAAGTCTGTTTCAGAAGCGATACCCAAAGAGCGAAGAGCATAGCAAAGCTCCCGCGCTTTCTCGGGGGCATCCACGTTGGCTATGAACACTGACGGATTCTGCGCACCCTGAACGTTCACTATTTCCGCGAGCCTGTCGGAACCGAGACCGAAACCCGTCGCGGGCACGGATTCGCCGCCATATTTTTCTATCAGCTTGTCGTAGCGCCCGCCAGAAACCACGGAGCCGAGATTCTCAAAACTTTTGACGAACGTTTCAAAAACAAAGCCCGTATAATAATCAAGGCCGCGCGCTATCGATAAATCGGGCTTTACGTATTTTCTATACTCGCCGGGAAGCAACGAGACTATCTGCTCAAGCTCTGCCTGCTTCGCGGAAGACTTGACAAACACAAGTACCTTATCTATTTGATCGGGCAAGCAGAAAGCCGACAATTCTTTTCGCACTTCCTTCTCTCCCCGTTTCTCCAGCTTGTCCAGCGCGCGGAATACTTCGTCGCGCCTCGTTATTCCTATTTTCTCAGCCATCGCATCCATTATCTTCCGGCTGTTTATGCGGACTTCGATGTCCTTTATACCCAACGAAAGCAGGCACTCTATCGCCACTGCTAAGACTTCAGCGTCTGCCGCAGGCTGCGGCGAGCCTATTATCTCGACGTCGCATTGCGAAAACTCGCGCCATCTTCCCTTCGTGATTTCCTCGTATCGCCAGACTTTGCCCATGGAATACCATTTGACGGGGCGCGAAAACTTCTGGGACATGAACAGGCGCACCATCGGCACGGTCAGGTCGTATCGCAATCCCAGTTTTCTCTGGGACTTGTCTTCAAAGCGGTAAATGTCCTTCACGGCTTCGTCACCGAGCGAGCCTTTGGCGGTTAGAAGCTCAAGGCTTTCAAAAGCCGGCGTCTCCACCTCTCCGAAGCCGTACTTCTCGAAGACAGCACGGCATGTATCAAAGACTGCTCTTCTCTTTGCCATTTCTTCCGGCAAAAAGTCCCGTGTGCCTTTCGGCGGATTGAATTCCATGTTATCACTTCATTCTCGCTTCAGCCGATTTTTTGTGCGCATCCAGCTTTTCAATGCCGGCTAATTTTATAGCGATGTCCGCTATGCGCGCGTAGCCGTCTTTCTTCACATATTGATATGTCCTGATGTTAATAAAATCCTTTACCGACAACCCCGACGAGAACCGCGCCGAGCCACCGGTCGGCAGGACGTGATTCGTGCCTATGCAATAATCGCCGAGCACGCTGGGCGCATACTTGCCTATGAACAGCGAACCGTAATTTCTTAGCAACGACGCAAGCGTGTCGGCGTTCCTCACCTGCAACTCAACGTGCTCCGGAGCTATCTCGTTCGCTTTTTCTATCGCTTCCTCTATGTTCGCCACGAGAAAAACTCTTTTGTTTCTCAGTGCCTTTGATATTATCTCTTTTGTTTTCAGATTTGCCAATTGCCGTTCCATTTCTTGTTCCACTTCAGACTTCAGCAACGCCGAATCCGTAATGAGAGTGCACGAAGCCCTTTCGTCGTGCTCGCTTTCCGATAGAAGGTCGGCTGCTACAAGCACCGGGTCTGCCGAATCGTCGGCTATCACCAAAATCTCCGTAGGCCCTGCCAAAAGGTCTATGCCCACGTCGCCATAGAGAAGCTTCTTTGCGGCAGTAACGTATGCGTTGCCAGGACCGACTATCTTGTCCACCTTCGGCACGCTTTTCGTGCCGAGCGCCATCGCGGCTATCGCAGCAGGCCCGCCCACTTTGTATATTTTGTCCGCTCCGCAGATATCCGCTGCTGTGATAGTAACGGGATTTATGGAATTGTTGTCTTTCGGTGGGGAGCAAACGACTATTTCTTTCACGCCCGCCACTTTCGCAGGTATGACCGTCATTAAAACGGTGGACGGCAACGGATAATTTCCGCCCGGCACATAACAGCCAACCCGTTCCATAGGAACTATCCGCTGCCCGGCAAAAACGCCCTCCATCGTTTCTATCTCGAAGTTCTCGTATTGCGTCATTTGCCGCCGTGCAAATTTCTCTATGTTTTTCTTTGCCGCCACCATGGCTTCCATAACTTCTTCCGGCACCGCCTTGCGCGCGCGTTTTATTTCCTCCTCTGAAACGAGGAAACTGTTTATGTCTGCATTGTCGTATTTCCTTGTGAATTCGCGCAACGCTTCATCGCCTCTCTGTTTTACCGACTCTATCACCGCTTTTGCCACGTCTTCCGGGCTCTGCACTGAACCTGCGTTATCTGCTGCCATGCCTATCTCTCCAGCGGATACCTTTCCATGAACTCCTCGAATCCTATATTCTCAAAGTCTCTCCTTACTCTCTTGCTATATTGCTCTATTACGGAAGCCCTATAGGCTCTCCTCCCTTCTTCCCTTTCTTTCTCTGAATACCCGGCGTTTACCATTACCGGCCCCCAGTCTGCATCCCAACCTTCACTCACTTGCCCGCCGTGTCCCATACCCCCAACCTCCATTTTTCATATTTTCGGTTTGCCTGCTATGCAAGACCTCACTGCTTTAGCATCGCGGGAGTTGTCTTTTTCGTTGCTTTCTAACAGCATAGCCTGCGTAGGCATCAGCTTCTCAAGAACAATCAACCCGTTCCGCTTTATCGTACCGACATACTCTGGCGTGTCGTTTTTATCGCTCATAAAGTCTATGCCGCAATCCGCTTCGCCCGATGAAACGTAACCTTCGGTCGCGCCGTTCACCGGCAGGATGCTAAAGCATGAGAAAAGCTTCTGCGCGTACTTCCCGCCGAGGTTCTGTATATCTGCCGGCACGACTATCAGGGGATTGTCTCTGCGGCGCGCGCCGTAAAGCACTATCCAGCCGCCGCCGAAGCTCAGTTCGTCCGTATATACGAAATTCCCATTTCCCGTGAGACGTTCATCTTCGCAAAAATCCCTACCTGTTATGCCAAAATCATA
>Ga0209541_10016886_pt1 | contig 10747 bp, 3 predicted proteins | sample RifCSPlowO2_01_FD_184027 | JGI IMG/M metagenome (GOLD analysis project Ga0209541, IMG submission 184027) | Groundwater microbial communities from Rifle, Colorado - Rifle CSP2_plank lowO2_0.1 (SPAdes) (version 2) | ecosystem: Environmental > Aquatic > Deep subsurface > Groundwater | place: Rifle... | reverse complement strand
CCCAGCCATTATTTGCATCCACAAAATGGACAGATCTTAAATTCGCAATATTTGACGGAACAGTTTGTTCTGCCCAATTACTACCTCCATTTGAAGTATGAAGTATTACAGCAATATCCATACTATTCACCATTTTATTGCCAACTGCCCAGCCTTGATTTGCATCCACAAAATGGACGGAAATTAATTCACTAACACTCGACAGAACAGTTGGTCCCGCCCAGTTAGCGCCACCGTTAATAGTATTGAATATTACCGCGCCAACAGACGACCTGCCAACCGCCCAGCCATTTAAAGCATTAATGAAGTGAATGTCAAATAAGTTATTTGGAAGACGAGCTTGAACACTCCATCCGCTACTGCTATCTGTTAAGAAAGTTATAACTGTGCTTATGGTCTGAGCGTTTCCTGCCGTATCGCGACAGCGAACATAATAAGTTTGTAATACCGCAGCCGTAAATGCAACAGTAACAGAATGAGTCGCCCCTCCAGATCCTGCAACAAAATTGAAGGGCATACTTTCATAATTTTCATTTCTAGTACTTGCCCTGCATGTCGCTGCTTCATTGGTGGAAACTTCTAAGCGGGCCTGAACTGACGTCACACTTGTTGCCCTTGATTGAGTGATTCGCGGCGGGGTTGTGTCTGCTGCAACCGAAGTATCTTGACACGCGCTTGAACAGCCATCGTCATTCACTTGATTGCCATCATCGCATTGTTCTATTCCAGTTCTGACAATTCTATCGCCGCAAAGAGCAATGCGGCAAATATTAGTGCACGCATCAGTATTTACTCTATTCCCATCATCACACACTTCAAATCCTGCAGCTGCAACATCAAGATCTGTTCTTATCACTCCATCTCCGCATTCTGCATTTTTACATTGATTCGTGCACGCATCAGTATTTACGGTATTGCCGTCATCGCATTGTTCATCATCAGCATTTCCTGCTATTCCATCTACGCCAGCGGCTTGATGAATTCCATCGCCACAGCGAGCTGCTGCTTGTTCATTCTGACACGTGCTTAAACAGCCGTCATTTTCGATAGTATTTCCATCATCGCATTGTTCATCATCAGCATTTCCTGCTATTCCATCTACGCCGGCAGCTTGATGAATTCCATCGCCACAGCGAGCTGCCGCTTGTTCATTCTGACACGTGCTTGAACAGCCGTCGCTATCGGCAGTATTTCCATCATCGCATTGTTCGGCAGCTTCAACAAACCTATTACCGCAAGTTATCGTTGCCCACATTCCATTGCGACAAATGAAATTAGTTCTGATTTGACCTGCCATGCTTTCATCACAACGTATCCATGCTGTTCCATCACAATATACACTGCGATCAGAATTACTAGAACTAAATGAATTTAGTCTATCTGATTTACAAGTTCTCCATTGTAGATTTTCACAGTATAAACGATTGTCAGGACTAATTAGCCCTCTCCTTCCTTGATCACAAATCGACCACTTAAATTGCAGATTGCCTTCAGTACCAACATTTAAACAAACTAGATTTAAATTAGAACTTGCCTCACTTAGATCAATCCCCCAAGGGGTCATCCACTCTAGATCACATTTATACCAACCATTCATAGCGCAAAGAAATTCTTCGCCCTCGATTAATCTTTCATAGTCATAACAAAAATTCCCTGTCGGAATTGAACCAACACAATTATTACTGTAAAGACAGTTTCCAGTTACCGGCTGTGCCGGTGGATTCAATGGAAGTCCATCCGCACTAAAAAATCGACTCTCTATGTTATTATTAGGAGGTAGTATTCTCCAGTTCCCATTTTCACAGTAGAATCTACCAATAGTCCGTCTATCTTGGTTACAAGAAAGACCATGAAGATTAGTAACTAAATTTTCATTTCGACAAAATCCATTGACTCCATTGACCACCACAGGATCATATTCTCTGGAACTACTGCAAGCGTAAATTAATTCCACGCTCCTAATTCTAGGATCTGGAGCAGAAGGACCTCTTGCTGATCGCGCGATCAGAATGGAGTGAATTAATGGCGGTGAGACATACGTATGAGTCGCAGTAATTTCCGGACCATCTATCATAAAACCAGCACTATCGAGAGTTCCATCACCACTGGCAGCTACACCAGTGAAGGCATGATACCATGGGTTATCTATTGATGATCGAATAAATACAAGAGCGTCTGCTGTATCGCCTGCCTCACCACCTGCACCACTAACTCTTATTTTAATTTCTTTTACTTGGCTTGGAGTCATAAGTTTTATGACCCTCCAACCGGTAATTTGCCTCCCGTCTACGACGCAATGTGTAGTATATCTAGAACCAACTATAGAACCAACCGGACAGCGAAAGCCCGGATTCACTTCTCCCGTCGTAGAAACAGGGGAAAGTAATCGAAAATAATTTAGATTATTTAGTTCATTTCTTGGAACTGACGCTTCAAAAACAAAAGCTTCCGCGGAGACCAAACCCGCCTGCCCCGCCACCGCTTCCTTCTTCTGACCTCCAGAAAATAATACCACCATTAAACCTACTAACACCACTATAAGCACTCCTGCAAATAGAATTTTCTTGTAAGGATACCCTTTATTTTCCATTTTTACTATTTTCTTTTTCATTGGTTTCTGATACCCCCTCTGCTTGGAGTGGAGAGGTTATTTTGCATCAACTCGCTAATTATCCAAAGAGACATCAGACACTTTGAAAACTCCCTGTGCTGTTGACAGATACCCCGCCCTTTGAGGTGATTGGGAGTTTTCATTTCAAATATCTCTCCACTTTTTGTAAATCCCAGCCACTGGCAACTAAGCTGGTTTTAATTTGCTGGTCATTATACCCTTTAGTCCGCGCTGCGATTATATACTGTTTCAGAGGCGCATACCTTTTTTGTTCGCGCACAATATAAATGGCTGCGAGAACAATAATCAATAATAAAATTACTATCCCCGCGCTTATAGTTATAACAGAAGACTCTTTCTCCTCTGCTTTTGGCTGCTGAACTGCAGGTTGTTCTGCTATCTTACAAGTTAACGCGACCATATCGCATCCCGCAGGGCAAGTCTGCAGTGTATTCCAAACCATTCCATCAGGCGAACATTGTTGTAAAATATTTCCCTGACATTGTTTAATCCCAGGAACACAAAGTTGCTGTTGGACAAAAGGTTGCTGTACAGGTGGCGTGTAAGGAACACTTGCCTGGCAAGCCTGGATTTCAGGCGGTTTTGCCGTCACTACAACCTCGCTTCCTGCGCCGCAAAGATCGTTTCTTTGGCAAACTCGTGTTTGCGCGCTATTCACACACGCCGTCCATGCACCACATTGCCATTGTTGCGCGCAAGGAGGTAAAGGAGTTCCAAGCGCTGTTCTATTTTGCGCTGGTGGAAGAAGTTGTGTTGATGGTGGTTGTACCGGCGGTGCTTGTCCTGCCTGCTGCGCACTCGCTGTTCCCACATACTGAAAATCAAGTTTTGTTACCCCACCGGGTTGATACGCTGCCGTACCTACCTCTTTAGTGTCCAGCCCAGAAGAACTAATAACGACAAACGTGATCGTATTCCTGCTCATTCCTTGCACTCTCAAAATAGGAGAATATCCATACTGCCCATTGACGATAGAAGCAGAAAATTCACGGACGCCATTGCGGGCGCGGATCGTATACCCTTCTGACGGCAAGCCTTGCACCGCACCATAAAACAAATGCGAATCATCTAATGAAGGAGGCGCTTGCTGCGCAACAACAAATATCAGAGCAAAACAAAATCCAAATAACAACGCTAAAATTATTTTTCTCATCCTGCATTATACCTCAACGTCAATCCATTTTCTGTGTGCACCCAGTACGGCCGCCCTGGTAATAATTTTGTTCCCATTGGCAAGGGAGTTTGACTGCAGCGATACCCTTGCTTGCATCCATAAACTTGAAACGTCCCCGAACCGACAAACTCTTCTAACGCTCGTGGAATTGTTCCCGGAATGGACACTAAATTCCATCCTCCTGCCAGGCTTGTAGCTTGGCCGCCGAGTGAAGGCACGGCTCCTGCCGGTTCAAAACTCTGCACCCGAGGACAGGTAATGGAAACATTTGTTTCCTGTGCGCTTCGCAATTCCACAAAATAACCTTTAAATAATTCAAAATTAGTAATTCCTTGCGGCCCGTTGCGTATCGTTGTTACTGTCTGGCGCTGCGCGGCATCGTAGGCAAAGAGGCGCTGGATATTTGGATTCGCCGTAAAAACCTGGGCGACGGTTGCCGTTGGCAGGCACGGGAAAGCTAAGGCTTGTTTTTCCAGAGTTGAAGCAAAGGTAATTTTAAACCCAACTTGGGGAGCGGGCTCGATGCGGCTTAAATTAAAGCGGGGAAATTCTCCTGGGACCGCCGGTGTGAAATAAAGCATATTGCCGACGGCAATCGTATAATAATTTTGCAACACTTCATTAACTCCGGGCACTACTGCTTCCACTTTAAGAATGTAAGCTCCCGACTCCGCTGATCCTGGCCATTGAATTTGCGCTGTAGTCCGCCGTTGCGCTGCGTCAGTTTGAGGGCTGGCTAAAACATTAACCGGAGTTTGCGTATCGATGCGCTGAATTGTCGCCGCAAGTTGCGGAGCCGCCACGGAAGTCGAAGCTCGTATTACTAAATTCAAACGCTGATTTACCGGCAGATAATGAACTAAGGAAAGGGGTCTATCCTGGCCGTCAGCAACAGTAATTACTGGCCGTGCGCTGGATCGGTAATGCAAATTTGTCGCCTCAACCCGATTATTTTCATAACTTACCTTCAGATCTGCAAGATCATCATCTTTATCTAAATACACTTCCACCACATCATCTCTTCCGACGGTAAACGTGTCTTCCGCCACGATTTGATTCTGCGTCTCGCGTATTTCAAAGTGAAACGTCTCCTGATTCGGACGAGAGAGAGTAAAGTTATACGCATACAAGCCGCTGAAATGCCGCACTGGATCATTGCACACCGACGGGCAGCTCAGGACGCTTTCCAGTCCATCACAGGCGTTATTCCCATCGCAGGCGAAGGGATGCAAAGCAATGCGTAATGCCGCCGTTTTATTTCGCACCGCATTTGCCGGCAAAGACGTGAATGACACCTTTTGCTCTTGCACTAAATTGATTTCTCCCAAATGGGGCTGATCGCCAATAGAAATAGCCTGAGCCACATTTCCCCGATAATACGCCACAAAGACCGTGATCAGGAGAAGAACAATAACTATAATGCCTACGCCCGCCAAAACTTTTCTTCTTTCCGTTTTATTTTCTTCAAGGAAATTTGCCATTATTGCCTCCGCAAGGAAAGATCCGCATGGAAGAACTGCGGATTATTTCTATCCTCTCCGATATAAATGCGCTTCACCCTAATTTCCATTAATTGTCCTTCTAATATTAAGCGTCGCGCCTTTCCTTCCGCAAAATAGCGGCGCATGATAGACGTTCCATCACGCTGGAGATGGAGTAATAAAAGCTTAGGATTTGAAGTGGGCGTTGCTTCCAGCACGTACTCCGCGCCATTCAATAAACTCGTAAACGTCAGAGACTGGCTTGCCGGGTTAGCCGTCACGTTCATCATCACTTCACTATCATCATCAGGGAGATATGTGTAACTTTGTAATTCTAATTTTGCTCCTACGGTCTGGCTTCGCGCTTCTCCCGTCAATTCCTGATCTGCGACAATAACATGTTGTCCGAAAACAAAACTGCCATTAAATAAAATGGGCGACTTTTGGTAGATATTGCGGATAACGACCCGCTGAGCAGCATCTGAATGTAAGACAAACTGCAGATCTTGCAAAAGGCTGGATTGGGTAATCGGCAAATAGTTCTTTCCCGTCACATTAAAGACCGGCATATCGCCGCTGATAACATGATCCGTAAACCACGTCCAGTTTAATTCTCTGAGAAGATCAAAACGCGGTGTATTTTTATTTAAATGAACCATTTTTCTAATGATGACTCTCTTATTATCCCCGGTTCTTCCATTGCTTTCGAGAAGGAACGTTGTTCCTTGCGGCGATCTAAAAGCCGTTACACCATCAACAACGATATTTTGTGCCGTTGTTCCCTGGCCATAACAGACATTTGCCGCTGTTACTCGACTGTAAACCTGAACATTGCACATACTGAACAACTGCGTGTCAATCAGCACCTGATCTGCCGTGCCAATAGTATAAGCATAATCCCGTTGTAATTGTGTTGTGGCAACTTGAATTTGCGTGATCGTGCTGAATTCAATGCGATCATTGCCAGATTGATCTGTTATAACTGTCACGTTAATTATTCCTTCAGGATTAGTAAACAACACTTGCTGTCCGGAAACAGTTTTCTGATACGCAGCAGCATCTTTCAATGATTTCAGTGTTACTTTATTGATGTCAAAGAATTGAACCGTAGGATCTGCCCCTTGATATCCTAATAAATAGTACTTATCGGCCTGATTTTCTACAGAGTTTTCAAACTTCAACGCCATTTCCTTTCCTTTCGTAAACGTGGAAATGAAAGAGTTATCAAAAGTGTGTGATAAAGTTCTTCCATTATTGGGAAGTTCATACAAGCGATGGATGGAAACGGTCTTGATTGGCACTTCTCCTTCAATTCTCGCCGAGTGATAATAAAATAAAGTATCGCGCGCCCCTCGGGCTGTGCTTCCTGCCGGTATTCCATCCACAACAGGTACTCTGTACGGAAGATCAAAGGTGCTTATTCCCGGAGCAGTTCGCTGCACTCTAAACGTCGGCTGGAATAAAGCGATGTCATTTGGCGCCGCCGAGATAATGCCATACTCTGTGGTCTGAGTTGTTGGCGTAATCCTTCCTGCATCAATTCGCACCGGAACTTCAGAAGACATGGAAGTGAATAAGGCTTGCTCTAAATTCAAAGGTGTGTCCGCAATTTGCCGTTTTGTCTCCGCAAATAAATCAAATGGCGGGGGAGGCGTTCCATAATTTCGTTGAATGGTAATTCTTCCATCGAGAACCATGAATTCAACTCTGTCAACACTTCCCGACGCGACAAATTCCGTTGTTCCTTGCACTTTATACGTTTTTAATTTCACCACCGGAAGAGAGAAAGTGGCTTGTGTCGGATGCTCAGCTAAATACAAATTCGTTCTTCCTTGCTCGTCGCGCATTTCCACCGCCACTCTTCTTCCTTGCGCCATCGCGTTAATAAACTCATTATAAGGAATTAAATTAGGAGCAGGCTGCACTCCCGGAGTAAGAATTTTGTAGACGCTGACTTTTTTCGTCGTATTCGTTAATTCATATAACAACGCATAATCTGCAGCCCCAATGCTTAACCGTGTTAGATTTCCCAAACGTAAGGAAGCAATTCTCTGGAAAGTTTGGCTTCCAATATCAGCGTGGCATAATAAGGCCTGTACTGTATCCGCCGGATTATCTTCACGGCAGATGGTTAATTTACCGACTTCAACAGGAAGACTTATTTCTACAGGTGAAGTTTGGGTGAACGGCACTTCTAACAATTGAACTAAATTTTGCGGCGTGACATAACCAGCAGCCACTTCCAGCGCGGCTGCTCCAGAAGCGCGGGAGAAAATTCCGACTTGCCTTTGCGCAGTGTTAACTTCTACAACAACGGTTTGTTGATTTTCGACAGAAAAGACGTACTGATTGGAACCGGAGAACTGTTGCAGAGGATACGTTCTCATCGTCGGAATATGCAGTAACTGCAGTTTCTCAAATGAAAAGAGCGTGTCATTCGATGGGAAGGATAACATATACATTTGATTGCTTAATAATAACATTAATTTCTGGCCATTAACCATATTCGGCGCAAAGGAACTTAAAGGAAAGGCTTGTGGAGTTGTCTGCGTAGCGCTGGAAATATCCGCCGTATACACGGCATGGACTTCTTTCAATCCGGAAGTGGGCTGGAAGTACAAGAATGTCAGGGATCGTTGAGCATACGTTTGCGGCTGCGCCGCCGCTCGATGCAAAGCCGAGACCGATTGCACTTGAACCGTGCCTTGTGTAGAACAAATCGTTGCTACATCAGCTAATCTTTCTGTTCCCTGATCGCAGAGATGAATTTCCTGATAATCGACCGTCGGTGTGACCGCGACATCAACATTGGCACGCAAACATCCATATCGTTTCATGGTTACCGTATATCTTCCACTTGGACTTAACTGGCTGAAACAATCTGCATCTCCGCAATCGCTGACACCATCGTTATCGTCGTCAAGATTATTTGTGCATGCCGATTCCATCATCGTGATTCTTCTCTGCCCAATCGCAGCCTGGGAAGGGTGCTGGCATGAAAAATTAACATTATAATCTTGAACAGGATTAGTGTCAAAATATTCACAGGCTCGCCATTGAGAGCTGTCGCACATATGAGTATTAGCAATCGTTGTGGCACCGGAAGCTGTTCCTCTTAATTTATACTTGCTTGAAGGAGAACAAGCAAACTGGCTGAACCACTGCCATTTTCCATTAATATTAGTACACGTAAAGCCGCTATATTGCTGGCCTTGGGGAGTACTAGCTGAACATTGAATCCAACTTGAAGCTTGACCTTGTGTTAGACGTCCACATAAATATTCCCCGCCATCGCTGGGAACGTATCCATTAAATGATATCGGACATGTTTGCCATCGATTATCATTCCCACAGACAGGATTATTAGTTCGAGCTGTGGCACCGGAGACAAAACTTTGATCAACATAATAGGCATTGCCATTTCGTGTGCATTGAGCAACATTTTCATCAACACATCCTGCTTTCTGCGCCACGGCAGAAGATAACGCCGCAGTTTGAGAACTCAGTGAAGAATCAAAATAATATTTATCGGAATCTTGTGTTTCTCGTCCTGTGGCCACATCAACTGTATTGCTGCCGACACATTTCCCTGGATTGCTGGCTAAACACGCCTGACAACTTATAGCTGTCCAGATATAACGTTCTACTTGCCCTCCATTATCAGCACATACATATGATTCATCCTGCAGCTGCCCGACGATGCTTTGTTCACACTTCAACCAAGTTGAGGATGCGCTGCAATAGAAACTTCCTTCCGTCCCAGAACGAACCGTTCCTTTATTTTGCGTATTGCATTGGAACGGCTGATTTCTCATACATAATAATCCGGGAACATCACTGCAAGGCTGCCACTGCTGACCGCTACAATATGCTTGGCCGTAAACTTCATTAACATTTTGCTGTGTACACCCTTGAGCTACTGATTGCCATTGCCCGTTATAACAAATCTGCATTTTACTTAAGGTAAACGTACCTAAAGTTTGCGCGGTATTGCGATTACATTCATATAATGATCCGCTAGAACAGTAAAAAGTAATTTCTTGAGGTTGACCAGAAGCCAGTGGAGGTGGATCTACTTGGCTGTCAAGAACACATTTTCCCGTGCCGCCCAGAGCGGAGGAGTAACACAAACCAGGAGGGCAACAAACTCCTGGATTTGTAAGAATTCGGTCTAAAAGAGCCCCTTTATAGAGGGGAGTTTGCGGCACAGTGCAAGCCGTTGACCATTGCGTGCCATCGCAATATAATTTCCCGACGAGAGATTTGCCTTGATTAGCATTGTTACAAATACCTGCAGAATTATCAGCACTATTGAGAGAACTCCAGGCTCCATTTTGGCAATAGACCAAAGGAGTTCCTTGCGCTGGAGCGATAAGTCCGCTTTGTCCTCGCGCACATGCGGGGAGTGATTGCCATTGCCGTCCGTCACAAAAAATATTGCTTTGAATTTGACCTTTTTGTCTTTCGGTACATTCCTGTCTCAGCCATTGATTTCCTTGACAAATAAAACCCCCTCGTGTTTCTCCATTATTTTCAGAACCGCATACATACCAATTTCCATCATTCGCACACATTTGTGATGCTGCTAAATGGTTTAATCCAACTGGATAACCTGTTGATTTTATGACGCCAGATATTATGCAATTATACCCAGAAGACAGACATCCATTCGCCGTTCCATCACCAGCAAAGTTTGCACTAGGCTGGCCATTACTTTGAAATAATCTACTTTCCTTCGCTGTACACTGTGTTGTCCATTGCGTGCCATCACAGAAAGAAGCAGGAGTAGTCCCCCCAGGTTCATTACACGCTGCTGGTAGTGGCACCCATCCCCCAGTGGTGCAAATTTGATCACCGACAAAATATCCTACCCACTTTCCATTTTGATATCTGGAGGCATCAGAAGAAGAAGGGCATTGATACCATCTCCTATTTAAGCAATATGAACCTGCTGCAACGAAATTATTAGGAAAACATGAACCAGCGTTAAAATTGATGCAAGCGCTTGTCGCCTGAGGGCAATTTCCATTCCCAGTATCACCCCAAGAAGTTAATCCGTCGGGGTAATAACCCGGTGATACTACGGCAACAGATCCAGCCGTACCAGAGTCTACAGATGCAACACTACCAGTATATACCGCCTGTCCCGCCCCAATACCTTTCTTCGGAGCGGCATAAAAAAGAAATCCAACTAGAATAATGATTAGAAGAACCGTAACTGCTACTACCACGAAAGGTTTTCCGACCTTTCGAACCTCTTTTTCTTCCATCTACTGCCTCATACTTTTTATCTCAAAAGAAATTTCCAGGGTATATAAATGTTCTGTCTTGGAGATACTGTCTAATTAACGACATCTTTAAATAATCGAAAGCTCTACTTCTTTTGAGGTGTTGGATATGGTTATTATTTGTGATACTTGTAAAAGTGAAAATGTTGTGAAGAAAGGTTTTCGTCACAAC
>Ga0209541_10016885_pt1 | contig 10747 bp, 19 predicted proteins | sample RifCSPlowO2_01_FD_184027 | JGI IMG/M metagenome (GOLD analysis project Ga0209541, IMG submission 184027) | Groundwater microbial communities from Rifle, Colorado - Rifle CSP2_plank lowO2_0.1 (SPAdes) (version 2) | ecosystem: Environmental > Aquatic > Deep subsurface > Groundwater | place... | reverse complement strand
CCTTCTCTGTCCTAGGGTGACGGTACCATTACACAAAGAGCATTACTATTCGTAGCCACTCACCAATATGCTAGCGATAGTGATGCTCTTTTAGTTAAGAGTTGCTTTTTTGCAAAAAAAAGCCTACTCTCACTTATCCTGTACTTGCGCTCTAGCGAGTCAATCCGCCAGCTGGCGGATTGTGAGTAAGTAAGCATAGTACTGGGATGTCACAGTCATCTATTTTTTCCGAATTTTCCCTCTTAAAAAGTTGCTCACATTTGTAACACGTTGATACGTAACCCTCGTTTTTTCATCTCCTGAAATTGCCAGCGGACACTGGAGGTAAACTCGTTCTGTTCCACATCTTCCGGGTGCACTTCACCGGTTTCTACAAACCAGGAAAAAAGTTTCCGTCCGGCAAATTTCAATAATTCTTTCATACGCTTAAGTACGGTTGTATCACGCTGTTTATTCCCCTGTCAAGTCCTGTAGTATTTTTGATGTGGATTGATATAGGGTCTATAGTATTTAAATTGCGGCTATATGTCATTTAAAAGCGCTATTACAATCTATAACACTTTGTGGATAACTCATCTGAAATTTTGTCAACTTTTTGTGGATAAATAGTGGATAGGAATTACAGCTTCGAGGTTGCCGAGGATCTTCAAATCTAATTAAAAGTGTATAATGCTCTTATGAGAGTTCCGGAAGACAGCAGTTTCAATGTTGAGAAAAATATTGCCCGAATCATTGGTGTGGCTGATGAAGTTATTGTGACCGGAAAATTCCCTCCTCAAACAACTCTTAAAGGAAATATGATAACTCATTATGGTCTTGAAAGAGGAAGTTTTGGTACAGTTTACGCTGATGGAAAAAATATTTTGACCGATCCGGAATTTTCAATGAAGGAAATCAGGGCACTCTTTTTTTAAACGCAGCACAAATTTACGATCAAGCTGACCACAAATTTCTTAGTATTCAAATAACTGGGATTGAACAACCAAACTCTGAAATTAAAGATTCCCGTATGGCTTATCAGAGAATTCCTATTATTTTTCGGTTTGATATTCCAGAAGCCGAGGCGATTACTTTTTGGCACATTCTCACCAAAGATAGACGAAAAGCACCTCAAAACTTGAGAAAACTATAGGAACAAATGTATGATGGATTATTCACCGATGAGGAACATAAAGATAGGGGAATACTCATGAAGCCGACTGACAGAATATTGGTGATAGATGATACTTTTAATGATGTAGGTAATGGAACTTATGAGCAAACTAATCCTAATAGAGTTTTCCCTCCTCCGGTAAGTTCGGACTCCCAAAGCTAAGCTTTGGTTAGGTTAAGCCCTTTATAACAACCCACAAAAAAATCACTGACTCGCTGGGATTGACAGTAATATATACTTTGTATATACTTTTTATATGAACACTGCTGCGATTTACATCAAAACTAACCCTGAAATTAAAGCCAAAGCCCAAAAAATCGCCAAAGAACTAGGTTTGAGCTTGAGTGCGCTGGTAAATGCGTGGCTTAAACAACTGGTGAGAACCAAAACTGTAACGTTTAGTACTTCTGCAGAAGAACCCAGCGAATACCTTAAGAAACTTATGAAACAGGCTGAAAAGGACTACCAGAAGGGAAACACCTCACCTGCTTTTAAAACAGGTGAGGAAGCAGTTGCCTGGCTGAAAAAGCAAGGTGTATGATCATCAGATATTCTCCCTCTTTTCTGACTACTTTAAAGAAAGCAAACGTCAGAATAAGAAAAAGCTTCGAAGAACACATTACTCTGTTTGCCAAAAATGCCCACAATCCACATTTGAGTAACCACGCATTGAAAAGAAAATATCAAGGCTATCGAAGCATTAACATTACCGCTGACTGGCGGGCAATTTATCAAGAAAAGCAAGAAGGAAATGAACTGGTCGCCTATTTTGTGGCTCTGGGCACTCACAAAGAACTGTATAAGTAAAATTCCAAAGCTAAGCTTCGGTTATGTTAAGCCTGTCAGGGCAGCCTACAGAAAGTAACCTTTTAAAACTGAGAAAGGTTTGCCGATTGACAGTTTTGGACACAGTGTATACACTTTGTGTGTATGAATATAACATCATTGCACATAAAAATTGAATCCTCGGTGAAAAAACAAGCTCAAAAAACAGCCAACGAGCTTGGTTTATCTCTCAGTGCCACTATAAAAGTTTTATTAAAACAGTTTATTCGTACTAAACAACTGTCAGTCGGACTGACCGAAAAACCAACTGAGCAGCTGATAAAATCATTGAAACAGTCAGATAAAGACATAAAGGCAGGAAGAATTACCTCATTTAAAACTGGTCGTGATGCACTTACGTACCTTGACCGTGAGATTAAAGATGAGCAGCATAAAAAGCAAACGGATTGAGTTTACAAATTTGTTTAATAAACAGCGTGATTCAGCCCCACTTGATGTCAAAATTGCATTTCGAGATGCACTCGAACTTTTCCTGGAACATCCCACTCACGCAGCACTTCGCAACCACACATTGGCTGGCAAATATGCTGGCGTACACAGCATTGATGTTACCGCTGATTGGAGAGCTTTGTATAGAAAAGAGTCAGAACAGATTATCTTTGTGGCTCTGGGAACTCATGCAGAACTTTACGGGTAGATTGATGTGATTTAATGCGGTGGTTTAACTTTGGTTTAACTTTGGTTTAACTTTCGCATTGACCAGGGATTTCTCACCATGATATAATTTTTCATGGACGATTTTAACGAATTACCATTACAGACACCGGAAGTAGCCCTCAAAACAATTTCTGACTCTACGGCTACTAAAGCCCAAAAACTCCTGGCCGCTTCACTCGTCACCCAATCCCGGGTGTTTGAATATCAACTCACTGATGATGCGCAACCGCTTTTGATCCTCGACGTCACCCACTTTTTAAATCACCGAATAAACAGCCGACTCATGGCCGCAATCGGCCAGGAACTCGCTGAAAAAATCACTGATTGCAATCCGGATATTATCCTCACCGCGCCCTCATCTGGCAATATTCCGGCCATTACTACTGCCTTGCATCTCGAGACGCAACCTGACGTCGTGTACGCGCCCAAAGGCACCCCGATTACCATGGCCGAGGTATATCAAGCCAAGAGCCGTTCCTACACCCACGGCAAGTCTGTTGATTTGACCGTAGCGAAAGATTGTTTGCAACCCAACCAGCGGGTCGTAATTTGTGATGACTTTCTCGATACCGGCCGGACTTCTCAGGACTTACTCAACATTGTCAAGCAGGCTGAGTCAATAGTTACCTGTTTTTTCTTTGTGATTGAAAAACCGTTTGGCGGCCGGGAACAACTCAAATCCTTAGGCTTCAGCGACGATCAGATTATTTCTTTGATTAAAATTGATTCCCTGCGGCCGGGAAAATTGAAACTGAATGGCTTTGCGGCGTGGTTTGAGTTGAAAAGAGTATAAAAAATAGTAGGAGAATACTATGCCAAAATTAATCGAGGGTCGTAATTATGAAGTCGGGGTTAATCCTGATGGGTCAGAAATAAAAATATACTGTGGCGAACTAAAAACTCATAAGACAACTGTATTGCCTCCAGAACCGTATATGGGGAAACAATGGCTGCAAAGTAAATTACCATGTCCATTTCCCGAAGGCACACGTATTTATCGAGGCACGCAGCATATGATCATTAAGAATGGCGTTGAAGTTAAGACTGGATAATTATTATGCTTCTCATTATCGACTTTGGCGGCCAAACCGCACATCTGATTGGCAGAAGACTCCGGCAATTAGGAGTGAAAACTGAATATGCGGATCCGGATGAAGCGGTCAGTAAAATTAATACGCTTAATCCCAATGGCCTCATTCTCTCTGGCGGTCCGGCTTCAGTGTATGAGCCAAATGCGCCACACGTCAGTAAAGATATTTTTAAGGCAAATATTCCTATTCTCGGTATCTGTTACGGCTGGCAACTCATGGCAAAACTATTAGGTGGTGAAGTGAGAAGTGCTGCCAAAGAATACGGATCGGAAGAACTGGTGCTGGAAAATCAAACCGGGATTTTTTCTCTTCCGGAAAAAAAGTGTTCAGTTATTATGTCTCATGGCGATACGGTAACCAAATTACCTCAAGGATTTACTCCAGTTGCCCACACCAGAAGTGTTAAATTTGCCGCAGTTACCCACTCCAGTAACCCATGGTTTGGGGTGCAATTCCATCCTGAGGCAGACCATACCGAATACGGACTGGAGTTGTTACGGCTGTTTGCACAAACAGTTTGCCAGGAAACACTCCAACCTCTGGTTTTAAACCCTGAGCAGATTATCAGCGACATTACAGCTCAAGTGGGAAATAAAAAGGTAATTTGCGCAGTTTCCGGCGGCGTTGACTCAACCGTAGCGGCATTTTTAATCGGTAAGGCAATTGGTAAAAATTTAATCCCGGTATACGTGGAATCAGGTCTGATGCGTCCGGAAACAGATAAACGGGTACGATACATTTTCACAAAACTCATATCGGCAAATTTAACTATCGTCCCCGCCCGTGAGCGATTTTTGCGAGCGCTCAAAGGAGTGATTGATCCAGAAGCCAAACGCAAAATCATTGGCAAGCTTTACGTTGATATTTTTCAGGAAACAGCTGCGAAACATCCGGAAGTAGCATTTCTCGCACAAGGCACGATTTATTCTGACGTGATCGAATCCAAAGGCAGCAAACATGCATCGCGGATTAAATCGCACCACAATGTTGGTGGTTTACCCAAAAGCCTGAAACTCACACTGCTCGAACCAAATCGTAACTATTATAAAGATGAAGTGCGCGAGATTGGCAGGCGCTCTGGCCTCCCCGAAGAAATCGTCATGCAGCAACCATGGCCCGGGCCCGGACACGCTATTAATATTATCGGTGAAGTGACGGAAAAGCGGCTCGAACAGGTAATAACAGCCGACACCATTATGGTTGAAGAAATGCAACATGCCGGGCTTTACGAAACTGTGTTTGAGTGTTTTGCGGTCATGACCGGCGCTTTTTCAACTGCGGTCAAAGGCGATGGCCGGGCTTTTGCCGAAGTCGTGGCAGTGCGTTCGATCAATACCAATGATTTAATGACAGTCGAGTGGACGAAAATTCCGTACGAAGTATTGCAAAAAATCTCCTCGCGCATCGTCAATGAAGTGCCTGACGTCTCGCGTGTCGTCTACGACATCACCGGCAAACCTCCGGCCACAGTCAGGTGGGAGTAGTTTAGACCTTTGAAGTTAGATTTTGGATTTTAGAATGAATAATTCAAAAATTACATTATTTACAGATCTCATTGTATGGCGAAGAGCGGCATCTTCAATCACATCGAATATCGCCGAAGGATTTGGAAGACAAACATATAAAGAAAAAGTGCAGTTCTATTATCTTGCCTCGGGATCATTAACTGAATTAAAAAATCAACTATTTATAGCTAGAGACGTGGGATACTTACAACCACAAAGTTACAACGAATTAAATGATCAACTCGAAACAACACATAAATTACTTAATGCTTTTATCACCAAAACAAAATCTTTTATAACAAATTCCAAAATCAAAACAAACTCTAAAATCTAACATGGCTGACTTATCTTTTCTCAAAAATATTCCCCTTACCGAACTTCACACCCACTTGGGCTTTTCCGTGTCACCGACTATGCTCTGGGAACTGGCACACGAGCAAGGCCTCAAACTTCCGACCAAAGACTATTGGGAATTTGAAAAACTGATTACGATTTACGACCAGAAAGATTATGAAGAATATTTACAACTGTATGACTTAACTGAAAAAATTCAATCCTCGCCCGAAGCCCTGTTTACTGCCATTCAGGTAGCTATTTCCGGCGCGTACCGGAAAAATAATATTACCAAACTGGAACTTAGATTTAACCCAATCTTAAGAGCCCGCGGCGGTGAACGGGATCTGGATCACATTATTGTCTTTACCCTTCAAGGCATGGAACGGGCTATGCTTAAATATCCAGTGAAAGCCGGCGTCATTCTCATGATGGACCGCCGGTTTACTGAACATGAAAATGCCGCAATTGTGAAAAAGGCAATTAAGTATAAATACAGAGGTGTGGTCGGAGTAGATTTAGCCGGGCCAATTAAACGCACTGAAAATAGTCAGGGATTTAAGCCAAAACAAATCGCTCATCTAATCAAACAGGCTAAGGAAGCCGGACTCGGTGTCACGGTACATACCGGCGAGGCCACCAATGTCGCGGAAATGTGGGAAGTGATTGAGGAACTCAAACCCAATCGAATTGGACATGGCATCGCCTGTGTTGAAGATGAGAAATTAATGAAACATTTAACAACCAAGTATATTGTTCTTGAAACCTGTCCCACTTCAAACCTCCATACCAAGTTGGTTAAAAACTTTGATGAGATGCGTCACATGTATTCGACGCTGAAACAACATAACGTTCCATTTACGATTAATACTGACGGCCCGGAAATGCAGCGGATTTCTTTGCGCGGTGAGTTTGAAAAATTACTTGATAATCAAATCCTAACCGTAGAAGATATTCTCAAAGCAAACAAAATCGCAACCGAGGCAAGCTTTATTAGATACACTGGACGATAGACGATAGACAATAGACGATTGAAGGTAGGAACAGAGCATAGAAAATAGAAGATAGATACAACGAATCTATTTTCAACATTCAATTTTCTACCACTATTTTCAATACTCTACCATCTACCGTCTAAACAAAGGAGGCATATGAACAACACCAATCCATTACTCAATATTCCCGAATACCTGACCTATGATGACGTGCTGCTGTTACCCAACTACTCTGAAGTCCGGCCGTCGCAAACTCAGGTGCAAACGCAATTAACTGATCAAATAAGGTTGGATATTCCCATCGTCGCCTCACCAATGGACACTGTATGTGAAGCTGAGATGGCAATTGCCCTTGGTGAGCTTGGCGGCCTGGGTATAATACACCGTAACCTATCAATTGCTGATCAAGTGCAGCAGGTCGAACGGGTACTCAAGGCTAAAATTACCGTCGCGGCTGCAGTTGGAGTTGGCAGTGATTTTAACGAGCGCACTGAGGCACTGGTCAAAACCGGCATTAAAATCCTGTGCATTGACTCAGCACATGGCCATACAAAACACGTGATCGAAGCAACAAAACTCATTAAAATCAAATATCCAAAGATTGAACTCTTATCCGGAAATGTAGCTACCTACGAAGGCGCCAAAGCTTTGTTTGCAGCCGGGGCTGATGCGGTCAAAGTCGGCATGGGCCCAGGCAGTATTTGTACCACCCGTGTCATGTCTGGTATGGGTGTACCGCAACTCACGGCCGTAGTTGAGGGTGTTCGTGCAGCCCGTGAATTTAAAAAATACGTGATTGCCGATGGTGGAATTCGGACGAGCGGCGATATTGTCAAAGCTTTGGCTGCCGGAGCATCCACGGTCATGCTTGGCTCACTTTTGGCCGGCACCGATGAGGCACCGGGTGAAGTCGTACAAATGGGTGATAAACTCTACAAAACCTACCGCGGCATGGGGTCGGTTGCGGCCATGAAGCATGGGAGCGCTACCCGTTACGGCCAAAAATGGGAAAAGGGTAAAACTAAAGAGTTAGTCCCGGAAGGCGTTGAAGGTTTGGTGGCGCACAAAGGCCCGCTTGCCGATCATATCCACCAGCTCATCGGCGGCGCGCGCGCGGGTATGGGGTATTTAGGAGCAAAGACAATTTCTGAATTGCACCAAAAAGCCAAGTTTATCAAAATCACCAATGCCTCACTCATTGAATCCCACCCGCATAACCTGGTGATCACCAATCCGGGAAAGAACTATGTGTAATCGTGATATAATCTGGTTATGGACGCTCGTTACCTTGAAGAAATCAAAGCAATTTTAAAAAAATACCTGAATCAAAACCAGCGGGTATTTCTTTTTGGTTCCCGGGCCGCAGGAACTGCACATAAATATAGCGATGTTGATATCGCCATAGAAGCAGACCAGCCGCTTGATCCGGCTACCAAAGTCAAACTTGAAGAAAGCTTTGAAAATTCCAATGTCCCATTTCGCGTTGACATAGTTGATTTTTCTCAGGTGTCAGAGGATTTCAAAGCCGTGGCAAAACAACACCTGTTACCCTTATAACCTATGACTAAGACTACCGCGCTCTTTACACAGCTGGAACTTGCTACTGAGCGGCTCATTGAAGCTATCGCACTTCCCGAAACACAAATTCACCGTGATGCAACTATTCAACGTTTTGAATTTACCTTTGAACTGGCCTGGAAATTGATGCATGCAATTTTAGCCGATAATGGAATTGAAGTATACGGTCCCAAAAACACTTTTCGCGAAGCAGCTCGTTTGCAACTCATCGACAACGTTGAAATCTGGTTTACGTTTCTCGAAGCTAGAAATTTAACAACTCATACTTACAAGGAAGATAATGCAAAATACGTTTACCGGAAAGCTAAAGAATTTAGCCAGTTGCTGCCGGAGTTCATCGAAAAAGCTCGCTCCTCTACTATTATTGAAACTAGTAATTCCGCTTCATAGGCCTGTATCACCACATAACCTGGTGATCACCAATCCGGGAAAGAACTATGTGTAAACGAAAAAGTCCTCGTTATATACTCCTTGGTAAACCGATTTCCACTTTAGTTGTGAACTTTAGTATAATACGGCCAAACTATGGCAGCTAGTCCTGAGATATTCCGCGCCCAACCTCTTGAAAATGGCGATTCATCACTTCCGGTAGTACAACGCCGGGTACTACCAATTTATAGATTGACAACTCAATTTATGAAGCCTGACTGCGAAATGCTCGATATTGGCACGTATGACGGCTTTGGTGTTGTTGAATTGTTAAATTCAGCTGAGGGAAAAGTCAAACATCTTACCAGTATTGATATTGATCCCAAAATGCTTGCCCGAGCACTATCCAGATCGGAAATCAACCAGGAACTTGAGCAAAAAGGATTGCATTTAGTGCAAATGGATGCCCGAAATTTAGCTTTGCCAAATAACTGCATTGATCTTGTTACACTTATTGAGGTTATCGGCGTGGGTCTAGAAAATTCTGATGATCCACTAGCAGATTGGCGCAAAATACTAAATGAAAGCGCTCGGGTATTAAAAAATGATGGAACACTCATATTTACATTTCGTGACATTCTCGATTCATATCCTGATGAAACCATTGAATGGGATACTTTTTCGGCTAATGACGGAGGGTTAAAAGGAATCCCCTTAAATAAAGGCGCTTTGGAACAAGATATTGGAGCAATATTTGAGGAAGTCATGTGGTATGGCCAAATACTTATGGAACGTGATGGCAGAGTACCAGGACGAATTTATTACAAAGAAGATAACGTTATACATACGTTTTGGAATTCCCAAGCTTTTATACCAATAGAGAAAACTCAAATTGATGTCTGGGAAAAACGTCTTGGAGCAAACTACTTTCCGCTATTTTGGATTGGTATAGCTAAATATCCACGAAAGTAAATTTCAACGTCTACCACCATCTTTCAATTTATGTAGTCAAGCGAAATGGAGTTGTTGAATCCCAGATAGGCATGTTCGACCAACAAAGGGCGGCTTGATTTAGCCTGTCAGTTTGACCTTTTAGTGAGCTTGAAATACTCTAGGATATTTTGTAAAATACAGCTTTATGCTAGAAATTCTTCGAACCAAATCGCAAGACCTTTACGGATTTAGTCGTTCTTCTCAAGAGGTATCAACAGAGGCAAAGCCAGTTTCCGAAGCTCAAACCTCAATTCTCCGGCAGATCAGTGAGATACTAAAGTCTTCAGAATTTCAACAAAAGATAAAAAAGGGGCAGATTACGTTTGCAATGATCAAACCAAACTTGCGCATAACTAATAGCGACTTAACGGATGAAGAAGTTGCAGAACAACTTAAGAAAGATATTGCTCTTGAAAGCCCGCGTGTCAATGGCTTAGAAATAATCTTTGAGTTACCTTTACCTTTTACTTTTGAACGGGTAGAATCATTTTACGCAGGAGTTAAAGACAAGTTACTTAACCTCCCTGCCGCACAAGTTAATGATCATCACTTCCCTAATCGATGGGAAATGTTTAAATATATTATGGCTCAAGGAATGGCTACATTTCTTATTCTTCACTCACCTCAGGGAAACGCTGTAAATAAATGGCGTCAACTTATCGGTCCCACTTTTCCGAGTTTAATTCCTTCAGATGAATCATGGAAGTTGAGGAGCAGATTTACCGACTTAAATAACGGTATACATGGTAGCGATAGCATAGACTCAGTACACGAGGAAATTAAGTGGTTTGCATCGCAGTTAGAACAAATTACTAAGGACATATGACAGAAGTTATAGGTCTTTCTGAAAATTTAAAAAGTTTTTATTTGGCACTACAAACACAGGGTATTCACATTCCTTTAAGATCAACTGGTACTTTAGCAGAAAACTGGTTGGTGCGAGGCGATGGTGACGTAAGAAAACTTCAAGTTGCGGAAAGCGTTTTTTCTCCGAAGTCAGGTCAAATGGCGAGTTATGGAGTTTTTTTTGGTGATAATATAAGCTGCCTTACGCCAGCCGATATTTTTTATGTATTTCGGCGAAAGGACTTATCAAATAAATGAACTCATTTCAAAACTAATTTTGTCTTAATAGGACAATAATAAGTGCTAAATATACAAAAGCTTTGTATATCGCAGGTTTGTAATCTCTTCTTACTCTGACGCGCCAAAAGTTTTTTATCCAGG
>Ga0209541_10016883_pt1 | contig 10748 bp, 17 predicted proteins | sample RifCSPlowO2_01_FD_184027 | JGI IMG/M metagenome (GOLD analysis project Ga0209541, IMG submission 184027) | Groundwater microbial communities from Rifle, Colorado - Rifle CSP2_plank lowO2_0.1 (SPAdes) (version 2) | ecosystem: Environmental > Aquatic > Deep subsurface > Groundwater | place... | reverse complement strand
CCTAGAGATTCCCGAAGAGAATTTTGAATTACCTGATTTTTTCAAAATTCTCGAACTAAAATCTAACTTAATTATCGGGAATCTCTATATTTTCGTTAATACCCCCTTTCTCGCATTGGGGATAAAACGTGATGAAACTGTTGCTCGCTCTTTAGAGCGATGGTAGAAATTGCAAGATCCACGCATAAAGTTTTCAAAATTGAATATCATTTTTTGCATTATACACAATTCCGATGATTATAGCACACAAATTATAACGGGAGACCAAAATATTTCCTTGCTGTTTTTTTGTTCTCTCGAACACAAAAATCGAGAGATTTTTGTGCCCAAAGAAACGAAGTTTCTTCAGGTATAGCACGAGACAAAGTTAGGGAATTATTAAAGTCTCATGCTATACCAACAGACTCAAATAATTGAACAAATTGTCTGTTGGTATATGCGGAGATACTGAGTCTGGAGAAAGTTTTATTAGGATGGCTGAAGATACTAAGGAGATAGAGAAAGATGAAAATTTGTTTTCCAGATGAGTATATTAAGAGAAGAGGAGAAGATGAAGATCCTTTTGTTTTACATAGTGGAGAGAAGAGCAGAATTATGTATGACGTGAATGCAATGCTCACTAATCATTTTTGGATGAGGAGGATTATTTCCTTTATGATCACTGGTGGAGTTAAGCATTACGTGGGAATCCCAACGGGAGGAACTGTTATTGCTGCGGTTACAGCTGAGGTTACAACTAATAGATTTGATATTATGTATTCTTTAGTCAAAGATGGCGAATTAAAGGGAGAAATACCTATTGGTGATTATTTATTGATTGATGATGTTGTTACAACGGAAGGTTCTTTGAATGAAGCGCTCGATGTTCTTGATGAGTCAGGTGTGAGGGACCTGGCGAAAATTTATGTGGTAGTTGATAGAAGACAGAGAGATGAAAGAAAATTAAATCTTACTTCAATGTTTGATGTTGGAGATCAAGATGGTTAACTGGAAAAAACTCCTAACAAAGGGCAAGGCGATGTATTTAGCGTATGATCAAGGTTTAGAACATGGGCCCGAGCATGATTTCAATGACAAGAACGTTGATCCATTATTTATTTTGGATATTGCTAAGAGGGGGAAGTTTAACGGGATTGTTTTTCATAAGGGAATTGTTGAAAAATATTTTGATGAGATAAAGAAATCAAAAGTTCCTTTGATTTTCAAGCTGAATGGAAAAACGAAGTTAGTTTCTGGAGAGCCAATTTCTGCGCAGATTGCAACTGTTAAGGATGCCCTGAATTACGGCGCTAAAGCTGTTGGATTTACAATTTATATTGGTTCAGAACATGAAAGCAAAATGATTGAGCAATTTGAAATAATACAAAGAGAATCGCACGCTAAGAAAATTCCAGTTATTACGTGGATGTATCCCCGAGGGGAAAAAGTGAAAGATGATACATCGAGAGAGATGATGGCTTACGCTGCGAGAGTTGGATTGGAGATCGGAGCAGATATGGTAAAGATGAAATATGGTGGAAATGAAAAAGATTTGGAATGGGCTGTTAAATCTGCGGGAAGAACAAAAGTCGTGATTGCAGGGGGGACGAAGAAGGAAGGAAAAGAATTTTTGAAAGATGTTATGGAAATTATGAAAGCAGGAGCTTCAGGAATTGCAGTTGGAAGAAATGTCTGGCAGTCTAAAGATCCTTTGAGAATTGCGAGGGAGATGAGGAGGATTGTTTTCGGAAAAAATATACCAACTCAGTAAGAGAATTGCTAGAGGGGTTAGATAGATTTTTATAATTTATTTTCTTTTCTTTGTGATGATAATAATAAACTTCAAAAACTACAAAATTGGAAAAGAGGCGCTGAAGCTTTCGCGTTTAATTGAAAAGTATTTACCCGATGCGATTGTTGCTGTTTCTGTCACGGATATTGAAAAGATTGTCTCAAAAACAAGATTAAAGGTTTATGCACAGCATGTTGATTATTTTGAGAAAAGAAACACGACGGGATTTGTTATTCCAGAAGATGTTAAAGATGCAGGTGCTGTTGGAACTTTGTTAAATCATTCTGAGCATCAGATAAGAGAGGAGACGATTGAGAAAACAATAGAAAGATGCAACGAAGTTGGTTTGAGAGTTTTGCTTTGTGTTGATAGTGTGAAGAGAGCGAATTTGTATAAAAGATTCAGACCAGGGGCGATGGCGTATGAAGACAGAGAATTAATTGGAACAGGAAAATCTATTACAGAATATAGGAAAGGAGAGGTAAAGAAATTTGTGACTAAGATGAAATACTCGAAGATAAAATTGTTGTGCGGTGCAGGAATTAATTCTGCTGAAGATATTAGGGAAGCTTATAATTTAGGATGTAGGGGTATTTTGATTTCTTCGGCGATTGCAAAAGTTCCGTTGAAGAAAGCGGAGAAGTTGCTGAGGGAGATTTGCAGATTGAAACAAATTTAGAGTTATTGTTTGATGCCACCATGTCCCCAACAGTTATTATGAAAATCTGACGAGTTTAGGAATATAGATTCTAAGAAAGGGAGAACAATAATTTTTTTGATAGTAGAGTGAAGGAAATTTTATATAGTCGGAGAGCGTTGGATGGATATGACGAGAGAAGAACCCAGAAAAGATATTTTGTTTCCTGAGATTAATCCATCAGATCTTGAGATTTTGAAGTTTGAGTATATACCGCGCGCAAGGGTTTTAACATTTGGCGGTAGCGAAGCTTTAAGAGTGCGTGGCGACGCTGTTGCGCAACGCACTGATTTGAGACCCGAAGCAGAGTTTTGGAGTTAAAGTGAACCAACTAAATTCTTCGGTGTTGGTTCCCTAATAGTGCACCAATAAACAGCCGAAAGATTAAATTGGTGCACTATATGTTAGTAGGCTATCTTGTGATGAACAATTTTTGCTTAATTCTGGTTTGAGATACAAAGATCCAAACATTTGTGGTATTTTAATGGATGCGTTTGTGATGAAATTTATAGATGATAATGCGGAGAGATAATTTGTAGTCAACTATAAGCTTTCAAAAGTTAATTATTTATAGCATGAAACATACATCTTTGTATGTGGATTGCAAAGATAAAATTAAGGCATGATTGTATTATCGGGAATAGGTGCAGGAAGTTTGGCGTTGTTTTGCAATCCTGGGATTTGAATGAAGAAAAGAAAGGAAATGAAGTTTTGACATCTTCGCTTCACCAAATGATTGGGGACGAAGACAGAATTAAAAATTTTGTTATGGACTTGAGAAAAGATAAGCGAACTAAGCATATTGAGGTTAATGATAATATGCTGTTTCTAATTGAGACTTCTAATAAAAAACCTGTCTCCAATTTTACGAGAAAAATGTTTTTTATTAAACCAGTTATTATAGACACGCAGGGATATGAACATTGGGAGATTGCTTCCTATATACGAGAAGAGTTAACGAAATTCATCGATAAAGTTGAGCCGTTATGTTGTGAATTTGAATTGTTATCTTTGAAAAATACAAAATTAAGAAATATTTACTTTCCAAAGGTTTTGCCTTTGTTGACTGACTTACAGAAGAGAGCTTTTGAGATGGCAATAAAAGAAGGATATTATAAAATTCCGAAGATAACTAATTTAAGGAAACTTGCAAAGCTGATGAAAGTCTCTTTGGCTACTTATCAAAAACATTTACAGAAAGCAGAGTCAAAGGTTATGCCAGACATTCTTTCTTATCTAAAATAGGCATACATGTTCGCTAAAAAGAATAAGTAGTGTTAACTCTCAGATTATTTATGACAATAGAAAAACTCTTGGGACAATCAGAAAATAGAAAAAATATAGAAGTAGTTGAACTTACCAATGAACAGTTAGAACTTGCATTAAAGGATTATGAACTTTGGCAAAAATTAAGTATGCCTCTTTGGAATTTCGAATATTCCTTTCATATTGACGAAAATGCTCGTTCTTATATGGTTCAAAATAATCATGAACAAACAAGATTCGTTAAAGTAGCGCCTCTGTCTATATATGTTAATGATCGTGATTTGAAAACTTTGCGTATTGAAACGAATGAGGCCAGGGGTCATCGAAATGTAAATGAGGTCTATGTTGGAATGGAATTCAGGCATATGGCATTGTGAAATAATAAAGTGAACTTTTATATATAAAGTTTACTTTGATTTTTCATGAAAAGAGAAGACAACAAACAAATTCTCAAAGTGATTAGTAAATTAAACGAGTTTCAAACTCGTTGGTATGTTGCAAGAGAAGCCTCTTCATATGGGCATGGGGGGATAAAGAGGATGCATGAAATCACAGGGATGTCACGCACAACAATTATCAAAGGAATAGAAGAGCTCAAGAATAAGAATTTAAGAATTGATAGAAGAATAAGAAGAATTGGAGGTGGAAGAAAAAAGTTAGAGGAAAATAATCCCGAGCTAATCATTTCTCTAAAAAAGATTTTAGATGTAAGTACTGCTGGAGATCCGATGAGTTTTATGAAGTGGACTAATAAATCGCTTCGTAAAATAGAGGAAGAACTTAAAAGAATCGGGCACGATATTAGTTATAGAGCTGTTGGAACTAAATTAAAAAAAATGGGATATTCACAACAAGTAAACAAAAAATCTTTTGAGGGCAGTTCACATCCTGAAAGAGATGAACAGTTTTGTTACATCAATGATACTATAAAAAAATTTGTTAACAGAAGACAACCAGTTATTTCAGTTGATACAAAAAAGAAAGAGCTCGTCGGTAATTTTAAAAATTCTGGTCAAGTTTGGACTAAAAATGGGCAAGCAGAACATGTTAACGCATATGATTTTCCAAGTTTTGCCAAAGGCAAAGCAGTCCCATACGGTGCTTATGACATAAATCTTAACAAAGGATTTGTTAATGTGGGAATCAGCAGCGACACTGCAGAATTCGCAGTTGAAAGCATCAGGCAATGGTGGAAACAACTTGGAAAAAAGCATTACTCAAAAGCCAAAGAATTGCTGATAACGGCAGATTCCGGAGGCAGTAACGGATACAGAAATCGAGGATGGAAATATTATCTAGACAAATTATCGAAAGAGACAAAACTAAAAATCACTGTTCTCCATTTTCCTCCAGCAACAAGCAAGTGGAACAAAATTGAACACAGAATGTTTTCATTTATCAGCATGAACTGGAAAGGAAAACCTCTTACAGATTGGGAAGTTATAATTAATTTCATAAAAAATACAACCACTAAAAAAGGATTGAAAATATTCGCACGACTCGATAAGAAAAAATATGAAAAAGGGAAAAAGTTTTCTGATGATGAAATGAAAAGAATAAAAATAGAACATCATGAATTCCATCCCGAATGGAATTACACAATAAAATAAGTTCAAGTTATTTATTCAAGAGCCCTTAGTTATTTCACAAATCATATTCACCAATTAAAAAATCATACTTCTCATTTATTAGATCACGATTAACATTCACATATCATACTCAACTTTTCAAGTTGAAATTTATAAATCATGAACAATAAATTTATATAAACCAATCTCTAATGAAAAGAATGGAAAACGAAGTTGGTCTTGATATCATAATAGAAAGAGAAGAAGTAGAAGGAGAAACTATCTTTATAGCAACCAGTCCGGATATAAACGTGTTTGCAGAAGGAAAAACAATAGAAATAGCTGTGAAAAAATTCATAGAAGGTGCAAAAAGTCATTTAGAGACATTTCCCGAAGAAAAGAATTTATTAATTAAAAAAGTAAAAAAAGAAATGCCGATGGTAACAAGAGTCTTCTTATAAAAATTCTTCTTTTGGAATACCTGTAATTCTACAAATTCTAAGAAAAACTCCAATTGTGGTTAAGGGTAAAACAACCGTAATATGAACTGTGCCATTAGAAAGAGAGATATGACTTCCATTTCTACTTTTTATCTCAAACCCTTTTTTAACTAAAACCTTAATTATATTCTCACCTCTGATTACTTTCGGAGTTTTCATTTGAAATAGAAACTAATTATGCTTATAAATTTATTTTTTGAAAAACGAAAGGGTTAAATATGGAAACATAGAAGAATCTTCATGGAGACACAAAGAATTGAATACCATTTGTATGGCTCATCATTTAATGATAAGAGACCAGGAAGTTCAAGATTTGAAAACATACGAGATAAGCCGGCAGTATTAGGGGCATTGCAGAAAATGAATAGAGATGGCTCATTTCCGTATATTTCAGGTTTACCATGGGAAGTCGAGAGAGTAACAGGTGTATGTTACACTAATACTAATAAAAATGCAAGTGTGGGATTTGAATCAAGATCATTTTCTCCAGAAGAATTTATTAATGGGGGAAGGAAATACCTATTTGTTGAAACAATAACTCCTGAGTTTAGAGAATGAAAAAGCGCAGACTATAGATAACGTTCATAAATTATTATTTCACAAAATCATACTCATCAATTTATTAATTCAAGAAATTGTATCACATCTCATATTCAAACACAGAAGATTCCTAACGGAATTTCTGTGCCGCCAAGAACTTCGTTCTTGAGGAACCCAAAACTATATAAACAATTATACATTAAGTTTAAACATGTTAGAAGTTGAACTTAAAGAATGGGGAAATTCAATCGGAGTTATTTTGCCTATTGAAAAGCTCAAGAGAATGGGCTTAAAAAAGGGCGATAAAATTGAGATAGAAATTGTTTTGAAGAAAAAAGCAGACGGGTTTGGAATTTCCAAAGGAGCAAAATCTTTTGAAAAAGAAAAAGAGGAGCATGAAGACCTTTGGTAGATTATATTATTGATAGCTATGCATGGATTGAATATTTTTTAGGAAGCAAAAAGGGAGAAACTCTTAGAAAACTTTTTTTAGATGAAGATAATAATTTCTTTACAATCGAATGTTGTTTGGCTGAAATAAGCGGCTGGGCAATAAAAAACAAACTTGATTTTAATAAACATTACAACGTGATAAAGGCAAATTCAGAAATAGTAGAGTTAAGTCCAGAAGATTGGATCAAAGCATCAGAAGAAAAAGTTGAGCAAAGAAAAAAAGAAAAAGATTTTGGATTGATTGATTCAATTATTTTAGTAAAGCAAAAAGAGTTAGAATGTAAGGTTATCAGCGGGGATAGGCATTTTAAAAAATTGAAGGGCGTTTTATTTTTAGGAGAATGACTTAACAGGTTAAAAACGAAAAGATTAAATATGTAATAATCAAAAAAACTTTATGTCAGAAGGAAGAAAAACTCTTTATGAATTGACTTGCCAACTTGTAGATGATGAGGACAGACCAAGAGAATTTGTGCCAGAAAAACGTGACAACTTTGGAACTCTTTGTCCAGCAAGTCGTGAAAGAAAAGTGTATAAAACGATTAGAGAATGCTCATGGGGGGTATCTCCTGAAGATGCTAAAGAAAATTTTGAGCAGAAGAGAAAGAAGTTAGAAACACAGTTAGTAATGGACGAAACATCTCATTCTATGTGGCCGCATAACAACCCAGATGAGTTCGGAGCTCATCTTCAGATAGTTAATGTAAAAAAAGCTAATTTTCCAGGAGAATAATTAACATACTCTCTAAGTTTAATTTCTATTGCTATATCTTATTATCATTATTACAAAAATAACATTCACTAATTCACAATTCATACTCAACTTTTTAAGTTGAAATTTTATCAAAAAACTTAAATACGAGAGACCCCTCAGAAAAACATGAAATTTGAAGTAAAAATGCCAAAAGTGAAGAAAAAGAAAGCAACCGAGAAAGAAAGAAGAAAGTTGCGAGAGATATTTGTAGAAATTTGGAACAATCCTGATGCGATGCGTCAAGCTAGAGAAATAGCTCACGCATCTTAGAAATATCTTTTCTTTAGGTCTTGATAAGTAAAGAATGTTGGTGTTCTTTTGTTAATTCTAATATTTGCGTGTTTGTAAGCATTGACCGCAATTGGATGCAAAAGAGTTCTTTTGTCATTGGAGACAACCAAATCGCAATTAAGAATAGTGGCGCAAGCGACAATTTTGAAATCATTTAAGATTTTCTTTTGTCCTTGAACTCCACCATTAGCTTTGTATTCTTTGAAATACGAGTTTGCTAAATCTTTTATTTGCTTTGTCTCTACAATTAATCTGTTTGCAACTAATTTGTCATAAATAGGCAAGATATTTGGAGCTTTTCTTAATTCGTTTCTTATTAATCTAAAGTTATGAATTAAGAAGTTTGAATCTGCTTTTATTTTATCTACAAGAGCGAAACCCTCTTCTTTTTCTTCAACAATTTTCCCGTAAATATTAGTATCAAACAAGGCAGTTATCATTTTCTCTTGAAGAAATGACTGCTTAAATAAGTTTTGAGCTGACTAATTAGAAAACGAAAGGGTTAAATAGAATTAACTAAGGATAAAATTATGAGCTTATCAGAAGAAGACAGAAAAAAATTAGAGAACTTGGTAGCAATGTTAAGGGACGTAAGAAGAAGTAAAGTGGAATTTCTTCGCGAACATATTCGCAGGAGAGAATTACTGGGAAATCGTAAAGGAAACTTAACAGGATCTTATGTAGAAGAGAGAATTCGTACAGCAGAGTGTATTGATAAGTACGAATTAGTTATCCATGAGTATGATATTATCTCGCACTATTTGTACAAGGAGTTCCCAGAATTAGAAAGGCAAGAATAACTCGATTATTATTTTCTCGTTCCACACATTATATCTAAAATTATTTTCCGTAAATTAAAATTATTTCACAAATCATATTCAAAAACACAGAAAACTTTTAGTTTTCTGTGCCCCAAGAATTTTATTCTTGAGGTTTCACAATTAGAGTGTTCTGGTAGGCAGGCGTGGATTCTGCGCAGAAGCGTTTCCGAGAGGATGCGTGGAGCGGGATCCAATGCGAATCTTGGTGTAAGTAAGATCAAATTACTCTGAGAACGAGTAACGTCGAAAGAGCGCGGTTTCCTTGGCACTATCGTTTAACCAAGGGTTAGTCGGCGCCTAAGTGATACCTTAACTGGCTATCGCGAATGGACATCTGGTTAATATTCCAGAACCGTTTTCATCTTATGTTATATGTCGCTTCCGGATAAGTGGAGGCTCGAGAGAGCCAATCAGCGAGAAATCTGTTGAGCGTAATGCTAAAATGCAGACCAATCGCTGGTGCATTCGCTGAGTCCAGGAGCCCATGAAAAGCATATAAACTGGATGTAACGGCCGTACCAAGAACTGGCACTGGTGCTCTAGCTAAGTAGGCTAAGACGTGAAAGGATAACCTGGTTAAGGGAACTCGGCATACTGGCCCCGTATCTTCGGTATAAGGGGTGTCTATTTTTGTGTCTGATTTATCAGATGCATTTGTAGATCGCAGTGACAAGGACTGCCCGACTGTTTATCAAAAACGTAGCTGAGTGCAATTCCGAAAGGATGAGTATACTCGGTGAGACCTGCCCAGTGGTGGTGTTTCAAACTTCAGTTCAATGGAGCTAAGACCCATCAAACGGCGGGCCTAACTATGAGGCTTGAGTTAAAGGGTCTCAATAAATTTGGCTATATGCTGGAAATCCTGAATAACTTTAAGGAAGTTATTTAAGTTGCATTTTACTAATTCTGTTAAGCAGAAAAGTGAAAATGAATGCAGCGCAAGGACAATCAGCAGGGAAGAACTTAGAAGAAAAGACTTGCTATCATCTTGCAGGATTTGTTGATGGCGAAGGAGCATTTCCAATTCAAACAAGGAAAACACCTTGGACAAAATTTGGATTTACAATAACTCCAGAATTTAAAACAAGTCAGCATAAAGAGCATAGCAAAATTTTAGAATTGCTTCAACAAGCTTTAGGTTGCGGTAAGATTTCTATTAAATCTGGACAACCAAATCAATTAGTTTTGGTTGAAAAGAACAGAAAAAATCTTACTGAAAAAATAATTCCTTTTTTTGAAAAATATCCTTTAGTTGTTAAAGAAAAACAATTTCAAAAGTTTAAAGAAATTGTCAATGGATTAAACAAGAATGAACAGGATACAAAAGAAGGATTTGAAAAACTTCTTGATTTAGTTTTTCAAGAAATCAAAGGCGGTAAAGGAAAAAGGAAATATTCTAAAGAACAAATTTTAAGTAACCCTCAGAGACTACACGCCAAACATTAATTTAGAAAAGATTGATGATGATATAGTCCGACTCTTGCAGTAATGCAAGTCAGAATGCTTAAGGTGGAATCGCTGCCTTACGACATGTTAGTTTGTAGTTGGTTGTTGGTGGTTTGTAGTAAGAACGCTACTAACCAAAAACCAATTACTAACAACTAAAATGGCGCTCCAACCACAAGTTAGGAAAAAGATAAACAAATAATTGTCGAATAAACCAGAATAAAAAGTTAAATCAAAAATGGAGAAAATCGAGCTATATGCTGGAACATCCGAGAATATCTAAATACTCGTCGAGAAATCGGCAGTGAAAATTTTAGATTGCGGACAATCAGCAGGAAAGGCGAGAAGATTTAAATAATCAAAATAAAAATTGATTTCATGGAAAGTAAAGAAGCATACACTCCAGCGGAATTTGCAAAAATGGTAGAAACGCATTTAGGAGTAGAAAGTTCTTTGATAAAACTCCAACATGAAATGACTGAAGCCAGAGATGCAATGTATGCTGCTGGAAAAAGAGAACAATTCAACGGGTATATGAGTCATACTCTTAAAGCCCGTATTGATACTTTAACGTGTGCCTTAAGACATACATACGAAACTGAAATTCCAGAAAATGTAAGAGAGTCGCTTAAAGTAGCGAA
>Ga0209541_10016882_pt1 | contig 10749 bp, 9 predicted proteins | sample RifCSPlowO2_01_FD_184027 | JGI IMG/M metagenome (GOLD analysis project Ga0209541, IMG submission 184027) | Groundwater microbial communities from Rifle, Colorado - Rifle CSP2_plank lowO2_0.1 (SPAdes) (version 2) | ecosystem: Environmental > Aquatic > Deep subsurface > Groundwater | place: Rifle... | reverse complement strand
GTCAGGCTTGGTATTGACAAGAAATAATTATTACAACGATACGGGATCGTTAGGCATCGTTAACAATATTTAAAATGGACTTGACAGAGCATATCCCGGCAAATCCATTCTGCCCATCTGATCAATATCCAAAGCTCTGTATTCTTCTAAGGCTTTGTTAGGTGGCACCCTCATGGTTAGTGTCTTGATAAATAGGCAGTAGTATGGTAAAAAGAGGGGAGCTTGATACTATAAGCTAATTAAGTATGACTAATATGACTAATTTGGAAGCTCGCCCTCATCCTCTATCTTTTCTATTTCTTCTATACTGGATACTGTATACTCGATACTCGATACTTTTTCTGTCCTCATCAATCCCGGGCCAATCAGAATGCAATCTGCCTTGCGAATATAGTTTTCGACTTTTGAACGCGGGATCTTACTTGCCTCTTGGTTTCTTTTCCCTTGATATCCCAAATCGCCTCAAGTATTTTAAGCCTTGTATGCTGAAGAGAGTCTTGGAATCTCTCAATTAACCCATCAATCTTCAGGAGTATTTTAATAAGAGTCTTGCTTATCATATAGGTTATTTTAAGCCTGGTCATATAGGGATTCAATGGCAGATTTGTCAGAAAAATTGACAATTATGTTAAAATACGCTTGCGGTGAAGGATATTAAACCAAAATTTAATGAGCTATTTAAGAGAGCAAGACTTAGAGCAGGATTTGCAACGCTAACCGAATTTGGTAAAAGGCTCGCAGATCACGGTCTAATATTTGAAGATAGTCTATTTTCCCGTTGGCAGAATGGAAGTCGTGTCCCGAAAGATAGGGGGACACTTCTTAAAATTTTAAAAGTCTTTATTGACAATTCCGGAATAAATTCTTTAAAAGAAGCAAATGCGCTTCTTGAATCAGTTGGACAGGGACACCTGACAGAATCAGAATCGCAGGTATTAACTCGTCCTTCTAAGTCATTCGCAAAACTTCCTTCCCCCAAAAAAATCATTAAATTTTTGACCATGACTGGAAAATCAAAAAAGATATTAAGATCCGGTTGGGTTAGAGAGAAGATTAAAGATCCTGAAAGCGTGGCAGAACACTCATTCCAACTAAGTGTTTTAGCAATGGTTCTCGCAGATGATCTTTCGGTGGATCGCGAGAAACTTATAAAAATGGCGATACTTCATGATTTAGGCGAAGTGGTGACTGGAGATTTAGTTTGGTCTAGAGGAGAAATTATAGATATTAAAAAAAGAGCAGAAAAAGAAAAACTTGAAAGAGAAGGAATAGAAAAAGTTTTTAGAACAATAGGGAAATCAGATGAGTACAAAGAAATATTTGAAGAAATGATCGCAAGAACAAGTCAAGAGGCTAAAATGTTCTGGCAACTTGATAAGCTAGAAATGGCGTTTCAGGCCTTAGAGTATGAAAAAGAACAGAATAAAAAACTAGATGAATTTTTTATAAATGCAGATCTTCAAATAGATTCTCCGCCTCTTAGGAAAATTTTAAGAGAGATTATAAATAGCAGGTCATAATTGGGAGAAATAGTCCATTCTTAGTTTCTTGGGTGTCGGATTTCTACGGAGAATATTGCTATCTGTTGACAGTGTCTTATTATAGGTTTATAATACTTAGTGCATGGAAAGATTGCCGGATACCCAAATTCCTCAACCAGTCTATTCAGACACAATATAACCTTGTTTCTTTAATATTTCCTGCTTAGTGCGTTTCCGATTTACTTTTGCGTTTTTAACTGTCTGAACAAATCTTTTTGTCGGTTCGATAATACTTCCAGTCTGAGGGTCAGCATATTGATACACATCTTTATCAACCAAGAAGATTACATTTGATGTAGAATTTGATATGATGAGAGAAGGAATTAGAGATAAAAATAAAATAGTTGAAGGTTTAATTTTTGAAAGCTAACTATGAAGATAGGGATGATGAACAATCCGGCAAATAATTTGATCGATGAGATCACTTTTGCCGGAGTAAATAAATTTGACTTTATTGATTTAACTATTGAGCCTCCCAAAGCACAAATAAAGGATATTAATTTAAATAAAGCCTTGTCATTACTCAAGAAATACAAGCTCGGAATTATTGGTCATACTAATTTTTACTTACCTTGGGCCTCTCCTATTGAAAGATTAAAAGGTGCTTCGATTCAAGAACTTACAGAACAACTCGAAATATTTAATAAATTAGGAGTTAAGCTTGTTAATATTCATGCCCACTGGTATCAGCCGAATTCCCAGAAAGAAGAGATAGTAGAGAGAATAATAGAATCATTAAAAGAATTGACAGCTATCGCAAAGCAATATCATATTAAATTAATGCTTGAAAACCAGCCAAATGGATTTTTAAATACGCCCGAAAGCTTAATGCCGATTTTTAACAAAGTGGAAAACCTCCTTTTTCATTTAGATGTTGGTCATGCTCAAGTAGCGGGTAGAGAAAACAACTTAACAAAGGAATTTCTAATGAAGTTTAAAGGTAAATTGGCGCATGTACATTTTTCGGACAACAAAGGTAATAATGATGATCATCTTCCAATTGAAGCCGGGATAATAGACTGGAAAGATATTATTAAACAATTAAAAAAAATTGGCTATAATAAAACCATCACATTAGAAATTTTTGTAAAAGACAGACATTATCTTCTTTACTCAAGAGAGAAGATTAGAGAACTTTTGGAATAAGGTAAATAATTAAATCTTGATACGGGTTGGGGTTGACAATCTTTCCCGTTTATTTCATTATGTAGATATGCCAGATAATCAAAGTCCTCAAGGGAGAAATTTTCTTAAGAATTTAGAATTTGGCACGGGAGGAGTCTTATTAAGTTTAATTTTGATTCTGGTGATATTTTTTCTCCTTAATTACCTTAATGTCCTATCTCTTTCTTCAAGATAATATTGAATAATTTTCCGTGCTGAGGGATGAAGATCAGGTAGTTTTAGCGCTTCATTAGGGTCAACGAATAAACATGAACTAAATTCATTTTCTTCAAGTCGTATTGTTTGATCGTTGATAAATAGCCAATAGTTGTAGCCAATGAATCGTGCGCCAGTTCCATGATATTCTGGCGCATAAATCTCGTGCATTTTCAGAAATCTTAGGTTTGATCTATCAACATTGATGCCCGTTTCTTCTTCTACTTCTCTAATGATGCATTCTTCGGGAGTTTCCCCTGGTAGAAAGTGTCCGCCTGGAACAATAAGTTTTCCGCCAAACTTCGGAGATGCAGCTAAGAAAACTTCTCCGCTCGTGTTTACTAATAATGCGGCAGTGATTATGTGTGGTTTTTTAATCATCGCTTCTTTTGGAGGAATATGTTCGATCCCAAATGCTTGAACAGACAACGATGCAAGATTAACTGCATTTTCTAGGGCACTTCCTATAGGAACGTCTTGAACTCGTTGGGCTAAAAAAGCGCCCGCTAACACGTCTCCTGCCCCGGTAGTTTCTATTGCTGTGACAGAAGGCGCAGATATCGTAATCGATTCGCTGCCATTTTTGTAAGTTGCTCCACCTTTTCCACGCTTGATGATTATTGGTTTTTCAGCAAATTCTACTCCGAACATACTGAGAGTTTTCCATTCTTCCTCATTGGTAAAAATAATATTAGCACGTCGGAACATTTCCTTGGTTAATTCCGGCCATTGTCGTGTAAACTCTTCAAAACTATCCACAGAGATACCGTTATGATGAGACAAAAAATCCAACCAAGTAATAGAGTGTTCTGGAAGCTGAGTTGGTAAGTGAATAAATCTAGCTGACAAATATCTGTCAGGGAAAATATCAGTTTGGACTATTCCTGCGACCCCTCGTATTGCCTCGAAATCTCTGGTGTTATCTAGGTATTGAGTTAAAACAAAACGGCATGTTTCTTCCTCGGGAACCACTATAACTCCTTCAACGTCGATGTGCCGCTTCTGTAAAAGCGATAGGTCAAAGTCTTCCCCAATCCTCCCTACTACACCTACCTTTTCACTAAAATGAGAAGCACCTGCAGCTGAATAATATGCTGCACCGCCTGGTGATGTACGTTGGCCTTGAGGCGTAATATCTTTATTCCATGCGATGTCACCTACTATCGCTAAATCAATCTCTCTCATAATTTTTGTGGTTGGTTTATGTGCGCTCCGTCTCGGTAAACTGAAATGTTTTTCAAGCCTAATTCATGAGCAAACAAAAAGATATCCAAAACATCCCTTGGCGTGGCATTTCGAGGGAGGTTGATTGTTTTGGAAGCAGCCTCGTCATAGACCCCGCCTTTTCCGACAAGCGCTCCAACCATCCGTATATGATCGAACGGTGAGATTTCCGTGGCTGTTTTTAAACATTCCCGACCTTCTAAATCAACTCCTTGGAATGAACCTTCAGTAATTGCTTGAGCTAACAGTTCTTCACTCCTATCGTTTGCATGGTGCTCTAAGAATCTCTTAATACAAGTTCGTGTATCACCGTTCCAAGTAGAAACGCCGAATATTGGTTCAATTCCAGAAACGGCACCCATGAGAATTGAAGCTCTGCCTGTAGGAGGAAGTGAAGTTGTGAGAATGTTTCTGAGCATCCGTGTATTTCTGATTCTTTGACCAAGCTTTCTCCACATCTCTCCCGAAACGAGCTCTGTTCCGCCAGAATATTTACTCTCAAGGAATCCATCATAATATCGGTTACCAACTACGGTAGTCATTGCACCACAAGATCCGCGTTCTTCAGCCAGTGCCACCGATGCTAATTTTGAGCTATAGTTAATAACCGATAAAACATTGCGGGCAAATTGACGAGCTTCCTCTGAATCGTAAGGTAAGTCATAAGCCAAAAACATATCTGCCAAGCCGCAAACGCCAATTCCGATTTTTCGTTTTAGATTAGCAAGACGGAGAGATTCCGGATCTGGATATCCCCCGCAGCTTATCTGGATAGCGTTATCAAGTATTCTGGTCATCACCATTGTAGCATCGGTTAGTTTATCCCAGCTTATCCCCTCTGGTGCTGCAAACTTTGCTAGATTAATATATCCAAACTGGCAGGTTTCTCCGGAAGCAAGCCCCATTTCTGAGCAAGGTGGAGTCGAAGTATATGGACTGAGTTCTGCTATGGGATTATCCCGATTCATTCTGTCAAGGTAGATTATTCCTGGGTCGCCATTATTTTGAGCGCATTCAGCCATTTGCCATAGGAGTTCACTAGCATTAATCTCCGTTCCGTCTGCTAATCTATATGGTTTACCTTGGTTTGCAGCGTCCATAAACTCCTCATTCACATCGACCGAAATATTAAAATGCGGAAGCGAGCGTTCTTTTTTTGCCTTTATGAATTCGCGGATTTGAGGATGAAATACAGCCAGATTTCCCATATTTCCAATGTATCGGTCGTATTCACCAGTGGCAGTCTCAGCAGCGGAAAAATCATTGAGCCATGTAAGTATTCCTATTGGGTCTTCGTAGGGAGTGAAATCAAACCCAGATCCCATGTTTTGCCTATAGTAGGATCGAATTTTAATAGCAGCTTCATCTTTTTGACGTAAGTCAACCGGAATTACTACGCATGAAGATAGCGCAGCCTGAGAATATTCAGGTCTTCCAACGTTTGTAAGGGTTGGTGTACCAGGAGATACAGCTTTATCTGCCATTAAGTCAGCAAACAACCGCTGATTACTTACCGTTATAGCTGGGTCAGTATTCCAGACTGATTCAACTGCAAATAGAGATGCAACTACTCGATCAAACATCTGCTGAGGAGTTTCTTCTGGCGCAAGTATCCTACCCTTTTGAAGGACAGAAAGGGCATATGGTGTTGGTTGATATTCTTTCATATACTCAGAGTCTATGAAGTAGCAACAAGTGTTCCAATTTTTTGTCCCTGAAGTATTCGTTCTATATTTCTTGGTTGTTTAAAATCAAAGACTACTATTGGAAGTCCTTCATCTTTACAAAGCGCAAAAGCTGTCGAATCCATGACCTTTAGGCTAAGATTAAGTGCGTCACTATGACTGATTGTTTCGAATCGCTTTGCATTAGGATTTATCTTTGGGTCAGAATCGTATACCCCATTTACATTAGATGCTTTTAAAATTAGATCGCATTTGAGTTCGATAGCCCGCAAAGCTGAGGCAAAATCAGTTGTGCAGAAAGGATTACCTGTTCCGCCACCCAAAATTACTGTCCGGCCTGATTCTAAATGCATGATTGCCTTGCGACGAATAAACGGTTCGCACAAATTATTTACGGGTATTGCGCTCATGACCCTTGTTTCTCCATCTAGCCTTTCCATTGCTTCCTGAAGCGCTAAAGCATTCATCAAAGTTCCTAACATTCCGATGTAGTCTGCAGTTGCGCGATCTACGTCTGTTCCTTCGGCGTAACGTCCTCGAAATAAATTACCAGCGCCTACAACTACTGCAAGTTGTACTCCGGTGTCTCTTTTCAGCCTAGAAATAGTTAATGCTACTTGCTCAACTGATGCTAAATGAATACCCCGACCATTTTTGCCAAACGCTTCTCCCGAGAGCTTAAGAAGCGCTCTTTTATATCTTAGGGGCTTTATTCTTCTTCCTTCTTTCTTCTTCTTCATTTTTTGTATTGTAACACTAATTACAAAGTAGTCAAATTTAGTCAGCGTGTTTTAGGTGAATTTTTTAAGACGTACTTGCTATAATAGATGCATGCAAAAATATCCCGAGCCCATAGTTGGTGTATTTATTATTAACTCGAAAGGAGAACTTTTTTTAACAAAATCCCGTAGATGGACCGATCATTTCGTAGTTCCTGGCGGACATATTGAGCTAGGAGAAAAAATAGAAGACGCCTTAAGGAGGGAAGTAAGAGAAGAAACCGGCCTAAAAATAGAAAATCCCATATTTATATGTATGTGGGAATTTATTAACGAAAGTGGATTTTGGGAAAAAAAGCACATGCTATTTTTAAACTATTTGGCAAAAGCTACTTCTGAAAAAGTGACATTGAACGATGAGGCTCAAAGCTATGTTTGGGTAACTCCACGAGAAGCAGTACGGCTTCCTCTTGAGAAATATACAAAACTTACTCTAGAAGAGTACATTCTCAAAAAACCATTGGTTAAGAGGTATACTCGTCCCACGACTTAATTTTGAGATCATCTAATGATTTATTGCTTACTGCCTTAACGAAAAGCTCGGCTTTTTTAATATTGGTAAATAAAGGGGTGTTATGATCCACGGCAAATCCTGCAGCCCAATTTGCATGCATGGAAGCGATAAACCACCCAGAAGAAGTTCTATATTTAACAGATGTTTATAGACAAAGAAGTGAATATGCCATAAGCAAGCTATCAGATATTGATGGTATAAATATTCCTCAAGCTAAGGCAGCAATAACACAAGGTAACTCAACCGTTCGCTGTGGTGGATTTGGGGAGCCTGCTTGCGGGCAGGCGACTTGCGAAGCTGCCTAGACGGAAATCCATCCTCAATATTGGTTCCCCTTGATTATTTAGTTTATATATTGATATGGCAGTTTATAGTTAGGTTTACTTGACAGGGCATATCCTGCGCGCCAACTGCTTTTTATTGTCAAATCAAGGAGAAATTAGTTTTGTACCAAATTCTACACCTATGATTTGACATTTTGTTTAGAATAGTTAACAATAAAAATAGAGAAAATTAGCCCATGAGACTAAAGGTAAGTATTATTGTGTTCTTGATAGGTTTTATTGCTATTGTTGTGGCTATATTCTTTGGTTGGCTAATGATTAAAAATAATTTTTCAAAAAAAATAGCAACTCCCCCACCCCAGTCCTCGCCCACTCCTATGCTTTCTTCTCCGGTAATCAGCATTGCCTGTCCTGTCCCAAAGGAGTTCTGCTCTCAAGCAAAAGAGGTTGATGCCGGAGCGGAATTTTCGGGTTTGGGATTTAATTTGCCGGCAGGAACCTCCGTTTTAGCAGTTTTCTCGGGAACAATAACAGACGAACCGAAAGTGAAGGGGCGCCTTTCCAATGAACCGCTCCTGTATTTAACAGATTTAAAAGGCGATATGGTTGTTTATTCATATTATGGAACAATCTCATCTGCTGTTGGGAAGAGTGTATCTGCGGGTTCTGAAATTGGTAAAATTGGTCCGGGATCCTTCCCCGTTGGACCCATTAGCGGATTGAACTTTCTTTTTTCTCTGAAGCAGGGCGGAAAATATCAAAAAATCTCAATTAAACCAGGCAATCCTTGACAAGAACTATAGGATTTTGATATAGTTAGTAAAATAATTATGCAAGAGGCAGACCCAATTCAAACAAAAGCAAAAGAGAACCCTAGAAGACCCGGTAGAATTCTCAGAACTGTAGGCCCTCTTGCAGTTAGGGCCGCAGCAATTGCCGGAACGCTGGGGCTTACTTCCTGTGCCCCTAGAGCACTGAATAATCATGATCCTGACACAAGCGTGCCCCCTGCCTCTCCAACCGCATCTTTTGAGCCAGGCCCAACTTCTACCCCAGTTATAGAGACTCCTGCCCCAATCCTTGAGACGCCTTCCCGCCTGACCGGAGAGAATTTCGCCAGATTCACCACCGCTGTTTCAAATGAGGAATTCCAAAGACTTCTACAAGAACAACCCGACAAATTCCCCTTCCCCGCAATCCCGGGAAGCAGTGATTTTGAGATGGGTAACTTAGAAAGGGCACCACTGGCAGAGAACACAAAAGGAAATGTAAAGACAATTGAAATGACGGGCTCTAATTATTTAATTGTTTCCCCAATTGATGGGGAGATTGTTATTAATCGTGACCCTCGTTCTCAAAAAGTCGGTAGTATCGATATCCGCAAAAAAATATCGGATAATACCACACTCTGGGCTAGGGTAGGCATAATGGCAACCGCTACGATTATTTCTCCATTTCTAGATAATGGACAGGTTGCAGCCGGTATGGCATTAGCCAACGTAAGTGGACCATCTAGATGGAGTTTTATTTCAGGTGAAAAACTTCCTGCGCCAATTACGGTTAAAGATTCAACTGGAACATTTACATTTTCATCCATGCAGACCTATATCACCCCACCCATTAATGGCACCGGATGGGTGAGTAAGGATGGGAGAATTGTTATCCCTATGGGGATTGGGAAATAGATGATATGAAACTTATCCTGCCCAGATTCCTTCTTGCTCTTTCTTTTATTCTATTTTCTTTTTTGCTGATCCTTCTCTTTCAGAATAAAGCTTACGCGTTTACCGATAATTTCTGTAAGACAAAAACAGCTTGCTTCTCATCGAATGCGGGCCCAAACACCGACTGTCACTCATTGATCAACGGCTACTATGGTGGCTCTTGCACCAATGGGCCTTTTACCCCTTATTGCGTAAGCGGAAGTCCCGATTGGACATTTAATTACCCCACATGCGATCATATCAATTTTTCATGCACTTGGGAAGAGTATTTGGCGGGAGACCCCTCCTGTATTAACGAGGGAACATCCTGTACTTGGGCTCAACAATCCTGCAGCACGGCGGATAGCTGTACTTCTCCCCAGCCCTACCTGAATCCGGGTATTTGCGTACCATCTGCCTACAATGATGAAGACCCGAGCTTGGCTTGCCGGATAAGCTCCGGAGTTTATAAAACTTGCTGCAATTCAGACGGGACGGTAGATGGAAATTGCACCGGAGGAAACTATACTGGAACTTGTTCGGGGGGTGCAACAACGGTTATGTGTGGGGTGAGCTCGAGTACTTGCGCCGCAGTTGCGCCTTTCCCTTGTACTACCGCGGCCTGCGGTGCGAGCGCTTGTTCGGCATATTTTCCCCAGACGCCTGATTGCAATATCAACCCAGGTAATTGTACCGGAGCCTGCGGAGGTGCGGCTCCGAATACCTGTTCGAACAATGGAACCCAAGGCGGCTGTGTCTATACGGCCTACAGTGGAGGAGGCGCCTGTAATGAGGTTGGGGCGCCTGATCAATCCTGCACAACAGACAATTGCAGCGCCGGATACACCTGTGACGGCGTAAACTGCGTCGTAAATCCTCCTCCCCAGTGCTCGGACGGTGCAGATAACGACGGCAACGGTTGCTCTGACTATCCAAATGACTCAGGTTGTACAAGTTCCAGTGATACCTCGGAGTCTGGCGGGAGTTGTTCTCCCCCTCCAGCGGGAAATCCTTGTGAAGCTAATTGCGGATCCTTCACTTACTGCTACAATGGTTCTACGAACACTTGTTACTATTCCTCGGGTCCAAATTGTTTGCAGTGTGGTGCTGCGGATACGGCAAATTGTACATCTTCAGGCTGTGTTCCCTCTTCCACCCCAACGCCAACCCCAACCACTGCTCCCACGCCGACCCCTGGCGGAGGAGGGAGCATATGTAATTCGGAATGTACAAACGCGGGATACCCGAGTGGCGCGTGTTATTCCGGTTGTCCGGCGGGATACTCCCCTTGGGGCAGGTACGATTGCTCCGTCGATTGCTGCTGCACCCCCAAGACCCCAACCCCAACGAGCGGTGGCGGAGGCGGAGGAGGCGGGTCGTACTCGAAAACAGGGTATGTGTTTGTTGATTCCAATGACGACGGGATATGGGATGCCGACGAGCCTGCTTATAAATTGGGCGCTACTGTTACCGTATCTGGTGGAGGCTCTGCTGTTACAAATTCTAGCGGATACTACAAGATTATGTATGGCCCTTGCCCCTCTTCCGCCAATGGCTCTTGTAAATATACGGTTAGTCTTACGGTTCCTGCCGGATATATTGCTACTAACGGGACATCTTCATCTTGGTTTTGTTCTCC
>Ga0209541_10016881_pt1 | contig 10749 bp, 15 predicted proteins | sample RifCSPlowO2_01_FD_184027 | JGI IMG/M metagenome (GOLD analysis project Ga0209541, IMG submission 184027) | Groundwater microbial communities from Rifle, Colorado - Rifle CSP2_plank lowO2_0.1 (SPAdes) (version 2) | ecosystem: Environmental > Aquatic > Deep subsurface > Groundwater | place... | reverse complement strand
ATCAGAAAAATTAGTTTGTCCGAAGGCAACTAATTTTTCATATGATATTAAAGCCAAAGGCTTTAATCTATCTTTCGGTTAGAATTCTCATATCATCTTTCTCTAATAAATAAGGCAAGGATAGGGTATGCTTTCAAAATAATCCCAATAAATTCCAATCTCCATTCATGTTATATTTAATATAAATTAAAACTAAGAAAGCCAGTAAGAAACTTAAAGAAAAAGGTATTCCCTGCTTGACTAAAACCTTTTTTCTATAATTTTTCTGGATTAAATGCAATTGCTCCTCATTCAAACCTTCCCAATACGGGTTAATTTCCTTGTCTTTTACTGTAATTTTTTCAGCAAGCCAGTCTCCAATTGTTAAATCCTTGACATTAACTAATTTTAACATGCATGATTCTTCAACAGCTTTTGTGTAAATATATAGCCACGGAAAAATAAAGATTATTAATGCAAAAACAATAAAAATAAATTCATTAAAATAAAAGGCTACTAAAACAATAAAAATAGCGATGATTAATGCTAAGTAAAAATATTTCTTGTTCTTTTTGAATTCCTGCTTGAATTTATTATTGAATTTTAATTTATTATTATATGCAAGTATGCTGCTGTATATTAAGCTGTAAATTCCTCCGATAAAAAGCAAGCTGGCAAGAAAAATCAGACCAATAAGCATATTTTCTCTCCATGTATCTGCAAAAGGAATTACAGCTCCAAGCGCGATAAGAAGCTTGGCATCTCCTCCTGCAAACATTCTTGCATAATAAAATACGTTTGCCAGAATAAACCCTATGGCCAATCCGGCAATGCCAAATAAAATATACTTATAATCTGCGCTAAATGCTGAATAAAAAGCCCTTATCGCTAGCGCAAATATAATTAAGCTAAAGTTAAGCCAGTTTGCAATCTCACGATATTTAAAATCCTGAATAACTGCAAATATCAGCCATATAAATGTTAGTATGAATAATAATTCTATCATCTAATAAATTAGCAGTTTTAGTTTATTAATGTTATTTAATTAAGAAAATTTAAAATAGAAAAGTTTAAATATGTGTATGCACATAAATACACATGACAAACATAACATTAACTCTTCCTCAAGAGCTCAAAGAAGAGTTGCAGAAGCATAAAGAGGTGAACTGGAGCGCGGTTATAAGAAAAGCTCTTCAAGAACACTTAACAAAAATAAGAATAGCAGAAGCTATTGCTTCCAAAAGCAGATTGACACAAAGAGAGGTTAATGAAATATCAAAAATGATAAACCATAATATTGCAAAAAAACTAGGGCTAAAATAATGAAACTTGTAATTGATACAAATATCCTCATTTCTGCTTTAATTAAAGATTCGGCTACAAGAAAAATAATTTTTTATTCTCCAATTGAATTTTGCTATCCTGAAATATCTTTAAAGGAAATAGAAGAAAAGAAAGATATTATAATTGAAAAAACAGGATTAAGCGAAAAAGAGTATAACCTTTTGTTAAATGAAATACTAAGTTTTGTTGTTTTAATTCCATATGAAAATATTGATAATAAAATTAAAGAGGCTAATGAAATATTCGGAAAAATAGATATTGATGATGTAATTTTTATTGCTTTAGCGCTATCTACTTCAAATGATGGAATTTGGAGTGATGATGCTGACTTTGAAAGGCAGGGTAAAATAAGAGTATGGAAAACTAAAGAGGTATTGGAATTCACGGAAAATTCTGATAATGCATGATAGTTTTAAATTAATCTTCTAAAATATACGATATCTTTACCTAATTTTAATGTACAAGTTATTAATATCTTAAATTTAATCTACCCCGTTCTTTTTAAGGTATTCTTTTCGGAGCTTTTTGAAGTTTTATTTCTTTATGAACTCTTTTTTTCATGCTTATTTTTTCTACTTTTTTGCTACTTTCTTCTCCTACTTTTGATTTTAAGGCCAGTTTTTCCTGCAATTCTTTTAGTTCTGATTCACTGGCTTTTTTTCTTTCAGAACCAAGGTTTTCATTATTATAAACCGGGATTATATTTATTATTCCGTGCTGGAAAAGTTCAGTAGTGGCAAGGTCTATTTTTTTTGGCTTGGGCTTTAGTTTTGATTCAAGTTTTTTAGCTATTTTTTTAGCCAATGATAAAGCTGACGAATGCATTTTTGTTGCTTTAATATGATTTTTTGGAATGATTAATACATGGCCTTTAGAAACAGGATTTATTTCAAGTATTGCGATTGCCTGCTTGTTTTCATCTAATTTATATACCGGTATTTTTCCTGAAGCTAAAAGACAGAAAGTGCATTGATTAGCTGCTTCTTTTTCTTCAGTTTCCCTTGAATTTGAAGATTTGTGGCTTTCAGAATCTTCGTTTGATCTTATCAGCTTGTTTTTAATTAGAAACTGTTCTAGTTCTTCGTCTGACATTGCTTCTATCTGTTCTTTTGCAGATTCTCTTTGGTCTTCGGGCCATGATTCCAGCTGTTTAAGCAGCTGGTTTTTTATCTGTTTAATTTGCTCTTGTGTTAGCATATTATTTTTGAGAGTATAGGTATGTTTTTATATTTATTGATATTGATTATTTAATGAAATACAATACTGAAGAAAAGACGATTGTTATTGATAAAGAATTAAATTTATTGGATAAATTTGTAATTACTTTTGTTGATATTCTGGAAAAGTATACAGATTATGTTATTGTATCTGGTTACGTTTCTATTCTTTTAGGAAGGACAAGGGCTACTGAAGATATTGATTTACTTATCCCCGCGTTAAATATTGAGAAAGTTAAAGAGTTATTTAATGAGCTTTCAACTCGCTTTGAATGCATGAATGCATTTAGGGCTGAAGAAGCTTTTTCTCTTTTGGGAGAAAAGATCTCTTTGAGATTTTTTTACCCTGGGAATCCCCTCCCCAATATCGAAATTAAATTTGCTAAAACAGATTTAGACAGATATTCATTAAATAATAAACTAAAAGTAATTATTCGAGATAATGTTTTATTTATCTCTCCATTAGAGCTACAAATAGCTTTCAAGCTATTTTTAGGCAGTGATAAAGATTTTGAAGATGCAAAACACTTATATTTGCTGTTTGAGGAACAATTAGACAAAAGATTATTAGAACAATTTATAAATAAGCTTAATGTTAATAATGAGTTTAGGAGGTTTATGAGTTAAAATGGAACTTGAAGAAGTTAATGTTAATGTTGATGAATTAAAAAAATGGAAGGAAGAAAATAATAGAGATAGAATTAATTTTATTAAGTTTTGGGTTGAGTACATTAAAACACATAGAGATTCTGAATGGAGTAAAGATCAAGGTAATCTAATTGATTCTCAGATTATGAGCGCGTCTAGATTTACTATAGAACAATAATAAGATTTATATACATATTTTCTTTATTGTTTATACTTAAAGTAAAAGAAGTTAAAAAAGAGGCAGAAAATGAGCAAAATACTTGGTTATGTTTTATCTTTGATTGGAATACTAATTTTGGCTTTGACAGTTAAACCAATTAAAGAGACAACTATTGTTAAAACAATTCTGCCGTTTATCGGCTCTATTAGTGATTTATATGTTATAATTGCAGGCTTTGCTGTTCTTGTTGCAGCAATTTTTTTGCTAAAAAGCTCTAGCGGAGGAAAGCAGGCAAAAGAAGTGCCTATTTATCACGGAAAGAATGTTGTTGGGTATAGAAGATTGGGGAAGAAGTAATCCTAAAGTAGATATTTTGAAGCATAGTTAAGGATTGTAGTGCCTAAATACTCTTTATTTTCTTCTAACTTAGTAAAAATTATTTTTTTATTAGAAATAACTAAGTTATCCAATAAAAAATAGAAAGATTTATAAACTTAAATTATATAACTTTCTTTATGGAGTATATAAAAAGAGAAATTGAAGAAGAAATTGAGAAATGGTTAGATGAAAGAGAAGTACTTGCAATAAGGGGTCCTAGGCAATGCGGTAAAACCACTCTTCTTAATAGAATTAAGGAAATTTTATTTAGCAGAGGAATTAAAGAAGCTAACATTATCTATATTGATTTTGAAGATAATTTAACTAGGATTAAATTTGAGGAAAATCCGAAACAGTTTATTAGTTCTTATTTTCATAGCAATTCAAATAGTAATGAAAAAATGTATTTTTTGTTTGATGAGGTTCAATTTATTAAAGAAGCTGGCAAAAAACTTAAACTTATCTTTGATTCTTTTACTAACCAAAAGATTATTATTACCGGCTCTTCTTCTTTTGATTTGACAAGCTTGGGCAAGCACCTTGTCGGAAGAGTTATATTTTTTGATCTTTTCCCATTTAGTTTTTTAGAGTTTTTAAGAGTTAAGGGGGAAAGGTATGAAAAAATATATAAGGAACTTAAAATTGACTTAAAGAAACCAGAATTAAGAAAAACAATTTTTTTGGACGAGTTGAATAACCTTTTCCATGAATACCTTGCTTTTGGAGCTTATCCAAGAGTTGTCATAGAAAATGATATGAATAAGAAAAAAGAAATTTTGAAAAATTTATTCATAACATATGTTGAAAAAGATGTTGTTTCTTTGTACGGAAACAATTATAGGGATAAAATTGTAATTTTGCTCAAATCACTTTCCGGCGCGCTTGGAGGAGTGATAAAATATGAAGAAATCTCCCAGAATACGGGGCTTAAATACAAGGAAATTAAAGAAATTCTTTCTTTGCTTCAAGACACTTTTGTTATTTCTCAAGTTAAACCATTTCATAAAAACATCTCAAGCGAATTAAGAAAAAACCCAAAAGTTTACTTTGTTGATTATGGATTGAGGAATTATCTGCTTGGCAATTTTGAAAATCTTGATTTTTCATATTTATATGAAAATTTTGTTTATAATCAATTTAATAAACATTATAAAGTCAATTATTGGAGAACAACAACTAAAACAGAAGTAGACTTTATTATCCAAGACTCAAAAAATAACCTTATTCCGGTAGAAGTAAAGTCGACAGCCAAAATTACTCGCGCTCTGAGAAGTTTTATTAATGCTTATGGCGAACAAATAAAAATTGCGCTTATACCTAATACAAATATTCTTGAAGAGAATAAGATTGATAATTGCAAGATATTTTTTATCCCATTTGTTTATCTCTGATTTCGTAATTTCGTTGTTTGTCTTCCATTTATCACGGAAAGAATGTTGTTGGGTATAGAAGATTTGGGAAGAAGTAAAAATAATTTTATAATGCTGCTGATCTAGATCTAAAGTGCCTTAATCTTCTCTCTATTTGCCTTATTCTTCTCTCTATTTCATTACTTGTTGCAGGAGATGATCTTAATCTTGATAATTCTATTTGAAGATCAGAAATTTGTCTGTCTGCTAGCTCTCTTTCATATCTTTTCATATCTGCACCGCTAAAATAAGCATGAATGCTTCTGTCAAATACAAGCATTACAGCTACTCCAATTAAAGTTCCGATATAAATATAATTTGAGAGATCACTAAGTTCTGAAGATTTGGTTACCCATAGAATAAGAAAAATTAATCCAAAAAAGCCCCATACCATCTTCCTTCCTATTCCTCCTAATCCTAAAGTATGAACTCCGTAAGCAATTATTAAGAATGGAAGTATTGTTGTAATTCCTACTCCAATTGTTCCGTAGGGAAGCAAGATTCCGTTTATTAATTGATTTTCTGAGATAAATCTTACTGCAATTATAGATACTATTAAGGAAATTATCATTGCAATATTCCTGTATCCTTGGAATAAAGGCACTCTATCTAAAATCCAGTAGATAACAACAACTAAAAGAATTAATAAAAGGACTTTTGCATAAAAAAATTCGGTTTGTGCATAAGGGCCGAGAAGAAATTCAAATATTGGCCTGAAGAATTCTGTCATCTGATAGATTATTTGAGTCATACCAATACCTAAATCAAGATTTTCAAAAATATTACTCGTTGGCTGAGCTGAAACAAGATTTATTGAGTAAATTGCGATTATAATTAATAATACTGATAAAGTGGCGATTAAAGCAAATTCTCTTTTATTATTCATGTAATGTAGATGAATAATAAGTTTAAAAAGATTGCTTTAGTGAATTGTTTAATTGCAGAAATGTTTATAAATAAGATTTCTTTTAGATAACTATGGAAGGAAAGAGGGTTAAGGTCAATCGTGGTAAAACTAAACTTAAAAGTAAAAAGTTTCAAATTAAAAAAAATATCTTTAAATCATATTCTTTTTGGATTTTAGTAGCTATTTTGGCAATCGCTCTTTTAATCTCAGTCATTAGAATTGTTAATATTTCAGAACCGAGGCTTGCACCTGGAGAAGGTAGAGTGAGTTTTAATGAGTCATTAACTTCTTTTGTTAAATCAACTATTGATTTTTCTAAAAATGCTGGAGAACCTTTATTCAGTGCTTTATTTGGAACTTTTGAAGGCGAAACAGGAGCGGATTTATTTACTAAAGTTTTAGTTTTTTTATTGGTTGTTTTAGTAATTGTAGCAATTACAGATTTAATGCCTCCATTTTCAGGCAGACCTTGGATTCAGGTAGGTATTGGAGTTTTAGTTTCTGTGATTGGGATAAGGTTCCTTCCTGCAGATTTGATTAATCAATTAGCTTATCCATCAAGTGCTTTAGTAGCGACGATATTTGTTGGTTTGCCGTTTTTAATTCTTGGATGGTTATTTACAAAAATGGATGTTGGTTCTGGTTTTAGAAGAGCCGGATGGACAATTTTTGGAGTTATTATATTTATTCTAATGGTTTATAATTGGGAAAAAGATTTTTACTGGATTTATCCTTTGTTTGTTCTCGCTTGTATTTTAGCATTTTCTTTTGATGCTACTTTACAAAAATTTTTGCATAAAGCAAGGGCAGGAAGAACGATTGAAAAACATGCAAGAATTGAGAGAAGTATTCTTATATCCAAAATAAAAGAATTAGAAGAAGCCGAAACTAGAGCTTCTACTTCGACTGAAGTAACAGAAATTAGAAGACAAATTGCAAGGTTAAAAAAGAACCTTAGTTAGTTTTAAAAACTTCTTATATTTAATTTATTAATGAAAAGAAATATTAATCTAATTTTTTTTATTTTTATCTTTAGTTTATTTTTTGTTTCAGCTCAAGTAGAAAACCTAGAAAATTTGCAAAATTTTACTAATAATCTTCCTTCTGATGCTGATTCTATCAGACAGAAAGCTAGTGATTATATTAAACAAGAATGGGATACTTTTCTTGAAAAATATCAAATAGGAAAGATGATTTTATTTGTAAGTGATATTTTTAAGGCTTTAAGCCCTTTATTTAAGATTTTTATTGGATTTGAATACTCTTTATCCTGGGTTTTCTTTCTTTCTTTAGGTGTGTGGTTATCTGCGATTATTATTATATACAAACCCATGAAAGAAATCTTTGAGGCTAAAAAATGGATAGCTTTGTTAATAGCAATAATTATTCCGACGATAGCAACACAAACTGGAACTATTAAGTTAATTATCAATTTTCTTACGCCTTTATGGGATAACCCCTTATCTATTATTTTTTCCATTTTTATAGCAATTTTATTACTTCTTTTATATGGCTTTTTTATTAGTTTATTTAGTAAAAAGTTTAAAAGGGATGATGAGAAAAGAAGGGAAGAAAAAGCAAAATTAGTGGAAAAACTTCATGATATTGAAATAAAAGCAAATAAATAATTATTTTCAAAAGCTAATTCTCCTGAAATCAATGATTTCAGCAGAGTTGACATGAGAAAGTCTATTCTTAACTGGTAAGAAAAACTAAGTAAAAAAGCGATATTTTCTTACTTGGTATGAAAATATTTATAAAGTATACATTAGAAAGATTTAAAAAGATTATAAACTATAGGTTATAATGTTAAAAAATGAACACGAACAGCTTGTAAAAGTAATTAGCTTTTGGAAAGATAGCCTTGATAAAGCAGATCTTTTTGACAGAGAAATAGTCAATGATATAGATGTTAGAAGCAAAGAAGTTATAGACTTAACTGGAGTGAGAAGAAGCGGGAAATCTTCTATTTTAAAACTATTAATAAAAAAACTTGCTCTTTCAGATAATTTTATTTTTATTAATTTTGAAGATCCCTATTTTATAGAGCATAATAATCCTTCAGTCATAGAAGAAATTGTAGAAATTTATAAAGAATATTTTTCACATAACCTTAAATATCTCTTTTTTGATGAAATTCATGTAGTTAAAGATTGGGAAAAAGCAGTTAGGAAGCTGAGAGATAGCGAGAAATACAAGATTTTTATAACAGGTTCTTCATCTAAACTTTTAAGTCGTGAAATGTCTTCATTATTAACTGGTAGGCATTTATCTTATCACATTTTTCCATTGTCATTTAGAGAGTTTCTTGAGTTTAAAAAAATTAGGATTAATACTAAAAAGGATGTAATTCTTAATGAAAAAATGTTATTGAAGGAATTTTCAGAATACCTGTCTATAGGCGGATTTCCGGAAATTGTTATAACTAAGAATAGGCCATTATTAAAACAATATTTTTTTGACATTGTACAAAAAGATATTTTAGCAAGATATAATATAAGGGAAATGGATATCCTGGAAAAACTTGGGGTTAATCTAATTACAAACTCTGCAAAAACATTTTCTATAGATGCTATAAGGAAAACATTTAATATCTCTTTTGAATCTGCTTCTAATTATATAGGATATTTTAAAGATTCTTTTTTAATTTTTGAACTGCCCCAATTTTCTTATTCCTTAAAAACACAACAAAAAGCTCCAAAAAAGGTTTATAGTGTTGATACTGGCTTGGCTAATGTGGTGGCTTTTAGATTTTCTGAAGATAAAGGAAGAATGCTTGAACAATGTGTGTTTCTTCATCTTAAACGGAAATATGGCGAAGTTTATTATTATAAAACTAAAGTTAATGGTGAAGTAGATTTTTTGGTTAAGAACAACCCTAAAGACAAAAAGATTATCCAAACAACTTGGAGTTTGGAAGATAAGGATACAAGAAAAAGGGAAATTGGAAATTTGCTGGTTGCTATGAAAGAATTGAGCTTAAAAAAAGGGTTAATCTTGACATATAATTGGGAAGAAATAATTAACCAGGGAGATAAAGTTATTATTGCTAAACCCTTTTATAAATATATTTTTGAAGATGAACTTAATTAGTTAAAATAAAATGGAAAAAATTATGAAATACTTTTTTGAGAAAAATGGCTTGAAGCAGATAAATATAAAGTTTACTAGTCTATCGGTAACTTTAAACTAACAGCGAGGTATCAGAAGCTAATTCTTCGGAAATCAATGATTTCAGCAGAGCTGACATGGCTAATCTTTCTTAGCTCGTTTTCCAGAGGATCCTGATTGAAATTTTCAATTATTGAAAATGTGAGAACAACTGCCTTTAAGCCAAAAGCAATAGGCTCCTGCTCTACTTTTGCTATTTTTCCTTTATGCCTTTCTATTATTTTTCTTGCTTCAGATTCTATTTCATCCAGGTTTGTATCGGGAGAATCCGGCATTATCCTTATTTTTACAGCTGCGTCTGCCATATAAAAACCTCCACCGGGTTTTTATGAATCCCGGCACCATATAAAGGATTAAAAAATGATGGTTTATAAATTGTTTCTCCCGCCAGACCAAGCCCCCACCACATCCACCCTGAGAAATTAGTTTTGAAAATATGCAGAACAGATTATTAAGTTATAGCTAAGGACGTAAGTATTTCCCCATATCTTGCTTGAAACCTGTGTATTTCAAAAAGTATCTCAATTCTTTTTTCATCACCTCAAAACTTTTATGAATTCTACCACCATTAACTTCATTTTTAGCTTGTCTCCATGATTCTTCAACAGGATTCATTTCAGGGCATCCTGCTGGAAACCAAATTATCTTCAATTCTCGTCTGTGTTTCTTCAAATATCTTTGAACCTTCTTTGATTTTTTATGCCATGGCGCTTTATCTAAAATTAAAATTGCTTTTTTGAATTTATGCAAAAACTTTGATAATACTTTAAGAAACTCTTTTGCATTAAGATCATTTCTCAATAAAAACATCTTTTTGCCATTTTCAGAAAGAAATCCATATGCATGGACTTTTTTATGAGAACCTGTTACTAATCGTCGGTATTCTCTGCCTTTTAAAACCCAAACCTTTCTGGAAATTGAATCATAAATGAATGTTGATTCATCTTCGCAAAATAATTTATAGTTTGGATATTTATCTTTGTGATACTGGATTTTTTTTCCCGAAGTTTGTTATTTCTTCTTCTGAAGCTCTATGCCAATAAATTGGTCTTCCAGAAGTCAAACCAAAATTCCAGCGACTCAAAATTCTTGTTATTTGGCGTTGTGAATAGTTTATCCCTGTTTTTTCTGTGATTAAACTCGAAACTCTTTTTGTTGTCCAAGGCATTTCAGGATTTTCTTTAGAAAAAGTTCTTTTTAAATTTGATTCTTGCCGTCGAGAAATTTTTCTCGGTTTACCGCTTTTTGGTCTTGTTTTAAGTCCTTCTAAACCTTCATTTTCATACCTTTTTTTCCAATAAAAAACAAGTTTGTGATCACAATGAAGTCTTTCAGCAACATCTCTCAATGTTTCTTTTTTAGCAGTATAAATTATCATAAGAATTCTTTCTCTTATTTTAGCGTCTTTTTCCTTTTTGTAATTCTTCTTAAGAATATTTATTTGTTTATTATTCATGTTCCACCTCCCAATAAACAAACACAATAAGAATATATAAACTTTGGGGAAAAATTAATGTCTTACACTATAGCTTAAAA
>Ga0209541_10016880_pt1 | contig 10749 bp, 10 predicted proteins | sample RifCSPlowO2_01_FD_184027 | JGI IMG/M metagenome (GOLD analysis project Ga0209541, IMG submission 184027) | Groundwater microbial communities from Rifle, Colorado - Rifle CSP2_plank lowO2_0.1 (SPAdes) (version 2) | ecosystem: Environmental > Aquatic > Deep subsurface > Groundwater | place... | reverse complement strand
GGTTATATTTACAGGCAAATTCAATAATGAAATAAGCCATGAAGTTGACCAGGAAGGCTTGCAGCCTGGGGACCATGTGCACTGCAAGCTGGATTGGGAGAGACGCTATCTGCTCATGAGGTACCATACAGCTGCTCATGTGCTTAGCGGTATATTCAACCGCTATTATAATCTTCTAATGACGGGCAACCAGCTTACAACAGAAAAAGGCAGGATTGACATGAACATGGAAAGTATGGATTTAAACCTGATAAAAGAGGGCTTTGAAAAAGCCAATGAGCTTATCCAGAAAGACCTTCCTGTAGTGGTCTATTACACGAAAAGAGCAGAAGCGGAAAAAGATCCTACCTTGTTTAAGCTGGCAATGGGTTTTCCTCACGAAATAGACACAATAAGAATTGTTGACATAAAAGGATTTGACGCGCAAGCAGACGGCGGCTGCCATGTAAAAAACCTGAAGGAAATAGGCAAAGTGGAGTTTGTCAGGGCTGAAAACAAAGGAAAGGACAACAGAAGGATTTATTATATTGTTAAGTAAAAGGATTAACAGCATTTATCCAAGGCATTTTGAAGTCTTTGGCATTTTCAGTGTAAATATTAAAAATCCCATTCTCTCTCATTGTTGCTGCGAGCAAAGCGTCCCAAAATGGCATTTTGAATTGCTGTACAAAGTCTAACGCAAAAACTATTGTTTCTGCGCTATAATTTATCTTTTTAAAACCTTCAAATTGACTCATTTTGATAACAAAATTTTTGGCTTCATCAGCACTTAACTTGTCTTTTTTTGTGATTACAGATACAAATTCAGCTAAATTTTGACTGGATATTGCAAACAGCCGTATACCCAATAAACATTCTTTCAACAATTTTTTAGCCTTATCTTTTTTAATGCTTTCCTCCTTTTCATAAGCATAAATCAGTACATTAGAATCAATCAAAAATAGTCCCTTAGACTCTGTCATAAATTTCGTCCCTGTTAAATTTCCAGCCTTTTAACGAGTACAAACCTTTATCCATCATCTTCATCATCTCATCAGCTATCTGTCTTTGCCTTTCGTCATGGACCCATTTTTGTAGTGCTTCTTCTACTGCTTTTCCAAGAACACCTTTGCCTTGCCCTAGCTTTTTCTTGACAGTGTCTCTAAATTCTTTATCTACCTCGTCTTTTACGCTTATTGTTATTGTTGCCATATGATGTATTTAGATTATTCAAATATTTAAATCTTTCGGAAATGTAAATATTACACATTTCCCACATTAAAGTAGTAACAAAATAGAAAGATTTATAAAAGAGGATTTTCTATATTTTAGCTATATTTGAATATTATAGGTTTGACAATGGGTAAGAACTTAAATGGAATGGTTGACTCGGCATTTGAATTTCTAAAAACTAGAGTTGGCAATCAGCCAAGAGATGGTATTACTATCCGAGTGGGATGGGACGCAATTGATATATTGCGAGCCGAAGACCTGGAGAGGTCAATAGAAACATTTGGACTTTCCTCCATATGCTACGTTATACTTGGTGCTAATCAAGAAGGTGATGTTATTTTAGGACATTACGTACCGAATGTAAGCAGAGAAACAGCATTACAATTAGCTAAATCTTTAGTTGAGCAACAAAACCCCACAAGAACTAACAGAAAATTAGATATTAACTCATTCAATTTTAAGTTTATTACAGCTTCTGAGGCATCTGGCGAATTAGGAAGTGGTTCTCGCAACATTAAGTATGATTGGGAAAGTGGAAGTATAGTATATTCCAGATAATTCAAAATGCTAGCCAATTCAATCCAAATCCTAAAGCAAATGCAGTACCCAAGCGGGCTTTTTGCAGCCAGCAGAATGACTGGCAAGACAGGCTACAACCTTGCTTGGATTAGAGACAATATATATACTACAATTGGTTTGGAAGCAGCTCAGAAATACAGTATTTTAAAGAAAACATTGAGAGCTTTGCTCGATATTCTTCTAAAACATGAATATAAAATAGACTGGGCTATAAGGGAAAAACCAAAGCATCATTACCAATACATTCATGCAAGATACGACCCGGTTACAATGGAAGAGATATACGAGCAGTGGGGTAACAAGCAGAATGATGCAATTGGCGCTTTGCTGTTCAAGATAGGTGATTTGGAGGAAAAAGGAATTAAAATCATACGAAATCAAAATGACTTGAGAATACTGCAAAAGTTGGTTTACTACTTGCAAAGCGTTGAATACTGGCATGACAAGGACAACGGCATGTGGGAGGAAAATGAAGAAGTGCACGCATCTTCAATAGGTGCTTGTGCTGCAGGGCTTAAAAAAATAAGCAAAATTGTGAATGTTTCCAAAGATTTAATCAAAAAGGGAAAGGAAGCTTTAAACAGATTACTTCCTCGCGAATCAGAATCAAAAGAAGTGGACATGGCTTTGTTATCTTTAATTTACCCGTACAATATTGTTACAAGAAGGCAAAGAGATTCAATTCTTAAAAACATAGAGCAAAAATTAGTTAAAGAAAAAGGCATTATAAGGTACATTGGCGACAAATATCATTACAGAAATGGCGAAGCAATGTGGACAAAAGGATTGCCTTGGCTTGCAATAATCTACAGGCAGATGAACAAGCCTGACAAATACGCCTTTTATATGAGAAAAACAATGCAAGCAATGAATGAAAAAGGAGAGCTTCCAGAGCTTTACTATGCCGATGGCAAAGAGCATAATGAGAACTGCCCGTTGGCGTGGTCACAAGCATTGTTTGTGGCTGGGTTGAGTGGTTGAAGATGACAACGATAGATGATTTTTTGGAAAGAGCAACCGACACGGCAACAAAACAAGCAAGAATAGAGTATCCTCCAAACAACATAAGCGGCTTTGTCGATGAACAATATGAATTACGGCTGGGAAAAAAATTCGGACAGTGGCATAGCCAGTTCTGGTATGATAAAGATTCCGGAGTTTTATTAATTGATATTAGATACCTACACCATACAATAGCCAATACAATTAACGGGCTAGAAAATGCTTTTCTGCCACCAAAAACAGAGCACCAGAAATTAGAGCTTGCCCAAAGGGCAAAAGCTGCTGCTACCATAACACTGCAATATTTGGGAGAATCTTTAGGTTTATTTGATACCGGTTTGATAGATTTTAACGGGGAAACTTTATTTTACCCCAATAAACAAATTTATAACGGTTTGCAGGAATTGGCTGCAAGACTAAGAATAATAATTGATTCTGTGGAAACCGGATTTGGAACTGAAGAGCTCAAATCAAAAGTCAGGAGTGCAACCCAATATTTTAATAGTTTTAGGCATAAATACAGCATCATACCCGATAAGCCTGAACAAGAATTCATAAGAGCATATAGGAAAACCAGAGACCAAAATTTACTAGCTGATGCTACAAGAAGGTTTGAGGAAGAATATGCCAAAAAATATGAGAGGGATTATGGAGGCGATGCAGTGTTGCTAGGAAAAGTTGCAAAACATTATGCTAAAGAAAGAATCGATTTGCTGGTAAAAACTTTTGTGGATAATGGGACTGGAAATTAATCGAATATCTACTTAGATACCTCATCAATTAATTCTACAAACATCGCATTGCTCCATGCCTGGTTAAAGCACCCTTTGCTTTCCAAGCTTTTTGCAGAGCTTAATTCTGAATGGCAGCCAATGCACCCTTTCCAGAGAATTTCCTCTGTGCTCGCTCCAATTATTTTTTTTATATTTTTATTGAATTTCACTTTATTGATTTTGTAAAGTGTTAATGCCGTAAGATTATTTATCCAAAACCATGAATCGCCCCTATGGTAGCTTTTCACATTTTCTCCTGTGCTTGTTTCAGTGAATAATGGATGATTTTTTTCTATTGTTGAGATGCCCCCCCAATCGAGCCAAAGGCTTTTTAATGCATTGTCAAAGCAGATTTCCCATTCCTTGTTTGTCAATAATTCTGGGTAGACATAAGCTGCGATAAAAATATTCGGCCTTATTGTAAAATCATTTAAGCCATCGAAAAGAATTTTCCCGCTCCAGAATTTGTTTTTCACCTTATTTCTCAATGCATTTTCCAAAATCCTGTATTTATGGTTTAGTGTCAATTCAAACATCAGTTTGTACATGCTAAGCCTTAATGCCTGTATTTCTATTCTAACACCCTTTCTATTGTCATTTTCAAACTCTGTATCCATCCACGTTTCTAATTTATCATTAACCTCAAAATTATCTTTTGTATGGGATTTTAACAGCCCATTCAGGGATTTTTCAAGGGAACTTTCGATTTCGTACAATATTTTATGGCACTCGTCTTCTTTTTTATTTATCACTAAATCATATTTTTTCAGGTAGTCCTTTATTCTTGCGGAATCCGAATGCCTGTTTTGCCTGATTACATTTATAGAATTTTTTATTGAAGTTATAGCTTCTTTGTGCCTGCAGGTTTTTTCCACCAGTTCATTGCACCTGAAAAAAAGCCAGCCGTGGGCATCTGCATTTCCCAAATTGTTTAAATCGTGCCTTCCAGCCAGATTGGGCAGCCTGCCGTCGTCTTTTATCTGGTTCAAATAATTAAAGATAATTTTTTTAGCAAGCGCGTTATTGGTTTTTAACAATGCTTTTATTGAAATTAATGCATCTCTTGTCCAGAACTGGAAGAACCACGGCAAGCCTGCAATTAAATTATGATTATCCACAGTTAAATTATTTAAAGAGTTAAGCGCATTGACATAAGCTATCCTTACCCCAGTGCTTATTTTGTTATTTTTTATAATATTTTTTATTGATTCATTTCCGATTATGTTTTCAAAAAAATATTCTTTTTCATTGTTTTTTATTTCATTTAAATTGTTAAAAATATGACTACATTCTTCCATAGCCTTTTTTTTATTTTTTGACATTGAAAAAACAAATTTAGAGCCTTTCATTCTTAAAGCGTTGTAAACATGCCTCTTAAATGGAGCGGAATTTCTCTCTTCATCATGGTAATAATGCCTTTCAGCCCATCTGTCATTTTTTGCATAAGAATTTCTGTCGCTTTTAATCGCCAGGTACAAAACAAATTCTTCAATTCCGTCGCTTGAGTCTTCCCTTCTGTCGGTTTTTTTTGTGAATTTTACGATTATGCAGCCTTTCTCCTCAAAAATGTCGTAATGCCTGCCCCATTCCCTGTTGTCATACGAATCCTTGCAGTCCAATATTAAGTCTATCTCATTCACGCTGTTTAACTCGTAAATCAATGAATTAAAGCCTTTAGGCATAACAAACGATTCAATAGCATCATTTTTTATTCTTTCAATATAATAAAAATTATTTTTTAAAATGGAAATATTATTGCTGTCTAAGATTTCAATACTCTCAATAAATCTGTACATGTTCATCGTCTCTTCATCAAAATAGAACAAGCCAAAGTACCTGGAAACAGGCATATTAAAAAAGCTGCAATAGCTGCCTTTTTTGTTTGCCAGCAAAAAGCCGGCATTCTCATTTACATTTTTCTTTATGCTTAAAATCCCGAGGTTGTGGATTACTTCCATTTTTATAAATTCATATCTTCAGAGATTGCAATAAAATTAAAACAAAAAACATCTCCCCGCTGTTTTTATCGCTTTAATATTTTAATTTTTGAATTTGTTACTTGTACACTTTACCAACAGCAGCATTATGCGCCTCAATATAATTATTCACAAAAATTTTCCAGTCAGCCATTGATGCTGTTTTTCTTGCCTGCATCTTGTTTGCTATTCTTTCCTCTTTTGAAAGGTTCGCAAAATTAAACATGACATCAACCAGCTGGCTAACTACATTTTCATCGCTTTTGTTCAATCTCTTTAAAACAAAAATCCCGGGCGTTTCTGATTGCTCACATTCACTACAAAAGTACCTTCCGAAGCCTGCTAAATCAGTTGTGACAGATGAAACACCAAGGGCGCCTGCCTCAAGAGGCGTGTAGCCCCATGGCTCGTAATAGCTTGGAAAAATCCCAAGATGGGAGCCCTGCATAGCCTCATAGTAATTTAAATTCAGCAATCCGTCTGCGCCGCTTAAGTATATTGGGTAGTAAACAATCTTCACTGGATCCTGCTCTTCATTTTTCAGGTTTGCAGCCATTATGCTTCTTAATATTATGTCATTGTCGTCATACAGGTCATGCGTCGATAATGGAGGCTTTCCTTTCTTGACAAATCTCGCTACTTTCTCCCTCATTTCAATGAGAAATTCTTCCTCAAATAAGCTTTCCTTGGTGACTTTTTTATCCGATACAAGCGAGTAAATTATGTTCTTCTCAACATCATCCAAAACTTCTTCAAGCGCGTCTTTTATGTCCTGATGAAGCGTTTTGTTCTCAAGCAGCTCTGTTTTTATATTCCTTATATTGGCAGGCACCCAGATAAATGCTATTACTGTTTTTTTGCTTTTCAGCTGCTTCAGTTTTTCATTCAGCTTGCCTAGCGCCTTGATGAAAATATCAATGCCTTTGTCATGAAATTCATACCTGCCGGCAATGAAATAAATCAATGTTTCTTTCGGGTCAAACGTATAGTACGGAAAAAAATTGTACAGCATGAACTCCCTTATCTTGTCGCGCTGGAACTTGTGCTTTATCACTATCTCCTCGAATGTGGGGAACTTGCTTATGTCAAGCCCATTTGGCAGCAGAATATCCGGCTTTTTCTTCAGCAAGTATGCTGCTTCCATTCCTGTAATCTCGCTGACTGTTGTAAAAACATCCGCAAATGCAGCAGAGTTTTTCTCAACAAGATGCTTTGCCTCGATATTGTATTTATAAACTTCCTGGTCCGGGTTTATCTTATTCCACACATTGTACAAGTCGACATTTGAGCTTGCCAGCGTCCTCCCCAGCACAGTTGCATGAGTTGTAAAAACAGTTGCGATTCTAACGTTCTTTTTTTTCAGGTAAAGCAAAGCAGCTCCTGAAAGCCATTCATGGAAATGCGCAGCAATCCTTTTATCGCTGAAGTAAACTGCTAATTTCTCAAGAAGCATGCCTACAGCATAAGACCATACAACAGGTTCGTCATAATCAGGTTGTGCCCTAAGCGAATCAATTTTGTACCAATCCCAAAGCTCGCGCTTTATATCATTAGCCCTTTGCTTGTAATTTGCAAAATCCACCAGAATAACAGACGGGCTGCCTTCGCTGATCCATTTTCCAAAATGGCACACTATCCCATTGTCTTTGAGCTCCTTGAAAGGAATTTTGCAGAATTCACTTGGCAATTCCTCCTGAAACTGCCCGATTGCCTTTGAGGCAAAGTAAGGCCCAACCAGAAAGTAATTATCACCATAAACTTCCATCATTTTTGCTGCTTTGGACTTTACAACTGTGTAAATTCCACCTACCTTGTTGCACACTTCCCAGGAAACCTCAAACAAAACATCAGCCTTTTTTTCCATTTAGATGTTAATTTAATTATTAATTTATAAATCTTTGATACTACTTGCAAGGTAAGATTGGTAAAACGGTTTTTAATCGACAAGTTTTTATATTATGAAGTTATAACTAAAATAAGCATAACATAGTCGCATTATAATAAAAGGGTGGTACCAATTAGCAATGGATTCCCTCAAAAGAGGACATTTATAGATATAAGAAACTCTATTCTTACATCCCTTGCTTCTGGACAGAAAACAATAAACCAGATATCTAGTGAAACCAAAATTAACTGGAAAACCGTTGAAAGGCACCTTGTTTACTTAATCGGCAAAGGATGGATTAGAGAGGCATTTAGTTCTGCTTATGTTCGGATTTTTGAATTGACAGCATTTGGCAAGGATTATGTGAGGAAAAAAATATCAAAAAGTGTCCGCATATCAGACGATAAAATAATGCGGATTAACGGGATTAATGATGGGCGGTAACATGAAAGTGCTGATGTTTGGCTGGGAGTTTCCGCCATTGAGCAGCGGCGGGCTTGGAACAGCATGCTACGGATTAACTAAAGGTCTAAGCAGAAAAGGTATAGAAATAACTTTTGTCTTGCCTTACTCTTTTGATGCAGATAATGCGGATTTTGTTAAATTGATTTCAGCTGGAAATGTAAAAATAAGGAAAATAGCGTCTGCATTGCAGCCGTACATGAGCTCGCAGGAATACAAAAAATCATTCGGGAAAAAGCAAGGCCCGAAAATTTACGGCTCAACCTTGTTTGATGAAGTCTATAGGTACACTCTTGCTGCGGAAAAAATTGCCGAGGAAGAGGATTTTGATGTGATACACTGCCATGACTGGATGACTTTCGGAGCAGGGGTAAGGGCAAAAAAGAAAAAGAACAGGCCATTGGTTCTCCATGTACATGCAACTGAGCTTGACAGGACCGGCGGCCACCAAGTCAACCAGCATGTTTATGATCTGGAAAGGGATGGGATGAACAAGGCAGACCAAATTATTGCTGTCAGCAACTTCACCAAAAATAAGATAATGGACCATTATGGAGTGCCTTCTGAAAAAATAAAAGTTGTCCATAATGCAGTTGACTTTTCCGAGCATTGCTCTGACGAGGATTTCAAGATTAAAAATACAGACAAGGTTGTGCTGTTTTTGGGCAGGATAACATTGCAGAAAGGCCCTGATTATTTTGTTTATGCTGCAAAAAAAGTCCTTGAGCATGAGAAAAATGTAAAGTTTATAATTGCAGGCTCCGGCGACATGGAGCCGTTTATAATTGAGAAAGCTGCAGAGCTTGGAATTGCAGACAAAGTCTTGTTTGCAGGCTTTCTAAACCAGGAGGATGTTGAAAGAGCCTATAAAATGGCAGACATTTATGTTATGCCAAGTGTTTCAGAACCGTTTGGGATAACTGCTTTGGAGGCAATGAAGAACAAAGCCCCCGTCATTGTGTCAAAGCAGAGCGGCGTGTCTGAAGTAATCAGGCACTGCTTAAAAGTTGATTTTTGGGATGTCAATGAGCTAAGCAGCAAGATACTTTCGCTTTTGAGGTACAATCCGTTGCATGAGGCCTTAAAAGAGAATGCATATTTCGAGGTAAAGAAATTCAACTGGGACATTCCTGCGGAAAAATGCATTGATGTTTACAATGAATTAATAAGCAAAGGTTAAATACAAGGACAAAATCAATAAACAATAATCAAAGGAAAAGTAAGAACAATTACTTAAACTCAATAACGAAAAACACCATTAACAAACTCAAAAATAAAATCAAAATAAATAGGCGAGGCTTTGCGATGTGGCAAAACAGCAAAGCCGAGCACAATATATGCGAAGCATATTGAAAAATTAAAAAGAAATCGAAATTAAAAAATCAACAAATAAAATGGTAAGCATATGCTTTTACTTCCAGCTTCATCAGCCAATTCGGCTTAGAAAGTACTCTGTATTTGAGATTGGGCACCATAACGGCTATTTTGACGAGCACAAGAACGAAGCAATAATCAAAAAAGTAACTCATAAATGCTATCTTCCAGCCAATAAGATAATCCTTGATTTGATAAATCAAACTGATGGCAGGTTCAAGGCTGCCTACAGCATGACAGGAATTGTGCTTGAGCAGCTTGAAAGGTTTGCTCCTGAAGTTATTGACAGCTTCAGGGAGCTTGTCGGCACCGGCTGCGTTGAAATTTTGGACGAGACATACCATCATACATTATCTTATCTCTACTCGAAAGAGGAATTCAGGGAGCAAATCCAATTGCATAACAAAAAAATAAGGCAATTATTCAATTACAAGCCAAAAGTTTTCAGGAACACAGAACTTGTTTACAACAATGAAATTGCATCTTTTGTAGAAAAAATGGGTTACAATGGGATTCTTGCAGAGGGCGCAGACCACATATTGCAGTGGAGAAGCCCCAATTTTGTCTACAGGCCGAAAGGCCTGAAAAATATCAAGTTGCTTTTGAAAAATTACAGGTTAAGCGATGATATTGCATTTAGGTTCTCTGAAAAGAGCTGGAAGGAATTTCCTTTAACAGCTCCAAAGTACGCTGATTGGATCAGCAGAATCAACGGCAACGGCAATGTGGCAAACTTATTCATGGATTACGAGACTTTTGGCGAGCACCAATGGGAAGACAAAGGAATATTTGAATTTTTGAAGCATCTGCCATATGAAATATTTAAGCATAAGGACAATGATTTTGTCACGCCAAGCGAAGCAATAAAAAGGTATGATGCTGTTGCCGAGCTTGATTTTCCCCATTATGTAAGCTGGGCCGATATCGAGAGGGACTTGAGCGCCTGGCTTGGCAACAAGATGCAGCAGGAAGCCATAAAAGAAATTTATCTGCTGGAAACCCCTGTCAAGCTGTCAAATAATCCTGCCTTGATTGACGAATGGAGAAAACTGCAGACAAGCGACCATTTCTACTACATGTGCACAAAATGGTTTAATGACGGCGATGTCCATAAATACTTCAACCCATATGACAGCCCATACGAAGCATTTATCAGCTACATGAACATTTTGAATGATTTCAGGATTAAGGCGAATAAATTGAGCGAGGTTAAGTTTGTTGAATGAATTTTCATTATTTTTTTAGATTGTCACCGAATTGCATGAATTTCTGCGAAGCAGAGTAGATGTCCGAAAGACTGAAAAGTTGGGGCTGTGTTGTTTTTCAAGTTTTTCTTTGGCGGCAAATTCTTTTAATTAAAAACAGAGGCCAGGCATGAACTCAAAGATTAACAGTCACTCGCAAGAAGGTAGCAGGTATTGAAGTGCCGCCGTCAGTGCTCTTGTTTTGCGCTTTCGCCAGTTCCAAAAGTTGGCTGTGGAGCTCT
>Ga0209541_10016879_pt1 | contig 10750 bp, 8 predicted proteins | sample RifCSPlowO2_01_FD_184027 | JGI IMG/M metagenome (GOLD analysis project Ga0209541, IMG submission 184027) | Groundwater microbial communities from Rifle, Colorado - Rifle CSP2_plank lowO2_0.1 (SPAdes) (version 2) | ecosystem: Environmental > Aquatic > Deep subsurface > Groundwater | place: Rifle... | reverse complement strand
TGCCGCCGTCCGGAGTCTTGATGTTGTTGGCAAAACTTATTTCTTTGATGTCTATTTCTTCAACGTATTGAACGGAGCTTTCCACCATAATTCCTTCCGCCTCTTTCTCCACATAAAAAACTTTATCATGAATCGGTTTTTCTCCGTGATTAAGATGCCTGACCAAGGACATCAACCCGCCTTCAAAATAAAAAGTAAATGATTCCGCCGGCAGTTTCAATGAATCCAGATACAAAATTTTGGCGTCGTCTATTTTGCCTTCGTAATTTCTCAAATCCATCACTCTTATCCTTAATTTTTTGACCAAATAAGCTTGCTGGCGGAGATGATTTAAAATAGTTTGGTAGTTGAATTTAATTTCCGAAAATATTTTAGGATCCGGTTCAAAAGTGACGACGGTTCCGCGCAAATCGCTTGGACCGACTTTTTTCACTTTGGCTTGAGGCTCTCCGATTTTGTACTCCTGAATATGCTTGCCTCCGTCTTGGTGAACTTCCACTTTCAGCCAAATGGAAAGAGCGTTGACCACCGAAGCGCCGACACCGTGCAAACCGCCGGAAATTTTGTACGATTCTCCGCCGAATTTTCCTCCGGCGTGAAGCGTCGTCATCACCGTTTCCAGAGCGGAAACTCCGGTTTGCTTGTGGATATCAACGGGAATGCCCCGGCCGTTATCGGCCACTCTTATTTTTTCTCCGGGCAAAATCGCCACTTCTATCTCGTTGGCATGCCCGCCCATCGCCTCGTCACGGCTATTGTCAAAAATTTCCCAAACCAAATGATGAAGCCCGTCCACTCCGGTAGAGCCGATATACATTCCCGGCCTTTTGCGCACCGGTTCCAAGCCTTCCAAAATATAGATGTCATCGGCCGTATAATCGCCCCGCCCGCCATCGCTACGCTCAGGCGTTAGCGGGCGGGCTTTTTTGCCCTTGTTTTTAGCAGTATTTTCCTTAGCCATATATTACTTCAATAATAGCATAATTTTATGCGCGCGCCAAATAAAAAGGTAGGGTTTTAATCCTGCCTTTAAAAAAAGTTTATACAGAATAACAAATCTATTTCTTTCACAATTCTAACAAATTATCCTTAAACATGCATTTTTTATTAGTGACAAATTTTATTATTAAAAAAGTGTCATCTATAGTTTTGTAGATGACACTTTTATTCAATTTTTTGTATTCTTAGAGATATCCTCTTTTTCGGTTATAGTCTCAATAATCAAAGATACTATGAAAGAAAATACTCCAATGAATATTAAGCACCAACTGTTTTGAGGATTTTTCATTCCCATATCAACCCCAAATGCTCCGATTGTCAAAAATATTGTCCCGAGTAAGGTTGGAACAATACATAATGCAATAGCCATGCGATTTTGGAACACCCTTCTTGCTCTTGCGAAAATTTTAGACTCCATAAAACACCTCTCTTTCTGAAATATTTTAATTAAGGATTAAAGCTCGAAACTTGAAAGCGGAATCGCTTCCAGTAAACATAAGTCTTCTCTTTCCTCATCAAATCCCGAGGAAATGATGATTTCGTCATCTTTTGTATATATCACTACATTTCTATTAAACATTCCAACTGTGGATGTTCGAAATGGTTTTAACGGCATCACCTTTTTTCCGTCAGCAATTAAATTAAAAGACCAAAGAACTTCTGATAGTGTTGGCAATATTCCACTTTGTTTTTTAAGTCGGTCTTGTTGCTTTTTCAAATTACCAACATCATAGGATGCGTTACTTGGACAATTTTTTATGGCTATCCATTTTGGGTTAAGTTTTTCATACCAAAAAAAAGATTCGGATTCAAACTGGAACTTATTACCGCTTTGCCCCATCAAGCCAATTATTGTATAGCAACAAATTGGTTCCGACGGACCCGCCACAAGAAGGAAATGCTGACTACACAAGTAATCTATCATTTCTTTATTTGGGAATGTTTTTCTTAAGACATTTTCTTCTGACGACGAATAGAGCATATTATACGAACAGGAAATCTGTTCATGACTTATAAACCTTGTGCCCAGTTTTATCCTTGCGTATTCTGTTGTCGCTTTCATCGGACAAACTCCTTTCTTGAAAAAATTTTTAGAATTTTGGCTATATTGTAAAAGTACTGGATTAATTCATAGCACAATATCATAAATTTGCAATAATTTTTCCCCGAATTCTAGCTTCAAATGCCCGCTTCCATCCAAAAACCCTTGTAAATAAAGGGTGAAAACGAAATAGCCGTAAGGTAGAATAATGTTGAAAACGATCAATTATCAACATAATCACTTACGGCTATGTCGCATAAACATTTTACTCGAGACGATCGGGTCAAGCTAGCGGTCTTGTTAAAAACCGTCATTACCAAGAAAGAAATCGGTAGAATTTTACGGAAGAATCCGACCAGTATCCGGCGAGAGATCAAAAGAAACAGTTATCGCGGGAAATATCTGCCGGGGAAAGCGAAGATGAAAGCCAAAGACAGAAAAACCCACCGGAAAAGAAAAATTGAAAATGATATTTGGTTAAGAAAATACATTCATGAAAAAATGAAACTGTATTGGTCGCCGGAACAGATTGCCGGCAGGTTGAGGCGAGAGAATATCATCATCTGTCACGAAACGATCTATGGATACATTATTCGCCGCAAGAAATTGAAAAAATATTTGAGATGCCGTAAAGGCAAGTATCGCAGAAGACACGGCGCGGTAGCTCGTGAAAAAGCCCGAGAATACGCTAAAAAGCGCTGGATCGGGGAAAGACCCGAAGAAATCAACCGAAGGGTCAGGATTGGCGACTGGGAGGGCGATACGATCATCGGGTTGGAACGAACAAAAAGAATATTGACGCATGTGGAAAGAAAAAGCGGATATCTGATTGCCGATTTTCTTCCGGCAGTATCCGCCGAGATTGTAGCCGAAAAAACATCGCAGCGGTTCAGAAAATTGCCGAGGGTAAAAAGACAAAGCATCACCTATGACAACGGCACGGAATTTTCCGCTCACGAGACCATCGAAAAGAAAACAAGGGCGACGGTATATTTTGCAAACCAGTATCACTCATGGGAAAGAGGCGCTAATGAAAACACCAACGGACTGCTTCGCCAGTTCTTTCCAAAGCGAAGTTCTTTTGCTACAGTGAATCAGAAACAAGTCGATCGGGCGGCAAAATTGTTAAATCGCCGTCCGAGAAAAAGATTAATGTTTTCAACGCCTTATGAGATATTTAATGCATTTCATTCTAGAACTTGAGATTCTGAAATATTTTTAAATATAAAAAAATGTTTTTTGAGGGGCTGAAAACAAAAAATACCTTCCCCATTGTCCACATTTGGGCCGATCGGCTCATTTGTAGACAATGCGAAAATAGCGGAATTAAATTAGAAAATATGCTGTTTCTGCGTTAAGATTATTTTTTACTTCCTTACTTCCCAGTCGGGATTGGCTTCCACAATCTCAAATACTTTTTCCATAACGGCGTTGACTTCCTCGTCAGTGAGAGTTTTTTCCGGCGATTGGAAGATAAGATGAAAAGCCAAGCTTTTTCTTTCCTCATTTTCATAAACCCCCACACCATTGCTGGTGTGGGGGTAAATATCAAACAAATCGGTGTCAATCAAAAGTTTTCCAGCCGTGTTTTCTATGACGTCTAAAACATTTTCCACTTTTTCGTTTAACGGGACGAAGACGGCAATATCTCTGACGATGGCCGGATATTTGGAAACCGGTTCATACTCAACGCTTTCATCCGCCAACTTGACCAATTCGTCAAAATCAAATTCAAAAGAATTGTTGTCTATGTGGCCTATCACTTTGCCATCGGCTTGGACTTCCGCCACTCTGTTATCATGGTCTTTATAAAAAAATTCGTCTATGCCCAAACCAAAAAGCAACTCGTCGGCCACCCCTTTCATCTCATAAAAGTCGGCCTTGTTGCTTACAGCGCCCAAAGCTAGCCTTTCTCCGTTTTTGGGAAAAATTTTTCCCAGTTCAAAAACTTTTATATTCTTTAAATGCTTGCTGTTTTCTTTGACATTCGTCTCAAGCCCGCTCGTCAAATTAGTTCTTAAAAATTTCTTGTCTTGGGAAGGAGGATTTTGCAATTCCCAATCGCCGTTTTTGACGAAAGAATAATTATAAACTTCGGAAAATCCCAAGCCTTTCATAATGTTCCTTGCCGCAGAAACGAAAAGCAAGGCGTCGTTTCTTTTCGGCGGAACGAGCAAGCCTTCCGGAATTTTTTCTTCTATTTTTTCGTAGCCGTAAATACGGGTGACTTCTTCAATAATATCTTCTTTAATTTTCAAGTCAGGCCTTTCCGAAGGAACGCCGACGGAAAAAATTTCTCCTTTCTTGCTTATTTCCATTCCCAGCCGACTTAAAATATCAGTTATTTCTTTTTCGGGAATTTTTACTCCCAAAATTTTTTCAAAATCGCTTTCTTTAACGAAAATAACTTCTCTTTCTTCCGGCTCCGGCAAAGAAATTTTTGCGTCCAATTTTAAAATAGCGGCAATGTCCCTTATCACTCCCAGATAATCAACATAATCGTAAGCGCGGTTGGGTAAAATTTTAACGTCAAGTTCGTAATCGCCGTTTTTCGGCTCTACTGATTCAACTTCCTGCGAATGCATAGTCAAAAGCTCGGCCAATTTTTCCGGAGCCGGCAGTTTTTCGTCAAAATGCGATTGTATCCAAGAATAATTTATTTTCATAAGGAATTTTTTACTTCTTGTGATTTTAAAATTGTTTCAAAAATCTTAAATCGCCGGAATAAAACAGCCTGATATCGTCTATCTTGTATTTTATCATCGCCAATCTGTCCACGCTCATTCCGAAAGCGAATCCTTGCCACTCATTCGGATCAAGCTTCATATTGTCCAAGATTTTCGGATGAACCATCCCCGCTCCGGCAATCTCCAGCCATTTATCTTTAAACTTCATATCCACTTCCACCCCGGGCTCAACGAACGGAAAATAACTGGCGCGAAATCTGATGTCTATATTATCGTCGTCAAAAAATCTTTGTAAAAATATTTTTATGACAGCTTTAAGATTGGCCAAATTTGTTTTCCTGTCCACCATCAATCCTTCAATCTGGTAAAATTGCGTTTCGTGAGTCGCATCAGTGGCTTCCATCCTGAAAACCCGCCCGGGCGATATTATCCGAAAAGGCGGCTGGTTGCGCTCCATATATCTTATCTGCACCGAAGAAGTATGAGTGCGAAGTAAAAGTTTTTCTTCTTTTTTGTTTGGAAATTGGAAATTGGAAATTGGAAATTTCTGGTTGTTTTTCAACCAGAATGTGTCCTGCATCGCTCGCGCCGGATGGTCGGCGGGAATGTTTAGGGCGTCAAAATTATAATATTCTGTTTCCAATTCCGGCCCGTCGGCTACCTCAAAGCCCATAGACTGGAAAATGTCGCCGGCCTTATCCATCGCCTGCGTCAAAGGATGCAAATGCCCCCTTTCCATCTTCTTGCCCGGAGCGGTAACGTCTATAAATTTTTTGCTTTTATCAGTCATTGTTGATATGCAACCATAATAGCTGTTTTTTCACATTTTTCCAAGGAAAAAGAAAATCCCAGACCTCCGGCTGGGATAAAAATGTTTATTGTTTATATTTATTCCTTATACTATTTTATACTTATACCGCCATACTTCTTTTGAATTCGTTAATTGCCCTCTTAGGCAAAATAACTTTTGACACTGCGCATATATTTAACCCTATAGGGCAATTGTCGCAGTTGTTCTTTTTTATAACAACTACGACGTCTTCACGATTGTTGCTTGTGAAAACCTTATTATTTAAACCCAATTTGCGCTGAATGGCTCTAATAACACAATCCCTAATTTCATCATTTGTGTTACTTATGTCAGCACACCCTATTACTATTGGGTTTTCTTTGCTCCCTAATACGGCAGGCATAAATCTTTCCCCTTTCTTCAAATACAATTCTATTTAGCTAAACACATATCACGCTTCAACTAATCAAAATAACTAAACAGACCCCCTTTCCTCCAAAAATTTTTGCCAAGAAATAATATAAGGAATATAATTTGTTTTAAAAGGCCAATTTAAGCTAATTGCATTATACCAAAAATATAAAACAACGCAATGGTTGCTACGCGCCATGACATTTTTTATATTTCTTTCCGCTGCCGCACGGGCAGGGGTCGTTGCGGCCGGCTTCTTTTTTGGCGGAAGAAGAAGCCAAGTTGGCCGAGACATTGCCTATCATCGGGCCGGAATTGTGTATTTCCAAAACCGGCTCTTGTTTAGGCTCCGCCATTTGTCCGCCGACTTTCAAAGCCATCTCGGCGATGGCGTTGTCTATAGCCGCTTCCATCCGGATAAAAAGCCCCCGACCTTCGTTTTTGTATTCCACCAACGGGTCTTTCTGCCCGTAGGCTCGCAAGCGGACGGACGACCTCATATAATCCATCGCTTCCAAATGTTCCACCCAAAGCATATCTATCGCTTGCAACATAAGCATTCTCTGGCTGTGGAAAAATTTGTCCTCGCCCAATTCCGCCTTTCTTTTTTCCAAAGTTTCAACCTTCTCCGACCCGCCTGCCGACAAGGCAGGCAAGCCGGAAAAGATGCTTTTCAATTCTTCCAAAACAAAATCATTTTCTCCGTACAAAATTTTCTTTCTTCTTTCGTAAATTATTTTTCTCTGATGATTTAAAACATCGTCGTATTCCAACAAATGCTTTCTGGCGTCAAAATTGAATCCTTCTATTTTGGACTGCGCCGATTCAATCGCCTTGGAAAGCATCCTATTTTCAATCGGCTGATCTTCGGGTATGCCCAGACGGCCCATCAAGCCCTTGATTCTGTCCGAACCGAAAACCCTCATCACGTCATCTTCCAAAGAAATATAAAATTGCGTTTCGCCCGGGTCGCCCTGCCGGCCCGACCGGCCCCTTAATTGATTATCTATTCTTCTGGCTTCGTGCCTTTCCGTGCCCAGCACGAACAATCCGCCCGCTTTTCTCACCTCTTCGGCTTCTCCCGCAACCGGCGGATTGCCGCCCAAAACGATATCCACGCCTCGCCCGGCCATATTGGTGGCAATGGTTACTCCGCCTTTTTTTCCGGCTTGAGCGACAATCTCGCCTTCTTTTTCGTGGTGTTTAGCGTTAAGAACGGTATGAGGCACGCCTTCTTTTTTCAACAGTGCCGAAAGATATTCGTTTTTGTCTATGGAAACCGTGCCGACAAGAATCGGCTGGCCGGTTTGGTGGACTTCTTTTATTTTACCGGCTAGGGCTTGGAATTTGCCTTTTACGGTTTGGAAAACCAGATCCGGCTTGTCTTGCCTTGCCAATGGTTTATTGGTGGGAATGCTTACCGTTTCCAGTTTATAAACCTTGTGGAATTCTTCGGCGGAAGTAAGAGCCGTGCCCGTCATTCCGGCCAACTTTCCGTACAGTCTGAAATAATTTTGGAAAGTGATGCTGGCCAGAGTCCGCGACTCTTTCTGCACCTGAACTTTTTCTTTGGCCTCCACGGCCTGATGGAGCCCCTCCGACCACCTTCGACCCGGCATCATTCTGCCGGTAAATTCGTCCACGATTATTATTTCATTATTTTTTACCACATAATCTTTGTCTAGATGAAAAAGCGCTTTTGCTCTTATGGCTGTTTCCAAATGATGGACATATTTTATCCCTTTTTCTGTGTAGATATTGCCGACGCCCAACGCTTTCTCGGCCTTCTCAATGCCATATTCAGTGAGCGAGACCGCCTTCATTTTTTCGTCTACGGTGTAATCTTCGTCTGCGTTCATTTTTTCCGCTATTTTGCTGAACATTATGTAAAACTGGTCCGAGTCGGCGCTCGGCGCGGAAATTATAAGCGGAGTTCTGGCTTCGTCTATCAAAATGGAATCAATCTCGTCCACGACGGCGAAGTTATAACCCCTCTGAACGACATCGCCGATGTTGTAAGCGATGTTGTCGCGGAGATAATCAAAGCCGAATTCGTTGTTTGTGCCGTAAGTGATGTCGGCGGCGTAAGCTTCCTTTCTGGAACAAGGTTTTAAAAATTCGTGAACGACATGAAAAGCGCCAGTAATGTCTCTTTCTTTGTCTAATTTATCATCGCTCTCGCTCGCCCTCACCGGACTTCGATGAGTGTTGTCGTAAAGATAGCTGGCTTCGTGGTTGGTACAGCCGACCGTCAAACCCAGCGCATTATAAATCTGCCCCATCCAAACCGCATCTCTTCGGGAAAGATAGTCGTTGACGGTTACCACATGGACGCCCTTGCCGGAAATGGCGTTAAGATACGCCGGCAAAGTGGCGACCAAAGTTTTTCCTTCGCCGGTTCGCATCTCGGCGATTTTTCCCTGATGCAAAATAATTCCGCCTAAAAGCTGGACGTCAAAATGCCTCTGGCCGAGCGTTCTTCGGGACGCTTCTCTTGTCGCCGCAAACGCTTCTGACAAAATTTCGTCCAGTGACTGTCCGCCGTCAAGCCTGTTTCTTAATTCCGAGGTCACGTCTTTCAAGCCCTTATCCGTGAGGCCTTTCATTTTTTCTTCCAAAGCGTTGACGGAAGAAACAATCGGTTCCAACTTCTTTAAAAATTTTTTGTTGGAATCTCCGAGTATTTTGGTTAAAAAAGACATATGCCCATAATAGCAAAAATCGCCTTAAAATCCAAACATGTTAAACTGTAAATGTTACCTCTTTTATGCTGGAGCAGAATTTCGGTAACATTTATTTAAATCAAAATTTTTAATTAAAATGAAAGATTCAACAAAACAAAAAATTCTTTTATTGTTGTCGTCTGGTCTTGTTCTTAACCTTTCAAGATCGCCTAAGAATTATTTTAAAATCCTGGGAAATTTGCCATCCGCCTGGAAAGAAATAGATAAAAACAGATTATATAGAATTGTGCGGGAATTTTACAATGAAAGACTGATTGATTTCAAAGAAAACAAAGACGGGTTAGTGACGATTATTATTACAAAAGAAGGAGAAAAGAAAGCGCTTAAATTCAAAATTGACGAAATGGAAATTAAAAAACCGGCAAAATGGGACGGCGAGTGGAGGGTTGTGATTTTTGATATCCCGGAGAGATTCAAAAAAGCCAGAGAAGCATTGAGAAAAAAGTTGAAAGATTTAGGTTTTATAAAATTGCAAGAATCAGTGTTTGTGCTTCCATATGAATGTGAGGACGAAATTAATTTTATCGTAGAAGTTTTTCTGATTAGGCCGTTCGTGAGATTTGTGAGAGTGAAATCTTTTACAAACGAGGAACAGATAAAAATGAAATTCGGCTTGTTTTAAATGTTACCGAAAAAATGCTGGAGCAGAAAATACGTAACATTTTAATTGTTGAGTAATAAAGACTCTATTATTTTAAATTACCTGATTTTTGGCGCTCTAAACCCGATAAAGGCCACGGCGACCGTGCCGATGATAGCCGCAAAAAGAGCCATTGAAGAATCAATCTGCGAATTATTTATGATTATATAGGCCGAACCAAACCACATTGCCGCTAAAGTTACTCCCACCCAAGGATATTTCATATATTTGATGTTTAATGTTAATTAAAGCTTTTTAAGCAAACTTCTTATCTCCGGATACCTTTCCGCGTAATAAAAAACCATTTCTATTATTCTTTCTTTCATAACCGCCGCTTTTTCTCTGTGCGTTATGGAGCTTTCCGTGAACGTTTCCCAGTCATCGTTGAGAGATACTATTTTTTCATCTATTTCTTTCCAATTGGCCTGATTTCTCACCGTTTCTTCAACTTCTTCAACGGAATGTTCCTCAAAGAAAGACTGCATCGCTTCCATTATGTCAAATCGCGGGGATATTTGCAAAGCCACCATATCGTCAATAACCAGCCCCCTGAAAAACAAAATAATGTCCAAAGGAAAATGAACTCCGTATTTTTCCGCTTTTCTGACCAATCTTAAAAAAGCCAAAGCGGCGGATTTATCCTTATAATTCGCTTGGCCGTCTTTTATCGCGCCAAACCACGGTTCCATAATTTCCCGGACTTCTTTTTTGAAATCAGAAATAATTATTTCTTCTATCTTTTCCATAATTTCGTCAACGATTTTCTGTTTTTTCGGCTCAACTCTAAAATAAGAATTAATCTCGTACTTAAAATTTTTTTTGCCGTATTCAAGCAAATGTTTGGTCGTCATCTCAATATCCTTGATAGAAACGGCGTAGACGAATTTAAGCAGAATCAGTCTGTTTTCTTTTTCCGCCTCGCCCACTATGCCAAAATCAAAATAAGCCAGATTGCCGTCTGGAGAAATATCGTCGCCCGGCAAGAGGGCTAAATTGGCCGGATGAGCGTCGGCGTGGAAAAATCCATCTATAAAGTACTGCCTCATGGCGTCTTTTATCAGATATAAAGCCATCCGGTCGGGATTAATTCCTTTCTCCATAAGCTGTTCCGGGCCGTATTTGCCCAAAACAACATCCAAAACGGAAACTCCGTCCGAAATAAACTCATGGATCAAAACTCTAGCCGAAGTGTATTCCTGATATTGTCTCGGTATAACGGTGGCGGGCGTTCCTTGGCTATATTCCAAAAAAGCGGCGGCGTTGTTTGATTCATGCCTGAAATCAAGCTCTCTTTTCGTCCACCTGATGAAGTCATCGGCGACTTCTTTGACGTTCAACGAAGAAGTCAAATTAAACAAATCAATCAGCGAAGCCAAAAAAGATATGATTAAAAAATCGGCCTCAAAAACTTTTTCAATGCCGGGACGGCGAATCTTA
>Ga0209541_10016878_pt1 | contig 10750 bp, 13 predicted proteins | sample RifCSPlowO2_01_FD_184027 | JGI IMG/M metagenome (GOLD analysis project Ga0209541, IMG submission 184027) | Groundwater microbial communities from Rifle, Colorado - Rifle CSP2_plank lowO2_0.1 (SPAdes) (version 2) | ecosystem: Environmental > Aquatic > Deep subsurface > Groundwater | place... | reverse complement strand
CAGTTAAAACAAAGGATCAAATTAAGCGACACATAGGTGTGGGGGTAAATTTGACAAACAAAACCCAAAGTGGTATCTTACGCCCTAGATAAGCGGAGCTTGCTGCTTCGTAGTAAGCGGAGCTTGCTGCTTCGTAGTAAGCGGAGCTTGAAATATCTGTTTATATTTTAAAGGTATATTATGAAAACAAGAGACGTCGTAACCGGTTTTATTGTCCTTACGGTTCTTATCGCTGGGGTTTTGTGGTTTAGAAACTTGAAAAACAGAAAGACGGTATCCATTCCCACTCCTACCCCCATTTCTATAATTGAAAAGAAAGTTACCCAGAAATTCGGGGGTTTAAAAATTCCCGCCAATGCAGATAAGGCGGACTTGAAGGATGTTTCCGGAGGTGTTGGCCTTGGAGAGGCGGTCAGAACCTATCAAAACGGTAAATTTAGTTTGACCATCCTCGCCGGTCTTCCGGATCCCAAGACGGGTTATTTTTATCAGGGCTGGATAGTCAACGGGACAACTTATCTTTCGCTTGGAAAATTAAGAGTTGCAAAAGGTGGACATTTGGTTGATTTTACATCCACCACGAATTACTCGAACATTAAAAACGTAGTTGTCACCTTGGAGAAAGTTTTTAACAACACTCCCGAAACCCGCATTCTTGAAGGGTCCTTCTAATTCTTCTCTAATCATCGTTGCGATGGTTATATAAGCTCGCGGAGCGCTCAAAAACGAACAGTTTGTGAGATTTTGGAATAGCTTCTATAATAGTCTTAGTGCAAAGTGTTCACGTATGACGATTGTTATTTATTCCACAACGACCTGTCCTTATTGTAAGATGCTTAAGGATTATCTAAAGGAGAAGAATCTTACCTATACGGAGAAATTGGTTGATACTGACGAGACTGCTAAGAACGAGATGGTGGCATCTTCCGGCGGTTTTTTGGGCGTCCCTTTTGTCGTAATTACCAAAGACGACGGTAATAAAGAAACGGTAATTGGGTTTGATAAGGGGAAGTTGAATACCTTACTCGGCATTCAGTAGTTGGTAGCATGTAGCAGGTAGTTTGGAAAACCTGAAGTTGCATACTACTTTCTACTAGCTACATACTACTAGTACGATGATATTTGTAAATTACAAAACCTATGAAGAGGGGACCGGGCAAAGAGCGGTTGCTCTAACAAAAATTTTGGAAGAAGTTGCCCACGAAACACAAATAAAAATTGTCCCAGTTGTGCAGGTTGGGGATGTAAAAGAAGTTGTTGTCTCAACCACTTTAGAAGTTTGGACCCAAAAAATTGATCCGGTGGAATTCGGCGCGCACACCGGTTCCGTTGTTCCCGAATCAGTGTTCGAAGACGGAGCAGTTGGAACTTTTTTAAACCATTCGGAATCAAGATTTGCTACGTTTGATGAACTTGGCAAGGCTTCCGACCGGGCAAAAAGTGTTGGTCTTAAAACCTTAATTTTTGCAAAAGACATTGAAGAACTGAAAAATATTACATCACTGAGTCCCAGTTACTTGGCCTACGAACCTCCAGAACTAGTGGGCAGCTCCACCGTATCAGTTTCAACAGCCAAGCCTGAAGTAATCAAAGAGGCTGCAGAAATTGCAAAACTGGCAGGAACCCCTTTGATAGTGGGAGCTGGAATTCATTCAGCGGATGATATAAAGAAAAGTTTAGGACTGGGTGCGGTTGGGGTTGCGGTTGCCTCCGATATTCTTAAGGCAGAAGATCCCAAAAAAGAACTCTTAGACTTAACGGAGGGGTTCAAATGATATTTATCGGAGCAGACCATCCCACTTCGCCAAGGCTTCGCGGGACAAGTCGTGGTAATATTGTTTTATGAAGATCTTTTTGGGTTCGGATCATCGTGGATTTTTGCTTAAGGAAAAAATTGCCAAATGGCTTTACGAGATGAAGCGTGAGTTTCAAGATCTTGGGGCAGACAGTCTTAATTCTCATGATGATTATACAAAGTACGCCGAAGAGGTGGCCTCACTTGTTGCCAAAACTGAAGGATCCCGTGGGGTACTTCTTTGTGGAAGTGGTGTGGGTGTTGACGTCATCGCAAATAAATTTGATGGCATAAGGGCATCTATCGGTAAAAATGTTCTTCAAGTTAAAGCGGGAAGAAAAGATGATGATATGAACATTTTAGTAATTGCAGCAGACTTCACGCTTGAAAAAGAAGCCAAAGGAATGTTAATTGCGTTTTTAGAAACAAAATATGATGATAATGCCCGCCACGAAAGAAGATTGGAAGAAATAACAAGACTAGAGGAAAATAATTAGGTAGTTTGTTCTCGGTTTTGGCTTTCTCTATCTGTTATATACTGGTTGACCAAGCAGTCCTTTCCAATACACCCACCACACCTTTTTTTAATTTCCCTGGCTTTTTCAAGCAGTTTATCTGAATCCTCATCTTTCATATCAAACATCCCCGATGACCAACCCTGTTCCATCGCATGTATTTCACAGTGAAATACCCCTTCCGTTGTGCCGTATTTTAGTCAGTGCGTGTGTGGAAGCCAATACATACTTGACAAAAGTATGAAGTTCGTTCATACTCGGGATATGAATTTTCAAAGAATTACTGTGAGTTTGCCAAATCATATATATGAAGATCTATTGAGACTTTTGGGTAAGGGAAATGTCAGTTCTTTTGTGGCCGAAGCTACCGAAGCTAAATTGCTAGAGGAGAAGATGGAGCCCAAGGATCCCATAGAGGCATTTTTTGCTCTTCGTAAAATAACCACAAAAAGATCTTTCAAACAAATTCTTGCCGCAATTAGAAAAGGAAGAACATGAAAAAGTATGTGGTGGATGCATCGGTCGTTTTGGTGGGTTTATTGGAAAGCAGAGCCGATTTAGTTGAGAAGGTAAAGAATGTGTTTAAATCTTCAGCAGAAGGAAAGGTAAAATTACTCTCGTCTCAGTTTTTGAAAATAGAAGCCGCGAATGGAATAAGGTTTAACGAAAGAAACGAAACAAAAGCACGTAAATTATTTGAAGGTTTTTTTGATTTGCCGATAAAGTTTGTGGAATTAAACGAATCGCTTTACGATCAAAGTTTGCAGACGTCATACGATTTAGGAACGACTGTTTATGATACCTCATACCATATTTTGGCTAAAACCCAAAATGCCATATTTTTAACTTGTGACGAAGATTATTATAAAAAGGCAAAAAGTTTGGGAGATATTGAACTTATTAGATAGAAAAAATAGAAGCGAATAATTAATGTTTTATAATAGGCCGGCCTCAAACCAAGACTCATGCAAAGCCTTTACTAATTTTTGAAGATCCATTTTATCGCTGTCACTTAGGCTTTTATATTGTTCAGTTTTTCTGAAATTATTAATAGCCATCGCTGTTACAGCAATAGCACGGGGAGTGAGTAGTACCTTTTTTGTTTCTGCTTCGTCTTGTTTGATTTCTAATATAATATCTTTCATTTGGCGTATTCTAAGTACTAGAGTAAGTAATGTCAACTCAAATTTACCTTTATGATATTCTTATTATATGGAATTGCCCAAACTCACGGACCTGGACGTTTCCGGAAAAAAAATTCTGCTCAGGCTAGATCTTGATACCGATCCCAATTCAAACGACTTAAGAATTAAGGCTTCCGACGAAACTCTCAATTATTTAAAAGAAAGAGGTGCAAGAATAATAATTTTGGCGCACAGAGGCCGTCCCGCCTCCGCAGATGCTTCGGCGAGACAAGCCCTCAGTTTGAAGCCATTTCAACCCATCTTTGATAAATGGGGAGCTGTCGTCACGGAAAATTTGCGTTTTGACCCAGGGGAGGAATCAAATGATCCCGAATTTGCAAAAAAGTTGGCTTCCTTGGGAGATATTTACGTAAATGAGGCATTTGGGTCAAGTCACCGCGCCCATGCTTCTATAGTTGGTCTACCAAAACTTCTTCCGCACGCCGTTGGCCTGCATTTTGAAAAAGAAATAGAAAATCTTTTAAAGGTAATTGACCTGCCCGCAGAGGCTACGCCTCGGGCGTTGCAGGCGGGAAATCCCACAAGACCCCTAATAATAATTCTTTCGGGAATTAAGAAAGACAAACTTGAAATGATAGAGCCTTTAAGTAAACTTGCTGACAAGGTTTTGGTTGGAGGCCGTTTACCTGAATTTTTGGGGGACGCGGCATTGGAAAGCGTGCGACTTCAGGGATCGGACAAGAAAGTGATTATAGGAAACCTCAATATGGATAAGGAGGATATAACATTAAATACCATCGAGAGATTTGAGAAAGAAATATTGAAATCAAAGACAGTAGTTTTGGCGGGAGTACTTGGAAAATATGAAGACCCCGGTCACAGGCAGGGAACCGAGAGGATATTCAAAGCTGTGGCAGAATCATCCGCATTTAAAGTAGTTGGTGGGGGAGATAGTTTGCAAGTAGTAAGCAGCTTAAATCTAAGCCAAAGTTTTGATTGGATTAGCGTTGGTGGCGGTGCAATGCTGGAGTTTTTAACAAAAAAAACTTTACCGGGGATCAAAGCCTTGTTGTAATGAAACAAAAAGTGGTAATGTTAAATATAGGGCCCGCCTGATTTTCGCATTTGGCTTTTTGGAACTATTCGTTCACGCCTCATGCCAAAATTTGTCGGCGGGTAAAGAGGGGGTGAGGAAGATGAAGTTAAAGACAATTTCAAAATGGTTAGTGATAGTTGGAGCTTTGGAAGTGGGTTTCATGGGCGTTTTTGGTTTTGACTTAGTGGGTGCCCTGTTTGGTAGTTGGCCAACACTTGTCACCATTGTTTATGCATTGATTGGTTTTGCCGGCCTTTGGGGAGCCTATGCCATGTTGATGAATAAAAAGAAGAAATAATTATTGTATATTCTCTTTTTTGTATTCTAAAATAGCCTTGTTATATATTTGTGTTAATTTGACAGCTATTTTTTTGGTGTCATGGACGCCTGCGAGCATCCTGGATTTTTCTCCTAATCTTTTCGCAAGTTTTTTATCTTTTAAAATCTGAATTAGGTACTTGGAGAGGCCTTTTTTATCTAATGGTTTTGTAAGAAAGCCGTTTTGATTTTGTTTCACGAGCCACGGGGTGGCATATTTATCAACCGCAACAATCGGGAGCCCAGACGACATTGCTTCTAATATAACAAGTCCCAAAGTTTCCATTGTAGATGCTGTTACAAAAACTGAAGCTTTTCTGTATAGTTCCGGAAGGTTTTTTCTGTTAACGAAGCCGGTAAATTCAATATTCTTATTAATTTCAAGTTTTTGAGAGAGTTCTCTCAAATCTTTTAAGGCGGGTCCGTCTCCGGCAATAATCAATTTTGCACTTGACAACTCTTTTAAAACCAATTTAAAAGAATGAATAACTTGATCAATATTTTTTTCATATCCAATTCTTCCTACGTGGAGAATTGTGAACTCCTCTGTATTTTTTAAGCCTGGAGAGAATATCCTTGTATTAATCCCGGAAGATAGTATTTCTATTTTTTTCTTGAAACCCTGCTTGATTAATAAATCTCTAATCGGGGGAGAGGGAGCCAATACCAAATCACATTGATTGTGAATTTTGTTTACCGTTTGCCAAGTTATTTTTTTGGCAAAATCGGTCCCCATGTTTACCTTGAAGTTTTTTATCCATAGGGTGGGGATATTGAATTGTTTAAAAAACTCAACCGGGGAAACATAAACCAGCGTTTCGGAAAAAAGGGTGTGATAGGTTCCGACTAAAGGTTTTTTTAAAATTTTTGCAAGTATTATTCCCATTAAGCCGATCGGACCGGGAGTATGAAAGTGAATAAGGTCCGGATCAAACTTTTTTATAGACTTATACATTCTAAAAGTGTTAGGAAAAGAAATGCGTGTACCATTATATGCCGGGAATGGAATTGACGGATGCCTTTCGATGATAATGCCATCCAGGTTTTCGATTTTGTTTCTTTTTGGATAGAAAGGGGCGTAGATTCTGACTTTATTTCCCTTTAAAGATAAAAGCTTGGCATGCTCGAAAACCGTAAAAGTTACTCCGTCAATTCGTGGAAGAAACGTATCTGTAAAATATGCAACCCTCATTGCTTAAATAGTGGATAAATATATTTATCAATTCTATCTCGTGGGAGTCTTGTCAAGTTGTCTCCCAGAAAAATGTTTCCATCGGCCTCTTTGATCATTTTTTGATGTGTTAAAATTTGTCTTTCCGTCAACCCCGACAACTTTCTGCAAACATATGTATCCAGATCTACATTCCAGAATCTTTTTGTCCACAACCGCTCTTTGAGAGTTTTGATTGTATAACCATAAAGAAACCTGTCGATTATTCTTGCAAAAGAACTGAATTTTAAGAACGGGCTTATAATTGAGTCTGCTCCTATCCTCATCGAATCGACCGTGCCTATTGCTGGGATCAATGGACAACCGCACCCGATTGTGTAAACACTTGGATATTTATTCTTTATTTCTGAAAGAAAATTATGTAAAAAATCATCTGCTTCTTTACCTGTCATATAAGGATTAAAATGATTTGCGTAAAGAAAATCCAGCTTTAGAAGTTCAAAACCGCAATCTTTAATTAAATATGAAATAGATTTGGATAAATACTCTTGGACTTCCGGATTTCTCACATCGAGTATCCAACGCTGAAATTTTACGGGGAGATTCCAATGTGTTAATTTTAGACCATCAACAAACCTACCATTTTTTTTGACTAACCAATCAGGATGTTCTTTGGCGATATTCGCCCTTGGGCTTACTAAGAATGGGGCTAACCAAATTCCTGCAGACAATCCAACTTGTTTAATTTTTCTTACGGTTCCTTTAAGTCCGTTCGGAAATCTTCTGTTATCTTCATTTAGCCAATCGCCTTCAACGCACCATCCGCCGTCGATGAGAACGTACTCAAGTGGAAGTTCTTTGTGTTTTGAAATCCACTTTGAATTTTCCAGTATCTTTGTATCGTTTATATTCCACCCGTAAGCATACCAGGAGCACCACCCGGTTACAGGTTTTTTGGGTAGCCTTGGGATTGGGATATTGTCATATTTAGGTAAATCCATTTCAGCGGGTGGGTAATTGAGTGCAGGGAACCTAAATAGAGCCTCATTAATAGCCTTATTGCTCCAGGATTGCCAACCCGTACTTAATAATCTTTTGATATCACCTGAATCGATTTTCATTATGGTTAATTTAACAACACTTGGATATTAAATCAATATGCTACTGAGACTATGAGCTTGAGGCTCTCTTTCTTGAATGCTGTTACAAATATTTTGTGAGGTGATATCATAAATATATGATTAGAATCGGCATTAATGGCTTTGGACGTATTGGAAGACTTGCATTTAGAATCGGTGTTTTAAAACACTCCGACGAGCTTCAGTTTGGCGCCATAAACACTTCGGGGAGCATGAATACGGCCGGTTGGGCACATCTGACGAATTATGACACGATGTATAGAAGATTTGAGTATCAAGTGATGAGTGATGAGTCAAAAAAACCGGAGGAAGCGACAGATGAGGATCCGCAGATAGGAAACTTGATGGTTCCAGAGAGAAATATTAAAGTTCCGATTTTGGCACAAAGAGATCCAGCAAAGATCCCTTGGGGAAAATACGGAGTTGATGTGGTAATCGAATCGACAGGTGTTTTTACAGATGAAGAAGGAGCCAAGAAACATGCAGTTGGGGGAGCAAAGCGCGTTGTAATTTCGGCCCCTGCCAAAGGGGGCAATGTAGAAACGCATATTATTGGGGTAAATGAGATTAAAGGAAGTCCTGAGGTGATTTCAAATTCCTCCTGTACGACAAATTCAGTTGCTCCGGTTGCCGCGATAATGTTGGCAAAATTTGGCATTGAAAAAGCCATGATGACAACTATTCATGGTTATACAGATGACCAAAATTTACAGGATGGAAGCCATAAAGACTTGCGACGCTCAAGAGCAGCCGCCATGAATATTGTTCCAACTTCAACAGGGGCTGCAATTTCGACAACGGAAACAATACCTGAACTTAAAGGAATCTTTGACGGCACAGCTTTAAGGGTTCCTGTTGCCACAGGTTCTATAACTGATTTTACTTTTATTGTAAAGAAAGAAGTAACAAAAGAAGACGTAAATAACGCCTTTAAAGAAGCAGTAAAAAACCCCATATACAAGGGAGTACTCGCTATTAATGAGCAAGATATTGTATCTAGTGATATCATAGGAAGAAGTGAGTCTGCAATTGTTGATCTACCTTTAACGCAAGTTGTTGCGGGAAATATGGTTAAAGTTTTTGCTTGGTATGATAACGAATGGGGGTATGCGAACCGTTTGGTCGAGCAGGTTATCCGAGTGGGCAGGACGCTGGATAACAATAGTGCGCCGACTGATCCAATATCATTGTCATTCAAATCCTAAATTCAAAACACTAAATTCTAATTAAATTCGAATTTCAAAATTTCAATTATAAATTTTTTTGAGTTTTAAATAATATGGACGAAAAAACTAAATACGCAGGGGATCACTTTATTAAAAATATAGCTTTTTTTGGAGATGCTGATATTTCGGAAACAGATGAGACTTATAAAGCGGCATTTGATGTTGCTGAGGCGTTGGCGTTAGAAGGTTACGTAGTAGTTGACGGTGGTGGACCGGGAGTAATGGAAGCAGCTACAAGCGGTGCTGAAAAAGGCGGGGGAAAAACGATAAGTGTGACTTTTGATCCGGTGAATGCTCCCGGGTTTGAGGGAAAATATGTAGGAAACGTAACAGACGAGGAAATAGTGACTACTAATTATCTCGAGCGAATGTTTAAGCTGATGGAGCATGGCGACATGTTTATTATTTTTAAAGGCGGAAGCGGCACGATTTCCGAATTTGGCGCAGCCTGGGTACTGGCCAAGCTTTATTACGGACACCATAAGCCATTTATTTTATTTGGGGATTTTTGGGTGGAGATAATTGACGCATTCAGGAAAAATATGAATATAGATTCTAATGAATACAGTGTTTTTGAGATTTGCAGAAGTAAAAGTGACGTTTTGGCAACCATTCATAAATTCGAGGGCAGAATAAATGCCCGAAATCACGAAGATGATAATAAAAACGATGAGTATGACAAAGCATTTACAAAATAGTGAATGGTGGTTAGTGAATAGGATGAAAACTTCAATACAGGAATTAGAAGCTAAGGCAAAACAAGTACGACGCGATGTTATTGAAATGATTTATAAGGCCGGAAGCGGGCATCCAGGGGGTTCTCTTTCGTCGGTAGAGATTTTGGTTTCTTTCTACTTTGGAGCAATGGAGACCGGGGATCACTTTTTTCTTTCCAACGGACATGTTTGCCCGGCTCTTTATGCGGTTATGGCAGAAAAAGGGATGATTTCAAAAGATTCTCTGGCTTCTTATGCAAGTCTTGGTTCTCCTTTACAGGGACATCCGGAACGTACAAAATTAAAAGGAATTGAGAACACTTCCGGGCCTTTGGGCTTAGGACTGGCGCAGGCTGCGGGATATGCAGCCATAGTAAAAGATTCATACGTTTATTGCATGACGAGCGACGGGGAACATGATGAAGGCAATCATTGGGAAGCGGTTAACTTCGCGGCCAAGTATAAACTAGGCAATTTAATTCAGATTATCGACCGCAACAGAATCCAGATAGAAGGAACAACGGATGAAATTATGCCTTTAGGGAACTTGAAAGAGAAATATGAAGCCAGCGATTGGAACGTGTTGGAGATTGATGGGCACGATTTTGGTGAAATTGAAAGCGCCGTCGAAGGAGCAAAGACAAACAAGGAAAGTCCAACTGTGATTATTGCCAATACAACTTTTGGAAAAGGAGTTTCGTTTATGGAAGGAAATCCCGACTGGCACGCCCGCGCTCCGAACGCGGAAGAATATCAGAAAGCGCTTTCGGAGCTTGAATTATTGAATAAGCAAATAAGCAAATAAACAAATGGCAAATATTAAATCTATACGTGACGGGTTTGGAGAAGCATTGATTGAACTTGGGGAGAAGAACAAAAATGTTGTTGTCTTGACGGCTGACTTGGCAGAGAGTACCAGAGTTGACGGATTTGCCAAGCGCTTTCCCGATAGATTTTTCCAGGTAGGAGTAGCAGAGCAAGGGCTTGTAACCATCGCTGCGGGTATGGCTGAGGCCGGAAAAATTCCTTTTACAACTTCTTATGCGGTTTTTTCGCCGGGGCGAACCTGGGAACAGATAAAAGTTACTGCGGCTCTAAATAACGTCCCCGTGAAGATTGTAGGAGCCCATGCGGGGTTTGGCGCTTCAATGTATGGTGCAACACACGAATCACTCGAAGACATTGCCTTAATGAGAGTAATGCCCAATATGGTTGTAGTTTCACCATGTGATTATGAAGAGGCCAAAAAAGCCACGCTTGCCGTCGCAAACAATGGAAAACCAACTTATCTCAGACTTGCAAGACAAGAGTCACCTGCAATTTCCACCCCACTTCGCCAAGGCTTCGCGGGGCAAGAATTTGAGATAGGAAAGGCAAATGTATTAATTGAAAATAAAAACCCGCAGGTATTAATTGTAGCGTGTGGGCCGATTCTCTCCGAGGTAATTGATGCCTCCGAGGAGCTTGAAAAAAGCGGCATCGGGTCGGTTGTTCTAAATCTACACACAATCAAACCGATTGACGAGCAGGCTTTGACTCATTTTGCAAAAATCGCAGGGGCGGTTGTAACGGTTGAGGAACACCAGGTTATGGGGGGAATGGGTAGTGCCGTTGCCGAGGTTTTGGCTA
>Ga0209541_10016874_pt1 | contig 10752 bp, 12 predicted proteins | sample RifCSPlowO2_01_FD_184027 | JGI IMG/M metagenome (GOLD analysis project Ga0209541, IMG submission 184027) | Groundwater microbial communities from Rifle, Colorado - Rifle CSP2_plank lowO2_0.1 (SPAdes) (version 2) | ecosystem: Environmental > Aquatic > Deep subsurface > Groundwater | place... | reverse complement strand
ACTAAAAAATCTTCTAAATATTAAAAATATTTTAAAAAATAATTATTTTTCTAGAAATTTTTTCATTGGGTCCCAATAATATTCTTTCCAACCTTGTTTTATATCTTTATATGCTTCAGTAGGCACACCTGAATGTGTAAAAATAAGTTTAGTGCTATTTTTTACTTTTTCTAACAAGAATGTAACTTTTGAAAAATAGTTTTTAGGCCAAGAATCATCAGTTCCACGCCAATACTGGACAATTTTTTTATTCTTTATTAAAATTACATTTTTGCCTTCTATATAACCTCCATATACAGTAAATTTTCCCTCAATTTTATTACTTATTTTTGCTGAATAACCTGTAAATTTAGAATGTTTTTTAGAATTCATTAAAGAACTATAAACTTCTTCTGGGCTTGCTTTTATAATTATAGTTTGCATTATTGATTTTGTTTTCATTTCTGTATAGAAGATGATTATATTTAAAAATTATTTGATTAAATCATTAAAAGAAATTCCTTTTTCCTTTGCTAATTCTAGAGAAATAAAATAGTTTTCGCCTTTACTAACACCTAAATCATTTGGCTTTAAGAATAACCAGTCAACATTATTAAACCTTATACCAACCCAAGGTTCTGCACCGAATTTTTCTGCAAAGAAAATTAATTCATTTATTTCTTTTTTTGTCAAGTATCTTTTATTTTTTCCTGATTTACATTCTATAGCAAATTTCTTTTTTTGATTTCCCACTAATAAGTCTGGGGCTGGAACTGTTGTTGAACCAGAACCTGCTGTACGTGTACAAGCTAGCCCACTATCCCAAAACATATGAAAAAGTTCTCTTTCAGTTCGATTTCCTTTCAATTTAGAAATTTTATATCAACCTCTTAAATAACAAAATTGTTTTCACAATATATAAATTTTTACTTAAAAATAAAAATTAAAAAGAAAAAAAGAGATTATAAATCTCTTGCTTGAATTGTTTTTCTTCCATTGTCAGAAGCTCTTTTACATGCTTGCTTTACCATCTCACTAACTTTTTGGCTTAAAACATCTGCAAAATCGCCTGCAACATTCATGTTCTTTGCAAATTCCTTTATTTTTGATCTTACTACTAAAAGTTCTCCCACTTTGCACACCTCCATATGCTAATTTTAATCATATTTTGCTTTTATAAAGCTTATAACCTTCTTTTTATCAATAATAATGAATTACTATTATATAAACCTTTTGTTTATTTTGTGGTTATAAGGCTCAGAAAGGCTAATCTTAGATATCCTTAAATCAAGATATTTACTTAACAGTAATAAAAATAAAAAAGTTTAAAAATAGAATTTCTAGAATTAAATTGATGAAAGACTTAAAATTAAAATTAGAGGATTTAAAAGAACTTAAAGAAAGGTATTATATTGGAAGCCAAGATGCTTATAGAATACTTAAAAAATTTGATGGGTTGTATGAAATAGAATCTGATCTTAAAGATGAGTCTAGAAAAATGGGATTAAGACCAGAAAAAGTTGTTCCAGATATTTTTGAGATACAAAAATTAGTTAATTTTTTTAATTTTTATTGTGGAGTACTAAAAAGATCATTTAGTGGATTAGATTGGGCAAAAGAAACAAAAAGAACATTAAAAAAATACTTTGAATTTAGATTTGAAAAAGTAACAACAAGCCTTAGTTTTGATGAAGGATATTTAGAAACAGCAGTAGAATATACAAGGCAATTAAATGAATTCTTAAGTAAAGGGGATAAAACGTTAGAAAGAAAACTAAATGAAGATACAGAATTATTCTCTTGGTTTTATGAGAAAGACCCAAGGAATAGTTTAGATTTTGATGGTGTTAATACATTTAAGTTATTTAAAAGATTAAAAAGAGAACAGATATTGCATAGGGATAGTTCACAACGAATTTTTTTAATCCAACTTTTTGAAAGCTATGCTATAAGAGATATGAATGATTTTCATAATTTTGTTCAAGTTTGTTTATGCAATAAAGGAGAACCAAGTGATAAACAAGTTGATGAAAATGAACTTGAGGATGAAAATTATGTTATGTTAGTTGTTAATAGAAATATGAATTGGATTAAAAGATATTTAGGCAATTGAACTAATTTTAAGATTTTTCTGGTTTCATTATAGGAAAAATCACACATTCTCTTATTGGTTTGTCAACTAAATAAGCAAATAATCTTTCTGAAACTCCAAAACCACAAGCTGGAGGCATACCATGTTTTAGTGCTTCTACAAAACTTTCATCATAATCATGTGCTTCTATGTCACCTGCTTCTTTTAGTTTTCTCTGCTCTAAAAATCTTTTTTCTTGATCTAAGGGATCATTTAATTCACTATAACCATTTCCTATTTCTGTTCCAGCAATTATAACTTGAAATTGTTCTACTTTTCTTGGGTCTTTTTGGTTTCTTTTTGCCAAGGGGGTAATTTCAATTGGCTGATTTACTAGAAACCCTGGGCCTGAAATTGTTTTTCTGCAATATTTCCATAAAACATCTACCAGGTGCCATTTGTCTATATTTTTTTCATATTCAATTTTTAATTCATTTAATTTTTTTTCAATATCTTTTTTAGATGATTCATAGATTTTTATTCCAGTTTTTTCTTCTATTAATTTTTCATAATCATATAATTCCCATTTTTTTTCTAAATCAACTTCATAGCCATGTGTTTTAAATTTCATAGTTCCTAAAACTTCTTTAGCAACTAGTTTGTACATTTCCTGAACTAAAGACATCCCATCTTTGTAATTTGCATATGCCCAATAAAATTCCATCTGAGTGTAGTCTTGCAAATGTTCTGTATCAATGCCCTCATTTCTAAACTGCCTACCTATTTCAAATGTTTTTTCATAACCAGCAACTAATAATTTCTTCTGCCATAATTCACCCATAGATATTCTTAAATAAACATCAATATCTAGAGAATTATGATGTGTTTTAAATGGGGTCGCTGCTGCACCACCAGTTGAATTTTCCAAAACTGGAGTTTCAACTTCAAGAAATCCTTTTTTTAACAAAAAAGTTCTTATTGTCTGCCAGAATTTTGATTTTTTTATAAACAATTCCTTAATTTCAGGATTCATGATAATATCAAGATATCTTTTCCTGAATTTTTCTTCAATATCTTTTAAGCCATGCCATTTATCTGGCAATGGTTTTAATGATTTTGACAATATATTTAATTCTTTTACTAAAACTGAGAGTTCTCCTCTTTTAGTTCTAAATGGTGTGCCTTCAATTCCGACTATATCACCTATGTCTAATAATCTATATAATTTATATTTCTTTTTAACTTCATCTTCTTTAATAAAACACTGGATCTTAGAATTTTCATCCTTGATATCAAAGAAAGAGGCTTTGCCCATTTCTCTTATTGACATTATTCTGCCTGCTGTTGTAATAATCTTTTTTGATTTTTCCTCATTTTTTAATTTAGAATAATCATTAACAATATCTATTATCTGGTCTTTTTTTTCAAATTTAGATGGGTATGGATTTATACCAAGAGCAATTATGTTATTTAATTTTTCAAGCCTTTCTTTTAATAATATTTCTTCTGGTTTCATAGTATTATGACTTAAACAATGTTTAAATATTTTTTCTTTAATGAAATTATATAATAATTATCAGAACCTATTTCTACTATTTTTTCAGTTATAATCTTAAAATTAGTTAAATACTCTTTGATTATTTCTGGTTTTTTTACAATTAATACTACATATTCTTTTACAATATAACCTAATTGATGAGAAAATTCAGAATAAAGTTTTCTGATATCATTTTCATTGTTTCTTTTTGAAACAGAGGGTAAGTAAGTTGCAACTTTTACTGAGTTTTTCTTGAATTTTGTATCTAACCAGTCAATTTCTTCTTGGGATAAACTTATTTTTACTTTTGCAATTTTAGAATTTATTCTTGAGTTTCTTATGTTTTTATCTAAACCATATATCTTACATTTTTTCATTAAAGCTGCTTCAATAACTATTATACCATCTCTACAATATGGGTCAACAAGAATATCCTCTTTTTTTAGATTAATTAATTTTAATGCAGCAAATGCTATACATGGGTTTAATGTTTCTGGATTTAACTTAATTCTGTAATTCCTTTTTTGCAGATTATCTTTTTCCAAAATACCTATTAAACAATTGTTATCTAAAATATCAATTAATATTATTGTTTCTGGAGTTTTAAAATCCAATTTATAATTTTGTTTTTGCAGATGTATACCTATTAGTTTTTCTATATCAACTGACTTAAAGTTATGCTGGCCTTTTCTATTGCATTCTACTTTGAATCTGTTTTTAATTTTTATTTTTAATGTTTTAAAATTATTTAGAATTTCTTCTTTTTCCTTAAATTTGAACTGATTTAGTAATTTGTAAACTTTTATTGCAGATTTAAAATTTTTTGGCTTGGCTGAGAATTGTATTCTGCTTTCAAGTATTTTTTTACCTTTTGTTTCTTTTTCTGTTATTTCTTCTAAGCCTTTAAGACAAACTGCAATATATTTCATAATTTTAAATTACTTTTTTGTTTTAAATAATTTTCCAAAATTAATATACTAAAAAATCATTGAATTCTGCCTTATATTTTTCTTTTTTAAATTCTATTTTTTTAACAACTGAATTTTCTGGGCCTTTTTTGCATAAATCTAAAATCTTTTTTATATCTTCTTCTTTGCCTTCAAATATTGCTTCTACTTTGTTATTTAGCAGATTTTTTGCATAGCCTTTAAGATTTAGAATAGGTGCATTTTTCTTTAGAAATGATCTAAAACCTACACTATGAACTTGGCCTGAAATTATAATTTTGATTCTTTTCATCTAAAGAAATTATTTTTTTGAGGCTAAATAGAAAACTTCTTTTACAGCAACTACAAATGCTGCTGGAGCAATAAAGAAAAGCACATTATTTAAGGCATTTTGCAATTGATAACCTATTAATGGGATTGTTCTAATATCAATAGAACCAGCTAACAATAATGCTATTGAGGCTATTAAAAAACCATGAACTTCTTTTTCAGTTATATTCAGAAAACCAATAATTAGGCCAAGAACAATTAATAATGTCAATGTAGTGTAAGTTGCTGTACCTATAAAAATTCCTAGAAATAGGGCTAATAATAATCCAATAACAAAGACCCAAGTACCTGTTTCTGCCATAATTAAATTAATTTATTGATATTTATATATTTTATGGCTATTTTTTATAAAAACATAATATTTTTATACCATTTTATTATTTTGGAGTAGTTATGAAACACAAAGAGAATTCAGCTAAAGATTATCTTTTAAACTTATTTGATAATTCAGGAATGAGTGATTTTTCATTACCTACTGGGCCTTTAAGTTATCCTGAATTTAAAAGGCGCCTGGGGGATTATCGCAAATATTTTGCAAAGGTTGTTAGCAAATACCTTGAGAAGTTTGGTATTGTTTCTAAAAATCAGGTAACAGAACTGTTTTTTTCCAGATTGCATAGTTTTTCTAGATGGAATGAAAGCAGGGTTCGGAGTTTTCTTTCTAGTAATGGCTTTTATACTTCTTCTAGCCTGGATAAATTACTTGCTTTAATTTTTGGAGATCAATATGATGATTTTCAAGTTAGTTTGCAAGGAGATGATATTCCTAAAAAATCTGTTGTTCTTTACAAAGATACAAGAACAGCTGAAAAAATTATTAGGGAGGGTTTTATTAAAGAAGATACTTATTATGATGGAAAGATTGTTTTAGGTGCTTGTGATTTTCCTTTTGTAGATCTTGGAGATCTTGTTTCTTGTTATTTACCTGGAGATGTTAAAGTACATATCCCAAAGTCTTCTATTCTGGTTGTTAAAGAAGAGGATGCAATTGCAGTTATACAAAGAAAGGTTTCTGAAAATGAAAAAAGATTGAAAAAAAAGCGGGCAATAATAGAAATACCAAAAACAAGTTAATCTTATTTTTTTATTAATTCTGCTAAATAAATATTATTTTTATTCTCTATTATCTTAATATTGATTTTATCATTTATATCTGAATTACAATTGTTTACTGTAATACACCTGTTTTTTGCTTTAGCAATAACTTGATTTTGAAACCAGCCTTTTGAAACTACTATTGCTTGTGTCTTTTCATTGATATCAAATTCTAATGGCAAAGTTCTTCTTCTAATAATAGTTGGATCTTCTACAAATTTTAATTTTATATTAAATTCTTTTTCCCAATCATTTAACTGCTTAAAAAATTTCCAGTAATTTACTTTTTTGGCTTTTTTTATTTTTCTGCTATATTGATATGTTTCATATTTTTGAATTGCAATATTAAAATTATTTTCTTTTGCGAATTTTATTAAATCTACAATATCATTGTCGTTTATATTAGGAATCCACACTGGAGTAAGCCATAAGTCAATTTTAGTATTTTTTATATAATTTAATATTTCTTTTATTTTTTCAATGTCATAATTTTCTTTACCAAACAATAATTTTGCTTTTAAAGAATCCAGTGAATGAACTGAAATATTTAACCTATTTAGACCTGCTATCTCTAAATTATTTATTAATTCTTTTGTTAAAAAAGTACCATTTGTTATAACATCAACTTTAGATATATTTTTTATTTCTTTTAATTTCTTTACTAAATTCAGAAAATCTGGGTGAGACATAGGGTCACCAACAGAGTCTAAAAAAATATGTATATCTTGGCCTTTAAATTCAGATATTTTTCTAACTTCATCAACTAAATAATTTATATCAACTATATAATTTACTGGATGGATTTTAAAGTTATTTGCTGATGTTGAACAAAATTCACATTTCATATTGCATACTGAAGTACACCTGACTTGCAAAAGATTAGTCCCCCTGTCTATTATACCAAAAGCTATACATCCAATTAATGGGATATTACTTGAGTTTGTAATCTTAATTAGTTCAAGTTTTGGTTTATTTTCCTTTATTTGCATTTTTTATATTCTTTAATATATATATTTAAACTTTAGCTTTAGAAATATTTAAAAAGCAATAAAATTTGGTTTTTGCTATGACACTTTTAGATTGTGAATATACTGGTGAAGAAGGGAAATTAAAGAGTAGCAGATTTTATGATGCTGATATTTCTGGTTATTTAAACTCAATAGGAAAAATTCCCTTATTAAGTGATGAAGGTGAAAAAGCACTAGCTGCAAGAGTATTTGAAGGTGATAAAGAAGCTAGGGGGGATTTAGTAAGACATAATTTAAGGTTAGTTGTTGATATTGCAAAGAGGTATAAAGAAAGAGGAAAAAGAGCTGGATTAACTTATTTAGACCTAGTTCAAGCAGGAAATATTGGATTGATAAATGCTGTTGATTGTTTTAGATTAGAAGAGAGTACAAGATTTTCTACTTATGCTTCTAAAGTAATTAAAAATGAAATTAGTAAAGCTTTATTAGAATATGGGGGTTATGTTAGAATCCCTTATTCTACTCATAGTGATGTTGTAGGTTTTAAAAGATTTAGAGAAGAACAATTTAAAGAATCTGGAGACGAGACTAGTTTTAACAAAGATTTAGACTCTTATGTGAAACAAAGTGGAGGCGCTAGGAGAATAACACTTAGAGACAGAATTATTTCAGCATTAGGTGTTGATGCTGATAATTTTTTAAGTTTAACATTAACTTTGACACCTGAACAATCTGGATATAGTGGGGATTATAATGAGGTTAGTTTTGAATCAGAAGATGACAAAATTGATGGGCCTGTACAAGTATTAGAAAAAAAAGAACTAAAATCCAGATTAGAGAGATTAAAAATGGCTTTAGATATTTTAGGCAGACAGAATGTGAGACAGGATTATGTATTAAGGATGAGATATGGGCTAGAAAATGAAGAAGAATATGGCAAAGAAAAGAGCTTAGAAGATGTTAGTGAAATGCTTAAAATTAAAGAAGGGCGCAAGATTTCTAGAGAAAGAGTAAGACAGATTGAAGAAAAGGCATTGGACAGATTAGTAGAAAACTTGTTAGTTTTAGGTTCTAATAGACAATAAGACTTTCTGGATATTTTTAAGAAGATTTTTAAAAGTTCAGTACATATTAAATTTAACAAATATGAGACTTGATGATTATATTGAAAGAACTAGTGATGTAGTAGATAAAAATTTTGATAAATTGATTAAAGTTTATAGAAATCTAGATTATTTTGGTGGCAGTTGTTGTTCTGGAACTAGAAAAAAAAGACGAAAAGACATTGTGTCAAGTATTTGCGATACTGAATGTCATGGATATAATGGAAGTGGTAAAAGAGATGAATTTCTTGATTTTTATTTTAAAGAAATATCTAGGTTTCCTTTGTTATTAAGAGATGAAGAGAGAAAATTATTTGAAAAAATGCAAAGGGGAGATAGAAAAGCTAGAGAACATTTAATAAAATCTAATTTAAGATTAGTTGTAAGTAATGCAAAGATGTATATTGGGATGGGTTTAAGTTTTTCTGATCTTATTGGTGAAGGAAATGTTGGATTAATGAAGGCACTTGAAAAGTTTGATTTAGGATTTGGGACAAGATTTTCCACTTATGCAATATGGTGGATAAATCAGGGAATAAGAAGAGCAATTACAGACCAGCCTAGATTAATCAAAAGACCTGATTATTTAGTGCCTATTTTTGTTGATTTGAAAAAGATTAGAAGAAAGATAACTGAAATTGAAGGGAAAGAACCAACACTTGATTATGTTTTAGAGAAATATAAAGAACAAAATGGCAGCTGTTTAAGCAGTAATGTTTTAGATTATATCAAATTAGGCTGGAAAACTGGGAATATTTTAAGTCTTGATTGTGAATTTGGATCAGATGGTTCAATTTTAATTGATTCTATTGATACAAGATTACCTGAATTAGGTCAAAGTTTGGAAAAAAAAGATGAATTTTTAGAATTAAAAAATGCTTTAAGAAGTATTGGTGGGAGAGAGGCTAAGATTTTAAGAAGAAGGTATTTTTGTGGGAAAACTTTAAGTGAAATAGCTAATGAAATTAATCTTAGCAGGGAAAGAGTAAGACAGATTGAAAGTGTTGCGTTAATAAAATTGAAAAGAAGCCTTTTGAGAAAAAGATGGATGGAAAAACGAAAAGAAGCTTTTTGAAAAAAACCAAGTAAAATTTTTAGGAAAGGTTAATAAATAAAATTTTTCATTCTTGATTTTTATGATCTTAGGAAGAATTGTTGGAAAAGTAAGCACAAAAAATTTCAATTTTAGAATTGAAAACAGGGCTGAAAAATTTGAGTATATACAAGTGATGCATGAGGGAAAATATGTTTTAGGGCAGATTATTGAGATTGAGAAGGATATTGAAAAGGCTATTGCCATATGCAATATTATAGGTTATAGAAATAATAATATATTAACAGGATTAAAAACTCCATTTGAACCTGGAATTGAGGTATTAAGAGCTGAAGAGAATTTTATAAGAGAAACTTTAGGTTTGGAAAAAAGCAGGAATGGGGCTTATATTGGAAAATTAAGTTATTATAATATTGATGTTTACTTAGATATAGATAAATTACTGAACAAACATATTTGTGTTTTAGCAAAATCAGGAAGCGGAAAAAGCTATTGTTCAAGCGTGATTATTGAGGAATTATTAGAAAAGAATATTCCTGTCTTAATTTTGGATCCACATGGGGAGTATGGCAGTTTAAAGTATCCTAGCAATAAAACTGAAAAACTCAATGAATTTAATTTAAAACCAAAAGGATATTTAAAACAGATACAAGAATATAGCACTGACATAGGAATTAATACTGAATGCAAACCATTAAAATTAAGCTCAGTTAATTTAAGTGCGGGTGAATTATTGCATTTATTGCCTGCCAAATTAAATAACCAGCAAAAAGGAATTTTATATGCTGCTTTAAAAAATTTAGACACTATTGATTTTGATTCTTTAATTTATTTTTTAGAGAGCCAAGACAGCAATGTAAAATATACTTTAATAAGCATTATTGAGTATATTAAGAAATTAGGGATATTTTCTGAAGAATTTACTTCTTTAAATGAATTAATTATTCCTGGAAAATGCACAATTATAAATTTAAAAGGTGTAGAACAGGAAATACAAGAGGTTGTTGTTTACAAATTAGCAAAGGATTTATTTAATGAAAGAAAAAAAGGGAATATACCTCCATTTTTTTTAGTTATAGAAGAAAGTCATAATTTTGTTCCTGAGAGAAGTTTTAGTGAGGCAAAAAGTTCTAGAGTTTTAAGACAGATTTTTAGTGAGGGAAGGAAATTTGGGCTTGGATGCTGCTTGATCTCACAGAGAGCATCTCGTGTTGATAAGTCAGCATTGTCTCAAGTTACAACTCAAATTATCTTAAAAATAACAAACCCTAATGACATAAAGGCTGTGAGCAATTCTGTTGAGGGCATAAATTTAGAAACTGAAAAAGAAATTAGAAATATTCCAATTGGAACTGCTTTAGTTACTGGGGTTGTTGATTTACCTTTATTTGTTAATATAAGACCAAGAAGATCTAAACATGGTGGAGAGAGTATTAGTTTATTGGAGAGTGTTAAAGAGCTTTCTTCAGGGCTTTTCTTTGAAAAAGAAAACTTCGGAAAAGAAAATGGAAAAAATGATGAGAAAACTTCGGAAAAGAAAATGGAAAAAATGATTGAAAAAATCCTGGAAGAGAAGGAAAATCTACAAAGAAGCGACGAGACAAAAGTTCGAAAAGAAAATGGATTAGAAACTAATGCTGAAATTTTAGCTTTAATTAAACAAAAAAA
>Ga0209541_10016873_pt1 | contig 10753 bp, 17 predicted proteins | sample RifCSPlowO2_01_FD_184027 | JGI IMG/M metagenome (GOLD analysis project Ga0209541, IMG submission 184027) | Groundwater microbial communities from Rifle, Colorado - Rifle CSP2_plank lowO2_0.1 (SPAdes) (version 2) | ecosystem: Environmental > Aquatic > Deep subsurface > Groundwater | place... | reverse complement strand
ACTTCAAAAACACCATCGCCAAATTCCATTATAGTAACATCTAATGTTCCACCGCCTAAATCAAACACTAACACTTTTTCCTCGCCGTGTTTTTTATCCAATCCATAAGCTAATGATGCAGCAGTAGGCTCATTTACAATCCTAATAACCTCTAATCCTGCTATCTTGCCAGCATCTTTTGTGGCTTGTCTTTGATCATCATCAAAATAGGCAGGAACTGTAATTACAGCTTTCTCAACTTTATCTCCAATAAATTCTTCAGCATCTTTCTTAATTTTCTGTAAAATATAAGCTGAAATCTGCTGAGGTGTATAAGTTTTGCCGTAAATCTCATACTTATGATTGGTTCCCATTTTTCTTTTAGCAGCCATAATTGTTCCTTTCGGATTGCTTACAGCCTGTCTTCTTGCAGGCTCTCCAACTAAAATTTGTCCGTCTTTTGTAAATGCAACTACTGATGGAAATGCTTTCCCATATAATGAAGCCCCCTCTGCACTTGGAATAATTCTTGGTTTCCCGGCTTCTAGAAATGCAGCTCCAGAATTTGTCGTCCCAAGATCTATCCCTAAAATTTTATTTGTCATCTTAATTTACCTCCGTAAATTCCTTTATCTCTCTTATTATTTCATTCATCTTTCCCTCCAATTACGACTTTGCTTATCCTTAATATTTTATTTTCAAGTAAGTATCCTTTCTGCACTTCTTCTACAATTTTTTCCTCTTCACTTTCAACTTTTTTTACAGCTTCATGCAGATTATGATTAAACTTTCCCCCAAGGCTTTTAATTTCCTTCACTCCTTCTTCTTCTAAAATTTTTTTCACATTATTATAAATCATTTTTATGCCATCATCTTCAATATTTTCCAAGGCTTTTTCCAAGTCTTCTTTTATATTAATTAACTTCAATAATAACTCTGATTTGACATGGATCTTTTCTCTTTCTTTGTCTTTTTCAACTCTCTTAATATAGTTCTCAAATTCTGCTTGGACTCTTTGTAAATCTTCAAAGAGACTCTCTTTTACTTCTTCTATAGCTTCAGATTTTTCTCTTTGTAAAGGTTCTTTATCCTCTGCTTTTATAGTGTTTTCTTTCATTTTATCTTTAATTATCAAATTTTTATTAAAAACTTAAGTTGAAGTTAAATCAACATCTTTATAAAGATTTCTATATTATACAAAAATATGGCAAGAACCATTATCTTAAGTATCGAACCCATAACAGAATCAGATACTAATGAGCAATTGCATTGGATATCTCAATCTCTAGGATTGTTTAATTCAAGAGACAATGAAAAATCTTGCCACAGGATATTCATAGAATTAGTAAAAGCTAAAAAAGACAACAGGTTGATGAATTCGCAGGAGCTTGCAGACAAATCTCATTTGTCAAGGGCAACTGTCCTGCACCATTTGGAAAAACTAACTTCTTCAAATATTGTAATAGAAAAAAATCATAAATTTGAACTTTTAGACCAAAATATTAATTCAATAATCTTAAGATTAAAGAAAGAAATGAACGATTACATGGAAGAAATGGACAGAATTTCTAAAAAACTAGATAAAGAATTAGGCTTCTAGTGCATTGTAACGTAAGCTGGAGTTATTGGACTCAAAAAAATTACTTCTTCTTTCTAGCGGGTTTATTTTATGATTATGGTTCGGCTTGATTCCATAAAATATTAAATTGAGTGAGATAAGACTCCGCTATATCTTTATTTCTGATTAAAATTTGAATGTGAGGCTCTTTCCAGATGAAGAAAGCCACTTTATCTGAATATATTATAATTCCACTTAGAAAAACGTATTCCTTCGGAAGATATCTATATTCGTGTTTTTTTGCTTCTATTATTTTTATACCCTCTTCCAAGATAACTTTTTCTTTCATACCTATTTTGTCGACTTTTCTAAGGAACTGTTCGGAAAACGTTGGTAATATCTCTTCAAATTCTTTAACAGAACCAATAGCATAATAATCTTTGCCTTCTCTTAGCATACCATTTAAAATTGTTTTAATACCTTCTTTACCTTTATAGACTTCAACAGTGGTTTCTTCCTTAGATTTCTCTCTTATTTTGTTTAACTCAGGAATTAATTTATCTACATTTTCAATTTTTTCTTGAAGATATTCTTTAATCCTTTCTGGGTTTGTTGCTTGAAAATATTGTTTATTTTGCTCTCTTATTTGACTAACCAATCCTTTTTCTTTAAGCTTTTCAATAACATCATAAATATATGTCCTATGTATTCCAGTTTCCTGTGTTAATCTCGTGACTGTTGATCTGCCTAATCTTAATAATGCTAAATAAATCTCAGTTTCACTTTTGCCTAATCCAATTTCAATTAGTGCTGTCTTATCCATACAAATAAGTAAGTAAAACTAATATATAAATATTTCGTCTTTTTTAAGACTATATAGATTTAAATATACCTAATAACTACTAAATAGTAAATAAACTGATGGAGGTCAAAATGACATTAAAAGATAAAATAAAAAAAACCTTGACTGGTTTAGCAATAGTTGGATCGCTTGCCTTACCTCAAGGGCTTGACTATGTAATTAATGGTCCATACAAAGCTACTCAAATAGGAGATGGACTTACAAGAAGAGTTATTCATGAGTATAATGATAAAATTGTAGTAACTGGTTGGGCTCATCCATGGGGAAGTGTAATGGTTGATAATAATAAGGATGGAAATTTAGATGAGTATTGGTTTCGTTCAGTACCATCAAGGGTAATATTCAATATCAAAATTGACTCTTTAAATATGTTGTTCCAAGCCAGACAAGAAGAATACGAAAAGTTACAAGTAGAATACGAAAAGTTAAGAGAGAAATAAAAATTATTTTTTAATTTTTCTCTCTTTTATACCCCTTAGATTTTACATTACACTAAAGCTCCTTTTAACGCAACAATGCAGGCTTCTAGAAAAATATATAAACCCATTATACTCAATATTTATATGCCAGTTAACTATCTTTCAGTTTTATTAGCAGGAGTTGCTTCTATGGTCTTAGGCTTTTTATGGTATGGTCTTTTATTCGGAAAAACATGGATAAAATTAATGAAATTCTCTGAGAAAGATATAAAAGAAGGAAAGAAAAAAGGAATGGCTAAACTTTATGTTGTAAATTTCATTTCTTCACTAGTAACTGCATTCATCTTAGCTTTATTAATTGCACTTACAAATGCAGTAACTGTCTCAAATAGCATGTTCTTAGCTTTAATGTTATGGCTTGGTTTCATAGCAACAACGACTTTAGGCAGTGTTTTATGGGAGAGAAAATCTTTTAAATTGTATCTTTTAAACAATTCTTACAACTTGATTAATTTGCTGGCAGTTTCAATTATCTTAGCAATTTTAAGATAAGCCAGCTTGTCTGCAAAATGCCAAGCATATACTATGTCCAATCTAGGAAGCCTGAAAGAACAGATTCAATGAAAAGGAGCTTTAATGAAAGAGGTATTGAAGAGCCAAATTTATTTTTAGAGTTCTGTGAAGGATTAAGTATACCCGTAAAGGAATCTCATGATGGAATTTACGTAGTAGAATTTCCAGATGATAAAGAAACGTCAAAAAAATTAAGCAGATTAGAAACAAGCATATTAGTAAATCAAATTTATTCTACAAACTAATCTCAACTAAGTACTTAGCTTTAAATTTAGGAACATATCCCCAAAAAGGCCTTAATTTTTTCTTTTCTAATAATCTGAATTTTTCATCCAGAAAATAAAGTTTTATTGGAAAAGACACAAACAAACTATGAACAATTTCATCTTCTTTTAATTCAAAAATTAAATTCCTTTTTTTTGAAAACATCAAACCCCTAGCTTTAGAAAAATACTTGCATTCTTCAACTTCATATTTTTTATTCTCTATAGTTACTTCCATTTCTTTCATACATCTAAAACTCTCGATTCAATTGCTTTCTTTACAGTTCTAGAGACAGTTCTCACTTCTTCTCTAATTCTTTGTTGCTCATATAAAGCCTTTTCTATTAAATATTCTCTGGTTTTATCTCTTCCCACTAAGTCAAGTTCTGGGAAATAATAAGTTGCTGAATAGATTATTCTTGCCATATAACAAAATAAGCCTTATCTATATTTAAGCTTTATTGAAATACAAAAGAAGAATAAGTAATAAAGTTCTCATAATCCTCAGTTGCATCTCCTGAATTTCCATACATTAATTCCTTTCCATTCTGAACTTTTCCTTTTAGAACTTCCAGCATGACAAAAATAGCCTGGCTTGAAACATTTAACTCATGTTTTGAGGCATATTCTAAAAATTCATGGGAATTTAATTTGCAAATAAACTCTTTAAGCATTAAATCAATTTCTTTAACTTCTTCTCTTATATTGTATCTAAACGGAGTAAAGTTAAACTCTTTTCCATAGCTGATTAAGCTAGAAGAAGTAATTATAATATAGCTCTTTTTTATGCTTTTAATCATGTTTGCAATGTTAACAAGAGTTTCATAGTTGCATTTGTCAAACAATAAAGGCATTATCTTTATTCTGTCCATTCTCTCTTTGCATACAAACTGCAAAAACGGCAGCTGCAGTTCCAAACACGGTTCATTTTCATGAACGTTTTCATCAACAGCAATCATCCCATAGTCAGACTTCATGCCTGCATTTTTAACTATGCCAAAAGGTGTTGCAAAATCTTTCAAGCTTAAATAAGCTTTATTCTCATTCCTGCCAAATTTAGTGTCTCCAAGCAAAATAAATAATTCAGGAAATTTGCTTTCTCCAATTTCTTTATATGCCCATGCAGACAAATTTCCAGATAAAGGATAACTTGCACTAGGCGCAATAATCCCCTTAATATCTTTATTTCTTAAGCTTAAAGGCAGATCTCCAGGCCCATTTTCAAAGAAAGTTTCTATTTGTCTTGATAACTCGTTATACCCGTGATTGTATAATTTGCCTGCAAAATTAGCCAGTCTCATACATTTGTAATCTTATTTAAATATAAAAGCTTAATTGAGAATTAAAATATATTTTACCTTCTCTTTCTTTTTCTAGTTGTTTTCTTTTTAGTCTTCTTTGCTTTTCTTACTATCTTCTTCCTAATAATGTTTTTACGCTGTGATTTTCTTTCAACTTCTTTCTCTAGTTTATTAATTTCCTCTTCAGGACTTTTTTCTTTTTCAATAATTCTAGGATCAAAAGGCTTTGGAATTACCCTATGGATTCTAATCCTTCTGATTTCAACTTTTTTTCTAAACACAATTCCCATTAACAATAATACAAAGCTTACTATAAGTGCAAGAACAGCTAAAAATGAAATAAAAGCTCCTAAAACAAATACTATAATGAAAATAACCACCAAAAAGAATATTCCGCTTAATTTATCTTTCAGATATCGAGTAACATCTCTTTTTTTAGCCTTTAATAGTATGAAAAAAGCGCTGAAAATCAATATTAAGGAAGCAATTTCAAACCAGATGTAAGCATTAACCATGTTTTCTGTAAAATAGAAAAAATATATAAGTTTAACTAAAGTGTAAAAGATATATTCTAGTCATTTTTTGCACATACTTTGCATATGCTTTCATCATCTTGAGACATTTCATCTTCAGGATAAATGTGCTTGCAGACTCTGCATATATAATAATCTTCAGATTTTAAAGCCTTATTTTTTTTCAGTAATCTTTTTTCCTTGTCAAAATGAATAATAATTTTGTTAATTATCCTTTTCACTATCTGTCATCCCCGCTTCTAATATCCTGAATCATCCCCAGAATTCCTTTTAATTCCTGAAGATTCCTCAGTTTCTGTCTCTTCATCAGAGTCATCATCCGAGTCTTCTATTTCTCTAACTTTCTCTATCTCTTCTTTAGTTTCTTCTTTTTTCTCTCTTAAAACTCTTTCAACTTTCTCAAGTCTTTCTTTTCTGATTTCTTTAATTTCCTCTTTAATTTTCTCCTTTGCCTCAGAATCAACATTCGCCCTTACAGAAATAGTTAGTTTCAAAGCTTCTAAAATAAGGTTTTTAGCACTCTCAAGCTCATTGTTTTCAATTAGTTTTTTAGCTTCTTCTAGTCTTTGTCTAGCAAGATTTAAATCTTCCTTATCTCCAAATCTTTCTTTAGAAATTTCAATCTGTTTCTCAACGTTCTCAATCCTTTCTTTCAAAGCTCTTTCAAGTCCATTGTTTTTCCTTTCTTCAAATCTGGCTTTAATTTCCTCTTTATCCAATCCTTTTTCTTCTAACTTAATTTTTAATCTTTCTTCTCTTGCATCAATCTTTATTTTTAATTCTCTATTATTTCCCTTTAAACTTTCAATTAATTTATTAAGAAGCTCCCTCTGCTCTGGAGTTAGTTCACCTTTAATTTCAACTCTTGTTTTGATATCTTCAATTTCAGTTTCTTGGTCATTAATCTCAGTTTCAATTTCAACCTGAGTTTCTAATTCTTCTTCATCAGCATCAGTTTCTAATCTTAACTTTAGTCTTTCTATAATCTCTTTATGCTTTTTCTCAGCCTTTTCAGCAGCATCTACATTATTTCTTTCAATCATTAATTTTACTTCCCTTAGCCTTTCTTTAGAAATCTCTAATTCTTTTCTTGCTTTGGCTTCTTTGTTAAACGTGAAGGCTAATGATATTTTTTTAAAGGCATTCTCGAGTCCGTAAAATCTTGAATCAGGAGTTATTCCAACATCTTCAGAAGCAGCGTCAGTCTGGGCAGCAACACTCGCAATGAGCAACAAGAAAATAAGTATAGAGTTTAGTTTTTTCACAATATCACCTTATCTTTCTTAATCTTAATGATTTTTAAATGTTTTGTTATAAAATAAACAATACTAAACAGATTATAATGAATATCCCATATACATATTTATTCCATTTTAAAATTTTGCTTCCGTCGAAGTTCCATACAGGAATCATGTTAAACAGCGCAAGCCAGACATTAATCTTAAAACCATATAGTAATACAATATTTTCTCCTATTAAATAATTCATTCCAAGGAATATTAAAGCTAAAATTAAATTAATTAAAGGCCCTGCTATTGAAATAATTCCGTTTCTCTTTTTATCAACCCATCCTCTTATCATGACAGCGCCTGGAGCGGCAAAGACAAATCCAAAGAAGCTCATAGCAATAGCAAGTAATAACATCTGGTCAAAGCTTCTAAATTCTGCAAAACATCTATAGTACTGCGCTACAATCTTATGCCCTAATTCATGCAGTAAAAACCCCAGTCCAACAGCAATAGCAGCTATACTGACAGCTTCCAGGAAATTATTTCCTCTCAAAACTATGGCAAAAGCAATAGTAATCGCTACCCATGCTTTAGAAATATCTATTATTTCTTTTTTTGAAGTTGTTATTTTCATATTATTCATTAATAGTTACTTTTCTTTTTAAGTCTTTTGAAATGTTAAAATGACAGAAATGTCATGGATGCGTAAAGGATTTATAATGGAAGAATAATTTTGATTAATGACATTTTACAAAAATAAAATTGAATTTAGCCAATATGATAAGTCTAGGATGGTTAAAATTCCAAATATCATAACAGAAGATTTAGCTTATTTATGTGGTGTTTTAGCAGGAGATGGAAACATAAATTTTAACAATAATAAAGGGGATTATCACGTATCTTGCATTGGCAACCCCAAAGATGAAAAAGAATATTATAATGAAATTATTGTACCTCTATTCAAAAAGATGTTTAATTTAGATTTAAAAGCAAGATATCACGACGGTAATACAACTTATGGGATAAGATTTGGTTCAAAAGCAATATCTGGATTTTTAGTAAGTAAAATCGGACTTCCAAATGGGAAGAAACATAATAAGCTAAAGATACCAAATGTTTTCAAAAATAAAAAATTTATAAATAATTTTATTCAGGGTTTAGCAGATACGGATTTTGGTTTGTGTTTAAAGAAAAAAAGAAAACATGGAAGACCTTCTTATCCTGTAATTGCTGCCTCTTTCAGTACGAGAAAATTCATTATAGAACTGGGAGAACTATTTAACGAATTAGGATTTTCACCTGTAATGGATTTGGACAGAAAACAATTAGATATAAGATTTAAAAAAGGGCACCAGAGGATATATCGTTTTGAGTTAAACGGTCACAAAAAATTATTAAGGTGGATAGAAATAATAGGATTTAGACATCCAAAAATGCATAAAAGAATTAATGTATGGTACAAAGAAAATAAAAAGAAAATTAATAAATTACTAGCAGAGCGTGGATTTGAATTCCGCAGTAAAAATTTCATTTTTACTCCCACGGACCTTCGGGTTATGGGCCCGACGAACACTCCTAATTGAACAGGTATCACAAAGTGAACCCTCTGTTCTACTCTGCTAGGATGTAGATACCATAATCTACCTTTTTTAAGTCTTTTCCTTAATAGAATTATTTTCTCTTAGGTTTTTTCCAGAAAGATTCAATCATTTCTTCAGGAAAGGGGAATACTATTGTTGAATTTTTTCAGAAGCAATATCAGATAATGTTTGATATAATCTTAACTTTAAAGCAATGGGAGATTTATCTATTACATGTCCGGCTTCTGTAAGTTTTTTAGCTGCTTGTTTTTCAGCTTCTGCAAATATGATTTGTGGCAGGTAAAAGCCATTTTATAATCTTGAATAAAAAACACAAGAAACAAGATTAATAACTCTGAACTTTTAAGCTGGGAATGTTTTCAAAGTGCTTTACATTCCTTGTAATTATTTTTTCTCCCTTGGTTAAAGCAGTACCAGCGATCATCACATCTTCAATGTCAATCATCTTTCCTTCACTCACTAGATTGGCTTCAATTTCTCCGGATTTTTTTGCTTCATGTTCTGAAAAGTTATAGATAACTAATGAATCTAGCAGATCATTTACTTTCCTTTTTTCTTCATCTTTTTTTATTGACTGCGCCGCTCCTCTCCATAATTCCATAACGGATATAGAAGCAATGCCTTTAATGCTAAATTTTTTATCCAGCTCTTCTGCTATATTTCTAACCATTTCGTCTTCTCCTTTCAGTAAATCTATTAAAAAATTTGTATCTAAAATCATATTCTTTTCATATGCAAAGTTTTATGCTTTCTTCTCATATCTTTAATATTTCTTTCCAGAAGATCAGCGCTTTCCTTGCTCAATGCTCCGAAAAAAGAAGATAATTTTCTCTTGCCTGAAAGCCTAACAATTACCTCGCTAAAGCTTTCTCCAGAATCCTTCCTTGATTTAATCATACTATATGCTTCATCCGTTATAGAGATTGTCTTTGTTCCCATGTGTATGTGTATGTACACAGCAAGATATAAGTCTTTCGCATTAAACTTAAAAAGCCGAAAACAGTTACTATTATCACGCCGCGATCGCATAACCTGGTATTGCGCAGGATTGCTAGCCTTTGTGCAAAGATCCTGTTTCCTTACGGATATCTGGGTTCAAATCCCAGTCGTGGCGTTCATAATAAAACAATAATAAAAGAAATTAAAAAGAAAAACAAGGATTATCTCCTTGCTCTTCTTCTTGTTGTTTTTCTAGCTGTAGTTGATGCTCTTCTTCTCCTACCGCCAGCAGCTACTGCTCTTGTTGCCATCTCCATATCACCTCTTTGTATTATAATTAATCATTTCTATGGCATTAATGATTTATATAGTTTGTCCTTTATTTTTTCTGTTTCTCACAAGGTAATAAATTCCAGCGACGATAAATCCAATTGAAAGATATTGCCAGATGCTTAATCCGAAAATTTCAGTTCTTTCTTTAAAGAAATCAGTGATTAATCTTAAAACTCCATATCCTAAAATAAATGTAAAAAACACATTTCCTCGTCGGTAATTTTTCCTGGAAGCAAAGTAAACAATTAGAAATAAAATCAAATGCCCGAAAGCGGCGTACAAAGTGTATGGATGTCTGCAGACTTGGTTTACAGAAAAGCACCAGCTCACGTTTGTAACTTTTCCTATTAATTCCTGATTGATAAAATTAGCCAGTCTTCCAAATATCAAGACAAGGCTTAAAGGCACGACGACAAAGTCGCTAATTTTCAATAGTTCTTTCTTTAAAACAACATATCCCCCAATTAAAGCACCTAAAAATCCTCCAAAAAAACTCATTCCTCCGTTCCAGATTCTGAAAAATTCAAGAGGTTCTTTAAGCAAATTAACACCCTGGCTTATCAATCCGGTTATTCGAGCTCCGATTAACATTCCAACGCTTAAATAAAGAACAAGTCTCTCAAGTTTTTCTTCTTCAATTACTTTCTTTTTCTTCAAATAAAAATAAACAAGGATTATCCCTAAAAAATACACTAATCCGTAATATCTTATTTCCAAATTTCCAATATGAAATAATACCGGATCAATATTAAATTCAATCATTACTTTTCTAAATTATAGGAAGTTTATAATGTTTTTTAAAATACAAAGATTTAATAATAACTTCTATATCCCATTTAAACATGGCAGAAATAATATGCAAATCCTGTCAAAAGAAAGTAAATGTGGGGGATATTCGCGCAGACAAATCTGGTTCTGGTTGGATATGTGTTAACTGCTATAAAACACAGCATCCTAAGGTTTATGGCAATATAGACAAGAAAGGATCTACAATTAAACCTTTCTTATAAGCATTAGTTAGATCTCTGATCGCTTCTTCCACAGTATGTTTTGGTTTAAATCCCAGCTCCCGATAAATTTTTTTCGACGAGATATGATATGAACGAAGATCCGAAGTTGGTGAAAAAACTATTTCTATCGATTTTTCACCAATCACTTCTTTT
>Ga0209541_10016872_pt1 | contig 10754 bp, 14 predicted proteins | sample RifCSPlowO2_01_FD_184027 | JGI IMG/M metagenome (GOLD analysis project Ga0209541, IMG submission 184027) | Groundwater microbial communities from Rifle, Colorado - Rifle CSP2_plank lowO2_0.1 (SPAdes) (version 2) | ecosystem: Environmental > Aquatic > Deep subsurface > Groundwater | place... | reverse complement strand
TTTCCAAGAGTCCGGATTTTAAAAATTAAAAGGGACAAAAAATACGGCGGAGATATTGAATATAAGAATTATGAAACTCTTGAAGATTCATATCAAAAAGGAAATCTGCACCCTACTGATTTAAAAGATGCTGTTGCAGACAATCTAATAAAGATTCTTGAGCCTGTAAGAAAACATATGTCAAAAAAGAGAATAGTAGAATTGAAAGAATTGATAAGGGGAATGGACTAATTAAAAGCATTAAAAAGTTTTAAACTCAATAGTATCCAAGTCCTTTAATTTATGCTTCAAACCGACAATTTGCCCTGGAAATTTTGATGATGGCCCCCAAATCCTCGCTTCTTTGACTTTATTTGAAAATCCTTTTAGAATTTTTTCCGCAACATCTTTTATCGTCGAATTTGGGTTAAGTATTATCGGCCTTTCCGCCCTCTCTTCCAATGTTTTTCCCGGTTCTTTTGTGTAAATTTTTATTTTATTGAAATTTTTGAATATTTTTTCATTTAATTCATTTATCCCCTCTTTTGTTTTGGCCGAGATTAAAACAAAATCATATTTTTTTGACCTTAATGTTTCAGAAATTTTTCTTTTTTCAGCGTCATTTAACAGCTCTACTTTATTAAAAACAACTATTTTTTTTGCCGCAGTTTTTGACAATTCGTCCTCAATTTTTTTTATCTCTTTTAAATCATTTATTAAAATTAAAATAATATCTGCACTATTTGTTAAATTTTTATTATAATATTCTGATTCAAATGCAGGAATTTCTATTAGCTGAGCAGAAATACCCCCCATATATTTTATTATTCCAATCGCCGGAGTTTTTGTTGTAAATGCTACGGCAGATATTTCCGGCTTTGCATTTGTTAAAAATGAAATTAGAGAAGATTTTCCAGTATTAGTTAATCCAATAATCAAAACCTGCAGGTCTCCTTTTTTTATGCTGTCTTTTATTCCCCTGCCCCTGGCCGTTTTTTTTGATTTTATCAGCTGTTCTTTAAGTTTTTTCAACCTTCCTTTTAATTGAGCCCTTAAATTTTCAGCTCCTTTATGCTTTGGGGCGAAAGAAATCATTTTATTAAGCCTTTCAATTTTTTCTTCAATTGTTTGCGCCAGCATGAATTCTCTTTCAGCAGCTAAATAATCAGGATGAGCATTTATTGGCATTATTTATTTAAATTCAATTAACTTAAAAATTTAATGAAAATCCAAAAGGATTTTTTTTCCCGGGATGCCAAAGCAGTGGCAAAAGATCTTTTAGGAAAAATTCTGATTAGAAAAATAAATAATAAAGAATTAAAAGCAAAAATTGTTGAAACCGAAGCTTATTTCGGCGAGGAGGATCCAGCATCCCGTGCCAGCAAGGGAAAAAATAAAGTAAGCGAGATGATGCGCGATGAGCCAGGAAAAATTCTAATTTATAATGTTCATAAGTATAAAATGCTTAACATTGTTACAGGGAAGAAAGACGAACCGAGCGCGGTTTTAATAAGAGCCTTGGAGCCCATAAATTTTAATACAAGGTGCAGCGGGCCTGGTTTATTGACTAATTCCCTGAAAATTGAAAAAGACCTTCATGGAGAAGAAATCTTCAGTTTAGAGAGCATATGGATTGATAACAATAAAACGGCGTTCAAAATTGCGGAGAGTTTCAGAGTCGGAGTAACAAAAGACCTTCCCGAAAAATTAAGGTTTTATATTAGAGATAATAAGTTTGTAAGCAAAAAATGACTTTCAATATAAAAAAAAATCAAAAAATTGAGGAAGTTCAAAAAACCCCCCTTTTTTACCGAGGTTTAGGCTACATACTTGGCTCCTTTGTAATTCCTTTTTCTGAAAAAGCAAACAGAGAATCCTATAAAGGGCAGATAAATGATGTGAGCAATATTGTTGGATCTTCCCTGGAAAATCTGCTTAGAATGTCTTTCAGTCATCCAATCAAGTCAGTGTATTTCTTCAAATCTTTCTTTAATTGGATTTCAGGTTACTTTAATGCGCAAGTTTCAGCAAGGGGTAAAGAAAAATTTTTTGTTTATACACAATTCGATAAAGACATTCCCTTTATTCCAGAAGAAGATATAAAGTATGTTTCAATATACCCAGTAATTCCGTATATTATCAAAGAGCTGTCAGATGTGTTGTCGACTACAGAAATTAGATACACAATAAATAGTTTTATGGAGCTGAACAAGATGGGAATTGATGTTTTTAATAAATATCCTTCAATAATGCCGAGATTTTTTAACCATAATAGGTTGATTTTGAAGTTTATTCAGGATTATGACGAGCCGCTTAATTGCCTGTCAAGCTTCCATATCGCACATGCTCTTTTTATAGAAAATATTTTTGAAAATTTTTTTTCATCTTATTTTAAAAAGGGGGAAATTTTTGATTTGGTTGAACCACTGCCTATTAATATTCTTAATTCAGTTTTATACACCAAACAGCATTCTATTGTTGATGTTTCTTTTGGAATTCTTTGCACTAAAATTTTTTTTGAAAAAAAATTTCAAAAAGAGTGCAATACTTTCATCTCAAAATTTGACTCAATAAAATCACAAAATCCCCTTATTAAGTATGATGAAATTGAGAAGGTTTACAATGAGATATTGGAGATGTACAGAAAAAAAAATGATTTTTCCGATACTGTTAAATCTTATTTAGAAGAAAAAGAATTTGTAAAACTTAATCCAGGCGAAAATATAGAAAACTGCTATTTTGATACTCTCAGCAAAAAAATTGTATCTTTTTAATATGAACTTAAATATTATTAAAAAAATAATGCAAAAAAAAGAATTTTCCCAGCTTCCTAAAAAAGATGCTGAGATGGCTTTTGAAAAGTTTGAAAACAGGCAGACAAGCGACGAAGAAAAAATCAAGTTAACCCGAGATTTGCTAAGAAAAGTTTATTTTTCCTTTGGCAGCCACAAGCTGTTAAATATCAGGGATAAAAGCCCGGAATGGATTTTAAAAAAACATTTTTCTACAAAAGAAAGATTTCCTTATTATAAAGAAGTTTACAGAAGGGTTCTAACAGGGCTTAATAAAAAAATTAGCGTTATAGACCTTGGGGCCGGTGTTAACGGATTTTCTTATAGTTATTTTAAGCAGATAGGCAGGGAAGTGGATTACAATGCAGTAGAAGCGGTAGGGCAACTGGTTGAAATAACTAATTACTACTTTGTTAAAAATAATCTGGTCCAAAAAGCAGAAATCCATCATTTAAGCTTATTTGAACTGGAAAAATTAAAAGAACTGGTGAGAAAAATAAAAAAACCAAAAGTTATTTTTTTGCTTAAAGTTATTGATTCTTTAGAAATGCTGAAGAGAGATTTTTCAAAAGAGCTTTTAAAAGAGATAACCCCCCTGGCAGATCTGGTTGTTGCAAGTTTTGCTACAAGAAGCCTTGTTAGAAGAGAGAGATTTGCAGTGAGCAGAAAATGGATTCTGGATTTTATCAACAAGGAATTTAAAATTCTTGACGATTTTGAATTCGGCGGAGAAAGATATATTGTGTTTAAACCCAAATAGTGTGTTGTCCACAGACATATGTCCCCCAATTACACAGTTTAAACTCAAACAGGCTTTGCACGAAAATAAGACCTGATTCCATGCATCACCAGAATTGCACGAGAATCTGTCCGAGTGCTACAACTATCGCTATTCCCCCTACCACAAAAAGTAATTTTGTAAACCAAAGCATTAATTCTGAAAGATAATTCGTTTCGTGGCTAAGTTTTAAAACTTTTTCACTATAATCTAAATTAACCATAGAAACAGCTAAATCTACTCCTCTTGGTGCAAGACGGTACCATGTAAACCTATTTTCTCCTTGAGGTAATTTCTTAAGCTCTTCTGGAGTCATTGTTTTGATAGTTTCCTTAACTTCATCTATTGGTAATTTTTCAATAACTTCATGTCTAATTAATATCTCAACCACTTTTTTTGCTTGTTGAGGGAATACACTTTCAAATTTACCAAAATACTCCCATATTGGATAACCACACAACATATCTATCATTAGTGCCTTAAATGTTCTGAATGTAGTTATTGTATTCGTTGCCGTGATTATTTTGTTTATTTCTTCTGTCATCTTATCTCTCCACATAGGCTTCTTTTTGCTTAATAAAGTCTATTGTGATTTTATTTAAGAATAGCTTTTGTACTAAAACGCAGATATTGTGAGCCAAGACTTTTGATAGGATTTCATTAGAGTTGGCTTTCTTCCTTTTTGATGCTCTCGCTCTTCAATTAGAGAGCATAAATCAGCTAGTATATTCACGAATAGGACTTTCTCTCGCGTTTGGCTCTCATTGTAGTTATGCCAGCTAAACTGCCTATCGTAATCTGTCAAGATACTTTGAGTTTCCATTTTATATAGTTATATAATAATATATAATTATATTAACGAATATAACTATTTATAAACATTTGTATAGTTATGTTATTAAACATAATTATGTTAAAACAGATAACTATTTAAATAAGGGGTTTTTAATAATAGCATGATAATTGAGAGGTCACCCCCTGAGTTAGATTCTGTATGGCCCAGATATGGATTAAAAGAGAGTCCTTATTCTACTTCTCCAATGAGATTATTGAGTATTATGCCTATACAGAAAGTTTTTAGTGGGAGGAAAGAAGAAGTATCCTTACTCAAAAGAATAATACGCTCCAAAAACTCAAGTAGAAATCTTGTTGTCGGAGAATTTGGAGTTGGAAAAACAACATTAGCTAATTATATAAGATGGGACTTAGCAATAAAAAGAGAAAATTCTCCATATCTAACCACAAGTGCAGAAATAAAAATACAGCCAGATTGGAATGCAACCTCTTTTTTACTCTCAACATTATCTTCTATTTATTCTGCTTCAATAGTTTTCGATTGGAAAACAAAAGGGATTGATATAAGTTCTATTGAAAAATTAAAAGAATATGTCTCTATAAATAAAATAAAAAGTTATCAGGGAAACATTTGGGTTATTGGTGGGGGTTATAATATGAACCAAAATAATCCTCCTATGGTAAGTCCAGAAATTCTTGAAAGTTTACTCCAAGATGTTTGTTCAAATTTAATAAAACAGAATAAACAAATAATTATTGTATATGACAATCTTGAGAATATTGAAACAGGAAAATTAGGAGAAATATTCAGGTCAATTAGAGATTATCTCCAAATAGAGGGTTTGCATTCATTGTTTCTTGGTCCACCTTCTGTAATTTCTGCATTGGAGGCTCATGGTCAAGTACATTCTGTATTTGGTAGACCAATTATTTTAAAACCATTAGAGGATAAAAATGTTTTAGAAATATTGGAGAAGAGATGTGATGTTTTAAAATTAGAAGGTGGGAGATATATTAAACCATATGAGGATGAAACTATTAAACAGATTTTTTCTAAACTAAATTCAAATATAAGATTTACATTTAAAGTTTTAGAAGACGCAACACTTCTATTTGGAAGCGTAGCTCCTTGTATTGTAACTATTAATGATATAAAAGCAGTTCAGGAAAAGGAAAAGACGGAGATATTGTCAAAATTAACTGAAAATCAATTGAAAATTGTTTCTGCATTATTAGTAAACCCAGAATTAAATCTAACAGAATTGTGCAAAATAACTAAAATAGGGGTAACTAATTTAACCATGCCTGTAAGAGAACTTATTGATAAAGGATTAGTCACAGAAAAAAAAGATGATGAAGACAAGAGAATAAAGTATATTCGTCTTTCAGATAATAGTTACTTGAAGCTTTTTTGGGAATCTAAAAAAGTCAAGGGGAAAAAAGATGAAGCTCAAAAGGAACTTCTTTAAGAAAAACAAAAAATAAAAGACACTTAATTATTTTTCTATAACTTCTCTTTCTTCCTTATTTACTTTATATAATTTATAAATTTCTTCATTAATCTCTTTATTTAGAATATTTATTTTATCATTTAACTCTTTTGTTTCAGATGTTATTTTTTCTCCTAATTCAAAAAGCCTTTGACTCAAGTATAACATTTTATCAACCATTTCTAAAATAGTTTGTTTTTCAGATTCAGAAGGAGTTTTTATAGGGAGTTTTTCTAAAAATGTTTTTGATATATTCACGGTTAATTCTGATTTATTAGTAAACTTACTCACATAATACCAATTCATTAACTTTGAATTTAGTAGTGCAATAATATATTTTAAAGGATAATCTTTATTTTTAGGCAATATAGTATTTGTAGAATTGAAAGTATAAAACTGTTGGTTGTCATAACTTGCCACTAAAACATTCCTCCCCCCACCAATTCTTTGGGTAACTATTTTTTCTGGACTTAAAAATATTGATTCCTCTCTTGCTCTGTATAGTAAGGCTTTTTCATATAAGATGTATCTACTTGCAAATTCTGGATAATATGGCTTTATATCTTTCCCTTCTAACATCTTTTTATACTTTGAATTTTTAGGATGTTTTTCTATCATTTCTTTTTTATTCTTTCCTGTTGCTATTCCTCCTGCATGAATTATTGTTATTTCTCCAAGAGGTTTAGAGTTTATTGCCATTTTTTCAAATAAATCTCCGCCCTCTTTTCCAGATGTTATATTAAATGCGTAACTTGTGTTATCTAAAAAACCTTTTTGGTCGACCTCTTTTTTGTCGGACAAATTATTAATGTTTAAATGGATAGTTACTTTGTTTTTATCTCTCTTACTTTTATCCTCTTCCCTTTCTAAAATTAGAATAATTGTTGAAGCAGTAACTCCTTCAAAAACACCTACCCCCAAATCTACTATTTTCAAAATCTTGCAATTATCTAAAATAAACTTTCTTACGATATCATAAGTTGTGGTTCTTAAAATATTATTAGGTATAATAAACCCGAATAGCCCATGATTTTTAAGCAGTTTAATACTTTTAATTAAAAATAACGCATATAAATTAACTTTTCCAGATTGTCTTGCATGGCTTTTTGAAATTGAATCAGAAGCTCTTAGATAATTTTCTGCTACATAATTCTTAAATTGGTCTTGAAATTCAACATCTCTTGTAAAAACATATGGTGGATTTCCAATAATTACATCAAAGTTACCTGTTTTAAAATCATTTTCCCATTTAAAAGCAAATTTGTCTATACTATCATTATCAACCAGAGAGTTACCATGTTTAATATGTAAATCAACCTCTTCTGGTAACTTTCTATATTTCTCTGATGCCTTAAGAAGGAGATTAAGTTTAGTGATTTCAACAGCTTTGTTATCTAAATCAACTCCAAATAGATTGTTTTTTAAAATTTCGGTTTTAATTGAATATATGCCCTGACTATCAAATTTTGTTTGAGTTGACCCCTTTAAATTTGAAAAATCTTTGTATAAATAATCAAATGCTTTAATTAAAAAACTTCCAGAGCCACAGGCACAATCTAAAACCTTTATTTCTTGTGCCTTAATTTTTTTTCTTTTAAAAATTTCTAAAATTGTATTTTTAACTATGTAATCAACAACATAAGTAGGAGTATAGTAAATTCCTTGCTCTTTTCTATGTGCTTGATTATCTTTTAATTTTGATTTTCCAGATTTACTTTGCAATAAAATTTTTCCCAAATACTGTTCATAAACTTGCCCAAGAACATCCGCATCAATCCAATCAAAATTGTAAATATACTGCTCATCTTTTGAATGGTATAAGTGACCTATGAAATTTCTTATTATGTTACCATCTATCTTTATGTTATCACAATCATTATCCACCCCAATTGCAAAAAGTCCGCTATTATAAATTTCATTGTATTTCTCAAACATCTTCTTTAATTCTTTATATGTCTGAGAACCGGGAGTAAATTTCAATTCTTGTAAATACATATTCTCTGGATTTATACCAATATCTTCGCACCTTCTCATAAAGATTAATCTGTCAATTATTCTTTGTACAATCTCGTCTTTTTCGTTGGCTTCATATTTTTCCGGATAGGTTTTTTCTATATCATCAGCAATTAATTTTCTAATGGACATTAAATCATTAAGAAGAGGTTTGTCAATTGTAATTCTTCTTTTTAATCTTCCCTCGGCTTCCGCTTTTTTAATATTAGATTCTTTTCAAAACTATCTTTTGAAAGTCCTAAAAACTTGTTCTATGGCTCTTTCTTGTTCAACACAGAAAATATTTAATTCTTCAAAGTTTGTAGCAATAGCAAAAGGTATTCTTTTAGATAAGGCGTAAGATATTACCTGTTTATTAGCTTCCTTAAAAAGAGGTATGCCAACTTTTTTAACCTCTAAAAAAAAACACCCTTCTATCACCAATATAAAAAGAATAATCAGCAAAACCTCTTTTCTCACCTCTGTGTGTTTTTTCCTGTTTAACCCAATCTTTATCTTCCCAGCCCAATATCTTAAAAAGCCTTTCAACTAATCTTGTCTCTGTATTTGCTTCGGCATTTTTTTCATAAAAATCACGATTTTTTTTAAACTCATCTATTAACTCTTGTATTTCTTTTTTTATCTGATTTTCATTTAACATCATAAATCCCAAAAGAAACCTTAATTTTTAACTATTTGCATTTTCGTACAAATAGTCCCTATTCTCGTGCAGAATTACTTATCCGTGCAAAGCCACTCAAACAGAAAAACTTATAAATACTACTTTTAAATAGTAACTTATGAGTTTAAAGAAAAAATTACTGAATTTGGGAGTTTTAGCAAGCATTGGAACAGGTTGTTTATTTCCTCAGATTGTTCGAGCATCAGATTCAGAAGATTTAGAGAAAAAGACTGAAAGTAATTATGAGAAGACTAATTATTTAGAGCTTGGAGCAAATCTTTTTGGGGCTTACGCTTCTGCTGTATTCATTCACGAGGGAGGTCATTATTTAGCGTTTCGTTCTGCTGGAGATAAAAATCCAAGAATGAATTTTATTCCTGAATTAGATTTAAAAGATAAACGAATCCTATTTGCTTATGTTCAAGGAGTATCTAATTTGGAACGAAATCCGGCTGAATTAAGTATTGGTTATTTAAGCGGGGTTGCAGCAACCAGGGTAAGTTATGAAATTTTTAATATATTTATGGAGTATGACAAAGTTCCTAGAACAAAATTCCTTTCTACCAGCGCGTTATTTTTAAGGATGGATTTGCCAAGGTATGTTTTAACATCTTCTCTGAAGTACTTTTTTAATGTAGAACAAAAGGGTGATATTTCTAATTTAATTGATAATCTTTTTGAAGAGAGATATAAACCTTATGCCTATATTGGGGCTCTTGCAGGAACAGCTGTAGACTTATATTTTGATTTAGACGAAATAGAAAATCATTTTTATAATGCCCTTACTGGAAGAAATGAAAAATTAAAGAGAAGCGATTTGGATAAAATTAATTTTAATTTGGATATTGATTCAGGCGGGATAATTTTTAGATGGAACTATGATTTTTAATTTTTCCAAAAATTTAGTCGGGAAAATTATATCTCGCTGAAAACAAAAGCTTTTCCGGTGTTTTAAAAATTATAAAATCTTTTCCTTCATTTTTTTCTTCTATTTCAATGTATTTTCCCTGCCTGTCCTCTTTAATATCAATAATCTGCTTGATTTCTTCTCCGTTAATTTCAAGATTTTTGTAAAAAGAATATTCATTTATTTTTGAAGCAATATTTTCCATGGAGTTTATTCCAACAAGCGACTCTTCAAAAATAAATTTTGACGAATAAAAACTCAATAAAGCAAAAGTGCATATTACAAATACCCCAATTACTAAAATTGTTACAGGAATGTCTGCCTTACGATTTTTTAAAATTTCGGAATTAAAAAATTGCTTGCTTGCTTTTTTTCTTAATTTAATCATTTTTAACATTTTCTAAATTTAATTCAATTTCTTTAATTTTCGGCTCCAAATCTTTGTAAAATTTTCCGTTTTTATCGTCATTTATTAATTTGTCATAAATTTTTTCCTTTTCGGAAGGCTCTTTTATTAAAAAAAAAGCAAATACCGACTTTTCCATAAGAAGGTCTTCATCTTTTTCGTATTTTGAAAAAAGAGAGCCTTTAAAATCGATTATTTTTGTTGTTTTAGCCAAAAGCGAAGAGGCATAAATAAAAATTAAGAGCACTCCAATTATAATTAGGGTTGCAACTATCCATGTCATTGTTTCAGCCATCTGAGCTCTTTTTTTAGTTAACATTTAAATCCTGATATTTTTTTCTGTTTTCCGCACTATCGATAAAATTTTAATTAAATAGGGAACGTTATTTTTATCAAGGGAAATAAAATCTCTCTCCACACACACGGCCAATTTTTCAAATTCTTTTCCTGAATTTTCTTTACAGCTCGAGATCAGGTTTTTATTTCCAGCAGAAATTTTAAAAACCCCCTCATTTAAATTATCTGGTTTATATAAGGCAACTTCAATGTAATATTCTTCATTCTTTAATTCACCCTCAGCATTAAAGTTTAAGCTGCAAATATCTAAAAAATTGTTTTTGAGTCCTTCATTTTCAAGAATTTCTATCTTAAATTTTCCGCCGTCAGAAAGGCATTCAGAAATTTTATTTATCATAATATCTGCCTCTATTTTTCTCACATCATAGGGATGCTGGTAAAATAAGTAGACCATTGCAGACACCCCTCCGGCAACTAAAATCAGGATTAAAAACCAATACGTAGACAAAAATTTTTCAGCCCCTGTTTTGCTCCTTATTTTTTTCATTACATCAACGGCGAGGATACCCAAATTTTTAAATTTGGTGAGGAATCGCCGTCTTCCATTAAATTTAATTCTTTTGTTTGACTATTAGG
>Ga0209541_10016871_pt1 | contig 10754 bp, 6 predicted proteins | sample RifCSPlowO2_01_FD_184027 | JGI IMG/M metagenome (GOLD analysis project Ga0209541, IMG submission 184027) | Groundwater microbial communities from Rifle, Colorado - Rifle CSP2_plank lowO2_0.1 (SPAdes) (version 2) | ecosystem: Environmental > Aquatic > Deep subsurface > Groundwater | place: Rifle... | reverse complement strand
AAGCGGTCAAGATCGCGGCCGGGAAGATCAAGGTACAAAGGAAGGCGTTTTGTTCGGAGCATGTGGTCCGGCGTTGCCGGCCCTGCTTGAGAAATACGCCGGCTGTCACGGGCATTCACAAACGCCAGAACATCGGGCGAGTCATCATGCACGAGCACTTTTTTCTCTTTTTGATTCACCACGCGGCGAATCATCGGCAGCATTTCAAAAAGCCACGCGTCCCGACGCGCTTTGGACTCCGTCCGATAAGCGGGCGGGTTCCAATAACGTTTTTTCCTGCGAGCTCGAGTGAGATAACGCTCCGCTTTTGAAATCATCTCGATGGTTCTGGCGTAACTGGTCTGGGCATCGCGGCCCCAAGTGATGAGACCGTGCTTTTCCAAAATGGCTCCTTTTGCTTCGGGCTGCAATCGATATGCGAGCGCCATGCGTTTGGCTAATGTAAATCCGGGTTTGACATACGGAATCCAAATGAGATCGCTGCCGAAGACGCGGCGCGCGATCGACCTTCCATGTTTCGTATTGGTAATCGAAAGAATGGCGTCTGCGTGAGTGTGATCTATATCGGGTTGATCCACGAACGCATGGAGCAGCACTTCGATCGAGGGCCGAGGTGCCTTAGGATCCAAAAGGCAGTGTTTCACATAGTCCACCATTTCCTCGTCGCTCATCTGTTTGCGCTTCAACAAATCCAGCAAATCGCCGACGGCAACGGGGGGAAAATCGGAGCGCGTGGACGCTTTAAGGTCAGAACCGCTTCCTTTGATCCTCAGAACGAGTTGGGTTCGACCTCGATGGTCCTTTTGAACCATTTTCGTCGACGTATTTCCGCCGCCCCACACACACAATTTAGGTTCGCTGCCGATCAGGCGCGAGCGGTACACCAGGAGGTCCAGCTGGTCTTTTGCTTGGGCTGCGTGCCGGTCGTTCCAAAGATTTTTCATGGCGGGTTATTTTATCATCTTTCGCGGAGCTTAACGGAACAATTGAAGGTTCTCACGATGAGACGCCAATTGTTCTTCAAAGTTTTTCTTCCGTTCCCGCTCGGCCGAGACCACTTCGTCAGGCGCTTTGGCCCGAAAATCTTCGTTCTGAAGCCGGCGGTCAATAGAACAAACGAGCTGTTCAAGTTCTGAAATTTTATTTTCCGTCCGCTCCGCTTCTTTTTTCAAGCCGTCCTCGGAAAGTCCTCCTACAAAAATTTCAAGGTCGTGGTACACCCGTCCGACCATTCCGACTTCTTTTTTGAGTTTCTCCCGAACGGTCAAACGGTCCACGCGCGCGAAAAAGCATATCTCCTCGCGAAACTCCGAAACGGCCTTTTGAACGTTCTCTGACTTCGCGGTCATATAAACGTCACCCACCCGCTCGGCCGGTTTTAAGCCCAGACGGGCACGCAAATCCCGGATTCCGGTAACGGCCTCTTGAAAAAGATTCACTTTTTCCTGTTCGCGTTTAAACTTGCCCTTGGTTTGAGCGGAAGGCCAAGGCGCGTACATTAAGGTCTCGCCCGACACCTCATCTCCCTGTACTCGTTCTTTGAGCAAATGCCACACCTCTTCCGTCAGAAAGGGCATAAACGGATGAATGAGGCGCAAACTTCTCTCAAGCACAAACGTTAACACCGAAAGAACCGCTTGTTTCCGCTCCGAAGGCGCATCCTGCATCAGAACCGGTTTAACGAGCTCCAAATACCAATCGCACAACGAATGCCAGAAAAAGTGGTACACGATATTGGCGGCATCAAAAAAACGGCAGGCCTCCAAGCATTCCGTCGTTTCCAAAATCGCTTGATCCAGCTCGGCGAGCATCCATTTGTCAATGGTGCTTAACTTCTCCTCGTGATCCCAGAAACCGCTCGTCAGTTTGGGACGGTCTTTTTCTAAGTGCGTGAATACAAACCGCGAAGCGTTCCAGATTTTGTTCGTAAAATTGCGGCCCAGTTCAAATTTTTCGCGCGACAAGAAGGCGTCGGTTGCCGCCAGCATCACGAGCGAAAATCGAAGTGCGTCCGCGCCGATTTCATCGATCATCTCAAGGGGGTCAATCACATTGCCGAGCGATTTGGACATCTTTTTGCCCCCCTCCACACGCACGGTCCCGTGAATAAACACCGTGTGGAAAGGGACTTGGCCGACCAATTCAAGTCCGGCCATAATCATCCGGGCCACCCAGAAGAAAATGATTTCTTGCGCCGTAATCAAAGTAGAGGTGGGATAAAAATATCGGAGATCGGACGTTTGACGAGGCCACCCCAACGTTGAAAAAGGCCAGAGCCACGAACTGAACCACGTGTCGAGCACGTCCGGATCCTGGCGGAGACGAGTAGAACCGCAGGCCGGACATTTTTTGGGATCTTCGCGGCTCACGATGGGTTGTTTGCATTCAAGCAAACATGTTTCGTCTCCGACGCAATACCAAACCGGAATTTGGTGGCCCCACCAAATTTGCCGCGAAATGCACCAATCCCGAATGTTCTCAAGCCAGCCGGTGTACACCTTAGTCCACCGGGACGGAAGAAATACGACTTTGCCCTCGCTCTGAGCTTTGAGCGCTTTTTGGGCAAGCGGTTTCATTTTCACAAACCACTGTTTCGATAAATACGGCTCCACAATCGTGTGACACCGGTAACAATGCCCGACGGCATGAAGATGCCGCTTCTCGCCCTCAAACAAACCCTGCGCTTTCAAATCCTCCACCACTTTTTTCCGAGCACTCAAGCGGTCCAGGCCTTGATACGGTCCGCCCTTTTCATTGATCGAACCGTCCGGATTGAGCACGTTGATTCGTTCGAGCCCGTGCCGAATGCCCAGCTCAAAGTCATTGGGGTCGTGGGCGGGGGTTACTTTGACAATGCCGGTGCCGAATTCGGGATCCACAAATTCATCCTCGATCACCGGAATCACGCGCTTGACGAGCGGCAGGATGACCTTTTTCCCGCGCAAATGTTGATAGCGTTTATCTTTGGGGTGAATGGCAACTGCGGTATCCCCCAGCATCGTTTCAGGTCTGGTAGTCGCAAGACTGATGAAGCCGCCTGTCCCCTCAACCGGATATTTGATCTGGTACAGAGCGCCTTCAATCTCTTGATGAACCGCCTCTTCATCCGAAAGAGCGGTTTGACATCTCGGGCACCAATTAATAATGTAGTCGCCGCGATAAATGAGTCCCCGCTCATAAAGTAAAACAAATGTTTCCCGAACCGCGCGAGACAACCCTTCGTCCATGGTAAAACGTTCGCGGCTCCAATCGCACGACGCGCCCAGCATTCTGAGCTGTTTGACAATCGTGGACCCGTGTTCTTCCTTCCATTTCCAAACTTCTTCCACGAATTTCTCGCGGCCGAGAGCGTGGCGCGTTTGATTTGCTTTTGCGAGTTTTTTCTCCACCACGTTTTGAGTGGCTATTCCCGCGTGATCTACGCCCGGAAGCCAAAGCGTCGGAACGCCCTGCATTCTGCGCCAGCGAATTAAAATATCTTGGAGGGTATTGTTTAATGCGTGGCCCATGTGAAGAACGCCGGTCACGTTCGGCGGCGGAATCACAATCGTGTAGGGCTTTTGGCTCGGAAGCTTAGATGCGGAATCGCAAACGATGGGCTTGCCCGTTTGGGGATGACGAGGGAGAAAAAAACCGGCTTTCTCCCAAACGGTATACCACTTCGTTTCGATTTCGTTTGGATGATAACGGTTCGGAAGGGACTCCATTAACCTTTTAATAGCCGATATTCGATGGCTTCCACAAGCGCCTGCCAAGAGGCCTCAATAATGTTTTCCGAAACTCCCACGGTGCTCCAAGAAAAGTGCTCATCCTGAAACTGAATAAACACACGAACTTTCGCCGCGGTTCCCGCTTGAGAATTCACGACGCGGACTTTGTAGTCGGTCAAATGAATTTTATTCACTTCGGGGAAAAAATGGGCCAGCGCTTTCGAGAAGGCCTTATACAAAGCGTCGACGGGACCGTTTCCCTCCTCCGTTTCGCTTCGATTCTTCCCTTTCACTTCAATTTCAACCGTGGCCCCTACTTTCGTATGGGCATCGCCGATGATTTCATTTGAAATGAGGGCCCGCTTCACCGAAAAAAAGTTTTTATACTTGCCCAACTCTTTCTTCATCAGAAGTTCAAAGCTGGCTTCTGCCGCTTCGAATTGGTAGCCCTGATTTTCAAGGTCTCTTACTTTTTGCAAAATGGCGCGTGTGTGAGAAGTGGTTTGATCCAGTTCCATGTTTAATTCTTTGGCTTTGAGCATCACGCTGGATTTTCCGCTCAATTCGGAAATTAAAAACCGCCGCCGATTCCCGACCGCGGAAGGATGGATGTGCTCGTAGGTCTTGGCGTGTTTTAACATCGCATTCACATGGACGCCGCCCTTGTGCGCAAAAGCGGATCGGCCCGCAAACGGTTGGTTATTTTCAACCGGCATGTTGGCCACTTCGGCCACAAAGTGCGACAACTCGGTTAGGGTGCGCAAACTGCGGTCGGAAACGACCCGCAATTTGAATTTCGTCTGAAGCAGCGGAATGATGCTGGTTAAATTGGCGTTGCCGCACCGCTCGCCGTAGCCGTTAAAGGTTCCCTGAACCTGCACGGCGCCGTGCTCAATGGCGGTAATGGAATTTGCGACTCCGAGACCTCCGTCGTTGTGACAATGAATCCCAAGCGGAACCCGAACCGATTTGCGGGCGCGCGCAAGTCCGACCGCGATCTGGTGGGGAATGGATCCTCCGTTGGTATCGCACAAACACACCAAATCGGCTCCGGCACGCTCCGCTTCGCGCAAGGTTTTAATGGCGTACGCGGGGTTCTCACGGAAGCCGTCGAAAAAATGTTCCGCATCGAAAATCACTTCAAGCCGTTTCGACTTTAGATACTCAACGGTTTCCCGAATCATGGCAAGGTTCTCGGCAAGCGAGGACCGAAATACCGCTTTGACATGAAAGTCCCAGCTCTTTCCAAAGATCGTTACGACCTTCGTCCCGGCTTCAAGTAGTGCCTTGATGTTCGGATCGTTGGAGGCCTTTGTGTTCGGACGGCGGGTGGCGCCGAAAGCGACCACCTCGGCGTGTCTTAACCTTAATTTCTTGACCTCCTTAAAGAAAAGAAGGTCTTTGGGATTGGAGCCGGGCCATCCTCCTTCGATGTAATCGACACCGAACCGGTCAAACCGCTTGGCAAGCACGAGCTTGTCGGCAAGCGACAAACTCATCCCTTCGCCCTGCGTTCCGTCTCGTAATGTTGTGTCGTAAATTTGGATTTTCTTCATGTGAGAATTTTCAACCGTCAAACCGATTCATTTGGGCTAACGGCTGCGTTTTGGCGTACGTTTTTTTCGTTTTTCCAAGTGAAACGCCTGATGAATCGCCCGGGTTGCTGCTTTTCCTTTATTTCTACGGACGACGCACGAAATTTTAATTTCCGAGGTCGAGATCATTTCAATATTGATTCTTTTCTTGGCAAGGGCTTCAAACACCGTGGCCGCCACGCCGGCGTGAGAACGCATTCCGACCCCCACGATGCTCACCTTGGCGATGTTCTCGTCGCACGAAACGCTTCGCGCTCCCACCAGGTCGGCCGCTTTCTGAACCGCCGGCAGAGCCCGGGCAAGCTCGCGTTTATAAACCGTAAACGAGATGTCGGTCGTTTGCGTCTCGCTTTTGTTTTGGATAATCATATCGATGTTAATATCGTTTTCTGCAAGCTGTTTAAAAATTTTGGCGGCCCTGCCGGGTCGATCCGGAACGGCAAAAATGGTGATCTTCGCCTCGTCCTGATTGAGAGCCACTCCGCCGACAACCACATCTTCCATTTTGGGTGTCTCCTTTACAATCAACGTTCCCTGACTGTGATTTAAACTGGAACGAACGTGAATGGGAATGTTAAATTTCTTTGCTACCTCAACGGAGCGCGACTGCATCACCTGGGCTCCCAAAGAAGCAAGTTCAAGAATCTCGTCGTGGCTGATGTGATTTAGTTTTCTCGCGTTGGGCACGATCCTCGGATCCGCCGTATAAATTCCATCCACATCCGTATAAATCTCACACCGATTGGCGCGGAGTGCTTTGGCAAGCGCCACCGCCGTTAAGTCCGAACCGCCGCGGCCCAAAGTCGTAATGTCTTCCGTTACGGTTTTTCCTTGAAAACCGGCGACAATGACCACCTGACCCTCGCGCAGAGCAGATTCGATCTTGGACGTGTTGATGTCTAAAATACGCGCCTTCGTGTGGCTTCGATCCGTAAGAATTTCAACTTGAGGACCGGTAAACGAAATGGCTTTTTCGCCCAACTGGTGGATTGCCATGGCCAAGATGGCAACCGATGCCTGCTCACCCGTTGCCAGGAGCATGTCCATTTCCCGCTCTTTAGGATGATCCGATACCGCCTTTGCAATTTCGAGTAAATCGTCGGTGGTATTCGCAAACGCCGACACCACAACCACCAACCGGTGGCCTTTGCGTTTGGTTTGGACCACCCGCCGTGCCACGTTTTTAATCCGCTCGACATTGGCAACGGAACTGCCGCCGTATTTTTGAACAATGAGCGCCATTTAATTCAAATCCTTGGACGTGATAAATGAGTCTATTAACTTCCAGCCGTCTGAAAATTTTAAATTCGACAGTCCGGCGGTGGTTTCATTAAAAAGCTCAACTCCGTCGGGCACCACATTTTTGCCCGCGGCGATGAACGGAACGGGCTCCCGCGTTCGGGACTTGGTTCGATAAAGCGTGTTGTGCATGGGCACGATGAGAACCCGAACGTTCTTGCTTTTCTCATAGAACTCTCTCGCCGCCGCAATCACGTAACGGTCAATGGCTTCAAGCGAAGCTACCTTTTGCGCCAAGTCGCCCAAGCGCGAAGCCACATCACACGCTCTTAAGTGAACGCACACAAAATCTTTTTCCTCAAACAAGTCGACCATCGCTTTGGCTTCGCTCCGATAATCAAAATCCGGATCCGGACCGGAGCGCTTCACCGGGAGCTCGGTAACGGTGAGGCCGATGAGACGCGAAAAACCCTTGACCAAATCCACCGTCGAAATGGATGCTCCCGTCAATCCGTTGAATCGCTCCGAAAATTTCGGAAGACTGGGCGTTCCTCCCTGACCCCAAAGCCAAATCATATTCGCCGGGTTCTCGCCCAAATCGATCCTCACCTGATTGATTTCATGGTCCGAGAGCAGCATCTTCGAGTCGTAAATCAATTTCACGATCGTTTCTTCTCCGGCGCCTTTCGGTAAATGATTCTGGATTTTCTTCCCAACCACCTGCCGGGGAGGCGGGCACTTGGCGGACAACGCTTGAAAACCCCGCGCATCTTTAATGACCGCGATATGACGATGTTCGCGGCCCGGAAAAAAACGAACGAATTCGCTCGACAACTTTTTATTCAGAAATGCAATGAGGGCCCGCGCTTCCTTAGACGTAATCTGACCCGCCGAGGCATCGGCGAGCACGCCGTCCGACTCGGTAATAAAATTCATTCGAAACGCGACTTCGTCTTTTTCGAGTTTAATTTCCATATTGGCCGCTTCGAGGGGTCCCGGACCCGCAAGATAGCGTTTTGGCTCATACCCAAGCAGCGATGAGATCGCAATGTGAGTTGCGGGCTCCAGCCGGTCCGGAATGTTCCGGACGGTTCCCACTTTTCCAACCTTGGCAAAATAATTCAGATTGGGAATCCGGCTTACCGCAAGCGGAGTCTTCCCGCCCAAAGCATCTGAGGAGTGATCCCCTATTCCGTCCGGAATAATGAGAAGATATTTCATCTGACACTGCTCTTCTTTGTACGAGCCGGGGGCACCGTACCGATCACCTTTAAAACGGCGTCGATCGAGGGTTCCACCGACTCAATCCGATCATCAAAACTTAAGGCAAACTCGGGATCCTTAAGACCTGAGCCCGTTAAGGTACAGGCAATCCGGCTTCCTTTCTTAAAATAGTTTCTCTTGGCTAGGTTGACGACACCGGCCACCGCGGCGGCCGATGCCGGTTCCGCAAAAATTCCTTCCCGCTCCGCCAAAAATCGATAGGCCCACCGAATTTCATCATCCGTGACACTTTCAATCAAACCCCCGGACTCGTCGCGGGCTTTAAGAGCGCTCGCCCAGCTCGCGGGATTTCCGATTCGAATGGCGGTCGCGATCGTTTCGGGATTCTTGACCACCCGATTCAAAACGATCGGCGCTGCTCCCGCCGCTTGAAACCCAAGCATTTTGGGAAGCGTGTCCGAATGCCCTTTTTCCTTGTACTCCCGGTACCCCCGCCAATAGGCCGTAATGTTTCCGGCGTTGCCCACGGGAATCGCGTGATAATCCGGAGCATCTCCCAAATCGTCGCAAATTTCAAACGCCGCCGTTTTCTGCCCTTCAATCCGGTACGGGTTGACTGAATTCACAATTTGAATGGGGTGAGTCGCCGTAATTTTTTTCACCAATTCCAGCGCGTCGTCAAAATTACCTTTCACCACCACCACTTTAGCGCCGTAGCGAAATGCTTGTAACAGTTTTCCTTTGGCGATTTTCCCTTCGGGAATGAGAACGTAACATTTCATCCCGCACCGGGACGCAAACGCCGCCGCCGACGCGGAGGTGTTCCCCGTCGATGCGCACATGACCGAGGTGGCTCCCTCTTCGAGCGCCTTCGACACGGCCATCGTCATCCCGCGGTCTTTAAAAGACCCGGTGGGGTTTAACCCTTCAAACTTAAAATAGATTTTAAGACCCTTTAGACCGAGCACCGAGGGAAGCGCTTCGGACAAAATCAAGGGCGTATTCCCCTCGTTGAGTGAAATGATCGGCGTCCGGTCGGACACGGGAAGAAATTCCTGATACCGCTCGATCACACCGATTTTCTTAACGGGAACTTTTTTAATGCGGTTCATGATTCCTCAATCCAAAACACCTGGGTTTTGCCTTTTGCGATCGACAACCGGTCGATGGCTTGAACCGCCCGAAGAACGGAACGTTCGGGTGCTTTGTGGGTTAACAAGATCAGCGGAACGACACCTCCGATTTTTCGTTCCTTTTGAATCACATCGCTGATGCTGACGTGCCGTCCGCCCAGAATGCGCGAGATTCGAGCCAAAACGCCGGGTTGATCCACCACGTGAAATCGAAGGTAAAAGCGCGACTCGAGAACCGAAACGTTCCGAACATGCAGCCGGTTCAAATGGAGCGGAGCCGGAAGTTTGAGTCCTTCGCGCTTCATCCGTGCCAAGTCGATCAAATCGCTCACCACCGCGCTTCCGGTAGGCAAACTTCCGGCTCCTCGGCCGTAAAACAGGATGTCGCCTACTTCGTCGCCATGCATCAGGATCGCGTTGTACGAACCGTTTACATTCGAAAGAACGTGTGACTTTGGAAGCAAAGTCGGCCGGACGTGCGCTTCGATACCGCTTCTTGTTTTCTTGGCAATCGCAAGCAGTTTAATCGTGTATCCAAACTCTTCTGCGAACGAAACATCTTCGCTTCGAATGCTTGAAATCCCCGTCACAAAAACGTCTTGAAACCTCACCCACCCTCCAAACACAAGACTGCTGAGGAGCGTCAGCTTGTGCGCAGAGTCGATACCTTCCAAATCCAATTTAGGATTCGCCTCGGCGTACCCTTTCTTCTGAGCCATGCTCAGCGCTTCTTTAAAGTCAACGTGGGACGACGCCATTTTCGTCAACACGTAATTGGAAGTCCCGTTGATGATCGAGTGAATCGACCGAATTCTATTTGCCGCCAATCCTTCACGAGTGGCTTTAATGATCGGAATGCCGCCGCCTACACTTGCTTCAAACAAAAGGGTTCGTCCGCACCGCTGGGCTTCACGAAAAAGATCCCGGCCATGTTCCGCAAGCAGCGCTTTATTGGCCGTGACCACGTCCTTGCCGGAACGGAGAGCCGCTAAAATAAGTTCCTTCGCGGGGTGTATTCCTCCGATTAACTCCACCACGACGTCGAGTTCCGGATCCCGAACAATCGAAAGCGCGCTGGTGGTGATTAAACTTCGTTTCGGTGCGACCAAGCGGCGTTTGGATGTATTTCGAACGGCGATTTTCGAAATGAGAAGCCGCGTGCCGCATTTTCGGGCAAGCTCCGTTCCCTTCGAGTTTAAAATCGAATACACGCCGCTCCCAACTTGGCCGAGACCAAGAAGACCTATCTTTAGCTGTTTCATGGGGTTATGGACTTACCGATTAAGCGGATAGTATATCGTAGAGGTTTGAAATAGGCAAATCATTCCCTTTGAAAAAATTAAGGTGGAGACTGTGTCCGGCATTGGGCGCGTACGCGAACCGCGTGGCCTTTGTCGAGAAGAAGCTGGTTCAAGTAAATCAAAGGGCCCTTGCCGTTTCGGGCGTAAAACACATCCCCGAGATACCTTCCCCATTTTTCTTTGCGTGTGCGGGTCGATTTGATGGTGATAAATTCGCATCCCGAAAGCTCATTCTCAACAAATCGTTTTGCCGCTCTTCCTTCGGGGGTGTCCAGTTCCGGGCAGTTGATGTGGTTTAAGCGGATGGTTTCACCTTTGCGGCCGCCGAGGCCGAGATGAAAGTCGACTTTAAGCGTGTCGCCGTCTATAACGTCTTCGACCTTGGCTTTGTAGGTGTAGAGCATGTCGTCAGTAGCACCTTTGGCTTTCTCAAGTGAGAAAGCCCCCTCGGCGGCGGTGACAATGGTTCCCTCGGTGAAGCGAGCGGACTTATACTTGCGCTTCGTGGCGCAAGTACCATCCGCCTGGATTTTGACATCCAGTGCGGATTGG
>Ga0209541_10016870_pt1 | contig 10754 bp, 8 predicted proteins | sample RifCSPlowO2_01_FD_184027 | JGI IMG/M metagenome (GOLD analysis project Ga0209541, IMG submission 184027) | Groundwater microbial communities from Rifle, Colorado - Rifle CSP2_plank lowO2_0.1 (SPAdes) (version 2) | ecosystem: Environmental > Aquatic > Deep subsurface > Groundwater | place: Rifle... | reverse complement strand
CTATCGCAAAAAGTAGCCATGACTCTCGACCAAACTCTACAAGGTGGTGAAAAAGATATCGAGAAAATCATCGCCATACTTAGACCAGACAGAAAAGAAACAGTTCTTCTTTTCTTCCAATACCTACTCTCACAAATTTTCCCCTGGATGGAACCCGAGGAAACTGTTTCATAAGCCGCCTTGCATCGTGGTTCGACATCGCTCACCACAAACATCTTTCGACGCCGCTCATGACAAGGAGCGGTGTTTTTTTAGGACCTCATTACACAAGAACAACGGCCTTTGGATAGATTTGCAATCATATCTTGGATTTGCTTGAATGCAGATGGAACAACCCGGGAGGAAAAGATATGTCAACGCGAGAGATGATCTGCCCTGAATGCGGAGAGGGTGTTGAGTGCTTTGGACAAGATAACAATTATATAAACGGCTGGAGTTATACACACACCCATCACTGTCTAAACCCCGAGTGCACATACAAAATCATGGATACTCAAGGCGGTAGCGAATGGACTGACTGTATTGGATCTCCACTATGCCAACTCTGCAAAAGCGAACATGCTCTTTGGCGGATCACTGATAAGCATTTCTACAGGATGTGCTCCAAATGCCGCAATCTCAACGCAGTTTGCACCTATCAATATACTGTGTCCGGGAACCAAGCTATACAAACAAGAGGACAATTTGTCCACGTCTGCCAATTGCTGGAGTGTGTAGAGAGACGAGTAGAAAATGATATGGAGACTAAAAACGCTGGGGTCGCTACCTGTCCCATATGTGACCGCAGAATCAATTTAAGTCTTCACTGCATATGATGCTAGCTGCCCTGTTCGTCCTTCGACATCGCTCAGGATAAGCCACCATTCGCATCGCTCACGACACCATTCGACAAGCTTAGGGCTTACGGAGCGGTGTTTTTTTATCCCGACGTTTCGGCAAGATTTATCCAATCGACAATTGACACACCGGGAGTGTCAATCTGCATTTGAACCGTTTACAAAACTCACCTACTACGATATATCGTAGTAGGTGCTCTATTATAATTCGTAAAGAAAAAAGCGGGCTGATGTTTTCAGCCCGCGTGTGCTTGGTTGCGAGGTTACAAACCGCCCCTGTAGCGCCCGCCTTGGTAGTAGTCGATAGACTCACGCAGTTTTTGGTCGCACTGCGAGCGAACAGTTTCATAGAAAGCATCCCGCATGGTCGTCGGCAGTTTTGAAGCAAGAAAGATTGCGGTTTGTTTTTCATCAACGGTAAGCTCGCTGAATGTTGCGGTAAGAAACTCTCCTTGCCATCGAGCAGGATAATCGTCGAGCGAGTAAATCATGTCGGTGGACTGGCGCCTTGATGGATTGAGCCTCATGAATATGGTTTTGAAAAGATCAAAACGTTCCGCGAGGTTTTCGTTTGCATCTTCCCCAAACATCGGTACCTTGGGCACCGAAGCCATCAGATAAAGCAAACCCAGCGCTTGGTCGGAAAGCGCATTGAAATCAAGCTTCTTTACGTAGGGCAGCGCCGTGGGCAAATCAACCTCGAGCACAAGCGTAATGATATCGCCCTGCCCGTTTGGATTGGTAAGGTGCGTGCGGGCAACATACTCGGCAAATTTATGGCGCAACTCCGGCTTTTTATGGTAATGGGATTTGACAAGGTGCCCCCACCAGCTCGAGGCTTCGCTCAACGCATCTTTCAGTGAAAGGACCTTTTTTTGGGGAGACCGGAAGTATCGTCCGTGGCGGAAAGCCTCAACCACCTTATCGGCAACCGGCGGCTCGGCGGAAAAACTCAAAATGAGCGTGCCGGCAAAGTTGCGCTTCGTTTCTGATGTCTGCGGATTTTCGTAGTACTTAAGAGTCGGAATAACCGCGTGCTCGCCAAATGCAGGAACCAGCATAAAAACCGCGAGCTCGTCGTCTTTGGTTTTTGCAGCCTCTAAAAGAGCTTCGAATCCCTCCTCTGCAATAAGGTAGAGCGCCAAGCGCGAGGCGACGATATTGAGCGTATCTTGGTTGCGTAGCGCCCGTAGGAGCTCTGCGGCAAGGCAATCCTGCTGCTGACGCACAAGCGGCATAAACATCCTGCTATGCGCAATGATTGTCTTTGCCCCAAATGTTTCGAGGTGATTTTGAAGTCGGTCTTCAAGACCCTTGATGCGTCTTCTCTGATCTTCGGTCAATTCTGCCTCGATCTTTGCATTGCCGGCAATGCGCGTAGCCTCTTCGCCGGCTTGCATCCTGTCACGCGCAAATACCGAGCCAAAATGCAAAAGCAAATTGCAGCTGCCAGACTCACGCACCGCAAGCTCGAAGGCAGCTTGCTCCCGAATGGTAAGCCCCTCCGCAATCAATTTATAGAAAGCGACATCCCCATGGACCGTTCTTATCTTGAGCATCGTGCGCACTTCATCCGCGCGCTGCGCGAGGGAAGTTTCTCGATATTTCTGAACAAGCGAGGCGACATGCGCATCATCGGGAATATCCGAAGCGCGAGCGAAAGACACAGCCGCACATACAAGCCAACAAACAAGAACCACCGCACGGTATACCATCTCTCTACACCTCCCGTGTTTTAAAAGACCACCAAAAACAGCTTAGCAAAACGCAGCAAACTGCGCAACTGCTGATTATCTGCTCAAAAGCCGCTCGAAATCTTTCTTGAGTTTTTTGAGTTTGTGGCTGATGACAATTTGGCCGCTTGACTGACTGGGATTCATGCGATTGTAATAAAAAAGGCGGGGGTAATACCTCCGCTTTCTAAGTTTTGATGCATATTTTATTGTTACACGAATGACCGCTTTCGGCAAAAAGTGGATATTGTGCTATAGGCGGCACATTGATGTTGCGAGGGCTTGAAGACGCCCGCCATGAGCAAGGTCGAAGGGTCCGAACCGCTTCGATACAACGAAGTTCTACATCTCATGTATCGTTTGCGTTTGTGAAGGGGTAGTAACTGCTCAGAACTGTTCAAGGTGTTCACTGAATGGGGTGAAAGGTGCGTATTTGAAAGGCACGGAGTATTAAAAGAAATATTATTGAATACACCTTGGGATAAATAAAAAACCCTAGGAGGGTTTTTGTTGTTAATTGTTTTATTGCTGAATTATATTTTGGGTCCGACCACCCAATGATCTCTGCCGCATTTTGTACATTTGTATTCTTTTGTTGTTTGGGAATAACCTAACATCATGACTTGATGTCGTGCATCTTCCTTTGAAGATGGCATATATCCCAAAAACAAAAAATCATGTACTTCACTCCCACATCTTTTACACAAACACTCGTGTAAATCATGACCCCTGAATAAACAGGCTAATTTTCTTGGGATATCTTTTATTTGATTCATAAATAAGAAACAGAAAAAAACTATACTAACAACGACCCAAACAACAAGTAGGGATAAAACATACTTCTGCATGGCCACCTCCTTTTGTCAAAGAAAAATTACATCTAGTATATTACAGCAGTTTTTATAAAAAACAACCCCACAAAAAGGGCGGGGCGCAGAATTGAGTGGGTGGGTATGTTTCGACAGAGACGCCAGCCTGCCGGCAGACAGGGATTTCTTTTACCTCTCACAAAAACCACCATCGCTTACAAATTGCTGAATATCAATTTTAACTTTTTCTCTCGTCACCAGCCCTTAATTTGTCGCTCTCTCTTGAGAGCTTCGCTTTTAGTATGAAGCTCTTCAGAGTAAATCAATTTTTCTGGCCTGTGCGAACTCGTATAGTGGCCCCATTTACCGTTTTTATATCCCGACACTTCAGCAAGATTTATCCAATTAACAATTGACACTCCCGGTGTGTCAATTGTTAATCTGCATGTGAGCCGTTGACCACATTCAATCTACTACGATATATCGTAGTAGTTGTTTTATTGTGATTCGTAAATAAAAAAGCGGATACGAGTTATCGTTCCGCTTAAGTAAATAAATCCGATACGATCTCCAAATCATACCATTCACTGTGCTATTGGAGTTTCGATCCCCAAGAAAAAGGGATAAATTTCTTGAGCCATTTTTGTTTGTTTTATCCTTATTTTTTTTGAATCGACCCAAATATCCCGTAGCGATTTTCCGTCGTCTATCTTCCCCAGACAATTTCTCCGTATTTGGTTCTTGCGCGTAAATTTGTTTTGAGATACATCATCAAAATATATAATCTGACTTATCCCGATCCTTCCGTCTGACAATATCTTCATACCAGACCCACAATAATACTCCGTGAACAAAGAAATTGAAATTCCAGTAAGCATATCCCTTTTCTCGTTAAAGAACGGGGAACTAATAACCGGCTTAAACGATGGATTTGTTTTGACGATAGTATCCATGCCTTCTTCAAGTTGATACATTTCATTAAGTTTAATCTGTTCTATCCCCCCCTGGCGCAGATCCCCAAGCTGTTTTAACAGAGAAAGATGATAATGCCTCAGCCTCAACCCAGAAAGATGGGTCGCAAATTCTGGAATTTGCTCATAATTTTGCCTGTATACAGTAGTCAGCACAACTATTTGATCCCTTTTTTGACGTAATATTGGAATAAGCCACTTCATAACTTTTTCATATTGATAAGTGCTCCTGAATCTTGCATTTATTTCTTTTGGACCGTCTAAGCTGACTATTATTTTTGATCTGGGATTTTGAAGCATAGAAAGTACTTTTTCTTCGTCTAATAGAGTACCATTCGTAATCAAATTCGTTGAGACGAACTCCTTACCAACAGCATAGCTCCAAATATCATCAAAGTTGGGGTGCAATAGTGCCTCTGCTCCCCTAATTGACAATTCGAAAGCATAAAATGCGTCAACTTCATCTATAATTCTTAAAATGTCGCCAAGGTCTAAAGACTTACCTTCTGGATTATTACCTTGTGAACAATAATCACAACGCATATTGCATCGTGACGTGATTTCAGCTACGACCCGAACGGGGAAATTTAAGCAGCTGGAGTCATAATCTGAAACATCATCTAATTCGCCTTTCACTGATAACAACCTATTTATTGGCTCATAAACTAATCGTAATTTACCGTCTTCTCTGGTTCTTTCATCGCTTATTTGGAGTGTTGTCATGTCATTGCCATGCTTGACAAATGAGTGAATAAATGAGCAAAGTATCTTTCTGGTGTAAGCAGGTTTTCCCATAACAAGCGATTACCTCTTTGTATGTTTGCGAATTCGTCAGCAGACAACCCATCATGATATGATAAGACCGTCTTATCAATACTCTTGATATCTCTGTGTTCAATCAAAACACAATGATCGCGCCAATTAATAGTTTCCGGCAACGGTAATGGAGAATCAGTATTGATAAATATGGGTATTCGGCTTGCTGCGAGAGTTTCGTAAAACCTGTATGAATAATTGCCCTTCCCTCGAATACATAAAACGTAGTCACTCCCGAGAAGATTAGCAAAATATTCTTGACGAACTAGTGCAAGACCGGCATTATCGCCAGCACGGTCAATCCCCGCACAGTAACCTTCTCTGATAATAACATCCGTCTCGATCCTAGGACTTTGTTGTAGTAAATCTAATACTTTTCGTCTAAATGAATAGATTTTATCAGCTTGCGATAACAGACTCAAATTTGAAAATTGATTGCTCTCTACTAATAGGTGAAAGCTCTCCAGTTCCTGTTCATCCATAGATATTGCACTAGCCCAGCCGCAATAACTAACTTTTGGTATCGTGATCTTCTGGCGTAAACTTGGTCCATCTTTGCTATAAACAGCGAGGGGATCGCCAACAAATCCCGGCATTACATATTCATTTGGTTGTCTTTGTGAGACATTAAGAGATGTACGTACTACAATGGGTAGCATACAAACTCCTGGGAAAGCTAGTGGCAGATCATCATCTGCATTGTATTGAACTATTGTTCTCTTCAGCGATAATTCCGTTTTCTTTAGGAATTTAAGACCTATATCTTGTTTCCCCGCCCAAAGATAATGTTTCCAATCAGAAGGCAAAATCACATAGTCTGCGCTTTCCGGTTTACTCACATATTCAAAATATTTGTTCCAATTGGATATTAAACTTCCAAACCGATTCACATCACGAAACTCTGATTTATCTCTACAGTCCACCTTAGACCCAAAATGAATTTGCCACAAAGGATACAAAATAAATGCTGGAGAAGATTCTGTACTCGGCCTATATAACCAATCTGTGAATAGCTTTATTTTTGTTCCCACTTTCGTTCCTCCTTTTGCCTGTTTTGTCAAAGAAAAACTACATCTGGTATATTACAGCATTTTTGATAAAACACAACCCCTTGAATGGGTGGGAATATTTGGATTAATTGGGGCGGATTTCTTTGCTCCAGCGGCAAAGCCGCCATCACTCGCTTTATTTATCCATCATCTTGCCTTCAAATAGCCCTTTAAGTTTTTTACGGCCGGTACTACTTTTCCACCATAACTCGCGTCTCTTAGCCTCTATCATTGTTTCAAATTCTTCGCGATAAAGCAGTACAAGTGGTCTTCGATTTTTTGTAGCCATTACCCGCCCCGAATTGTGACACTTAAATCGTTCTTGTAAATCCTGAGTATAGCCGACATATGTTCTCTGATCTTTTTCAGAAATAAGAATGTAGACGTAATACATAAATATTTGCCCGCTCTTTTAGCGAGCCTCGCATCTATTGCGGGCCGTCCGGCTGAAAGCCGAGACGAGCATCGCAATAAATTTTGTCAACAAAATTTATTGCGGGGGTTGGATTTGAACCAACGACCTCAAGGTTATGCATACCAGCTACAGCTTTCACTGCCCTGTTTTTAAAACAGGTTTGTGGTCTGGACTTTCTCTTCGCCATCGTTGAAGCATATGTTGCATCAGCAGTAGGCGCCTGCCATTAAGTCTCTACACCTTCTCCGACGGTACCGTCGGAGCTTGGCTCGGGATTACCACCGCCTGCGGCTTCCCCGAATTTGACAGGTTCTACATCATGAGTTTCCTCACGTGCAGCCCATTGCAAGATCAGCCCCACGCATCCCTATATTCGGCGGACACTGGTTTGCGTTGACGCTTAGTATTCATTCTGATCTTGCGGAATTGAGCCTTGCGAGCTACCAGACTGCTCCACCCCGCGCAGAAATTATATGCCATGCAAACACAAAAAACAAGCGGATACGGGACCGCGTGCGGTGCTTAAGCAAGAGCTGTTTCGTATTGCCGCGCGCACCAGAGAAGTTCGTAATCGTGAAAGCGTTTGCCGATAAACTGAACGCCGACGGGGAGAGTATCGACAACGCCTGCGGGAATCGAGATTGCGGGGAGCCCCGCGAGATTTACAGGTACCGTATAGACATCTTCGAGATACATCGAGAGAGGGTTTTCGGTTTTCTCGCCGAACTTAAACGGCAGATTGGGAGCGGTGGGAGTAATAATAACATCAACTTTTTTGAAAACTTCCTCAAAATCTTTTGTAATGAGCGTGCGGACGCGCTGGGCCTGAAGATAATACGCATCGTAATATCCGTGCGAAAGAACATACGTCCCGACCGCAATGCGGCGCTTTACCTCAGGACCGAATCCTTCTTCGCGAGTATTTTTATAAACATCAAAAAGCGTATCGCCTTCTATGCGCGCGCTATATCGAATTCCGTCGAAACGCGCAAGATTGCTCGATACTTCGGCCGGCATAATGATGTAATAGCAGGCAAGCGCATAGGAAGCATTCGGCAAATGCACCGGCACAAATCGAAAACCGTGCCCTTCCGCTTTTGTATATGTTTTCTCGATTATGGTTTTAATCCGCGGGTCAAGCCCTGAAGCAAAAAACTCTTCCGGCACGCCAATCCTGTACTCGTTCTTTATAGAGACTTCTTCTTTTACCTCAACGCTCGTCATATCGAGCGGGTCGTGACCATCGATTGCGCGGAAAAGAATTTCGGCATCTTCAACCGAATTTCCAAATGTTCCTATCTGATCGAGACTGGAAGCCATCGCCATAAGACCCGAGCGGGAAACGCGGCCATAACTCGGCTTGAACCCCACGACCCCGCAAAACGACGCGGGCTGACGAATCGAGCCGCCCGTATCTGAACCAAGCGCACCCGGCGCCATTTGGGATGCGACTGCCGCAGCAGACCCACCCGAGGAGCCGCCCGGTACACGGCTTAAATCATGCGGATTTTTGGTAGGCCCGAATGCGGAGTTTTCGGTTGATGAACCCATGGCAAATTCGTCGAGATTTGTTTTCCCAAGAAAAATACTCCCCTCTTTTTTCAGCTTCTCTATCACATGCGCATCGTATGCGGCAGTATACTCCGCAAGAATCCGGGAAGCGGCAGTCGCGCGCTCGCCCTTGATTAAAATATTGTCTTTAACGGCAAGCGGGATTCCTTCGAGAAGCCCCAATGCGCTTCCTCCCGCTATTTTTGCATCTACGCGCTCTGCTTCTTCGCGCGCACGCGAGTCAAATATATGGAGAAAAGCGGAGATATTCTGGTCCTTCTCTTCAAGTGTTTTTAAATAAGAATCGACGACCTCACGGGCGGAGATTTTCTTGGTTTCGATTTTTTCGTGAAGATCCCGAATGGTTGATAGTACAGGCATAACGTATTCCCGCTATTCTCCGAATACTTTTTTTGTCTTCAAAAAGTGATCCTCTCGCTCCGGAAAAGACCCGCGTAGCATATCAGCATCCGATTCGGACGGCATAGTCTCCACGTCACGACGTAATTCTTTCAACGCAGGGGCAAACGAAAGCGTCGGCGGAATATCGCCAATAGGCGCGTCTGAAAGCTTGTGCACATATGCCAAAATAGAATCGAGCTCACCGGGCAATTTTTCGAGCTCGACTGCGCTTGCTTTTATACGCGCAAGATCAAATAAATGCTTTACCTCGTCTCGATTCAGCATGAAAACACTATAGCTTACTCTGCGATTAATTTCAAAAATTCTTTCTCGCTCATAATAGCAACGCCCAATTTTTTTGCTTTATCGTATTTCGAGCCGGGTGAGGCGCCCACAACAACATAATCTGTCTTTTTGGAAACAGCCTCTGACGCGTCTCCTCCGTGCGCCCGAACTGCATTTTTTGCAGCTTCGCGGGATATTGATTCAAGCTCTCCGGTAAAAACAAACGACTTCCCAGTGAGTTTCCCGGGCTTCCGCTTTGATGTATGTAAAACTTCGATGCCTTTATCAAGAAGTTTTTTGATAAGGCGGACATGATACGGATCGCGGAAAAATGAATACACACTGTGCGCAACGATATCTCCGATATTCTTGATATTTTGAATTTTCTCAAATTCCGCGCCTATCAGTTTCTCAAGAGACCCGAAGTGCTCCGCAAGATCCATCGCAGTTTCTCCACCAACATGCAGAACCCCAAGAGCAACCAAAAACCGAGGAAGCGTAATGTGTTTTGATTTTGCGATTGCCTCGATGATATTTGAGGCGGATTTTTCGCCAAACCGCTCAAGCACCGATATATCGCCTTCCGTAAGATCAAAAAGATCCGCGGCATCCTGAATAAGACCCTGATCGAGCAATACATCTATCGTCTTCGGCCCAAGGCCGTCTATATCAAACGCGTGTTTGCCGACAAAATGGTAAAGCATCTCGCGTTTTTTCGAGGGGCATTTTTTGTTGATACATCGGACGAGAATCCCTCCTTCGTCGCGCTTGAGCGCTTCTTTGCATACAGGGCAATGTTTTGGCATATGAAATTCTTTTTCACGCCCCGTCCGCAATCCCGTGAGCACTTTCCGCACATCCGGGATCACGTCCCCCGCGCGCCCGACGACAACGCTATCGCCGATTTTGAGGCCAAGCCTTTTGATTTCATCTTCATTGTGAAGCGTGGCGCGGCTGATCGTAACCCCGCCTACATTCACGGGGTCGAGATGCGCGACAGGCGTCAAAACTCCCGTCCGCCCTACCTGCACGACAACATCAAGCACCCGTGTCATCGCCTCACGCGGCGCAAATTTGTATGCAATCGATGCGCGCGGCGCTTTGCCGACTACACCAGCGCGAGCGTGAAGCTCATTATCATTGAGTGAGACGACAATACCGTCAATTTCATAGGGAAACGATTCGCGGATATGGCTGATTTTTTTGTGGTATGCCAAAACAGCACTTAGCGTCGGGCATACCTCTGTATGAATGTCGGTTTTAAACCCCAAACTCCGTAAAACTTCATGCTCCTCACTATGGCGCTTGGGCCCGCCTTTCACAAGTAAATCGTATGCGAAAAATTCGAGATGGCGCGAGCGGACAATCTCTGGGTCAAGCTGGCGTAAAGACCCTGCGGCGAGATTTCGCGAGTTCGCATAAACTTTCTCGTCTTTACGCTTTTGCGCGCGGTTGATTGCCTCAAGCGCTTTTTTTGATATCAGCGCTTCCCCGCGCACTTCGACTGTCTCTGCTTTCAAAATGCCGCTAGACATCCCGCTAGACGTCCAACGTCTAGCGGGGTGTCTCAGATTATGATTTTCGAGCTGAAGCGGGATTGATTCAATCGTACGTATATTGTTTGTAATATCCTCGCCGATTTTGCCGTCTCCGCGCGTTGAGCCCTGTACAAGTACGCCATCGCGATAGACAAGTGAAAGCGCAAGGCCATCAAACTTGAGTTCCGCAAAATATTCGTGCTCGCGCACCGGTACCACTTTTCGGAGCCGATCCTCCCACTCCCGCATATCATCTTCGGAAAACGCATCTTCGAGCGAAAGCATTGGTAGAGAATGTGCAACTTTTTTAAACTTCGCAAGCGCTTTCCCCGCAACGCGCTGCGTTGGC
>Ga0209541_10016869_pt1 | contig 10755 bp, 6 predicted proteins | sample RifCSPlowO2_01_FD_184027 | JGI IMG/M metagenome (GOLD analysis project Ga0209541, IMG submission 184027) | Groundwater microbial communities from Rifle, Colorado - Rifle CSP2_plank lowO2_0.1 (SPAdes) (version 2) | ecosystem: Environmental > Aquatic > Deep subsurface > Groundwater | place: Rifle... | reverse complement strand
AGATAGCCGCCAAATACGCCAAAGAAAACAAAGAAAAATTCAACGCCTCCAACAACAGCATCGTGGCCATAGATCCGAAAACCGGCCAAATTCTGGTGATGGTCGGTTCCAAAGATTATTTCAACAGGGAAGACCAAGGCAACTTCAATGTAGCTTTGGCCCATCGCCAGCCCGGTTCGGCCATCAAACCGTTCGTCTACGCCACAGCCTTTAAAAAAGGATTTTCGCCCGACACAACTGTCTTTGATGTCCAAACCGAATTCAATCCGTCTTGCTTGGATAAATATGCCACGACAACCGCCGCATCATCTTCCAGTTCTTCATCGGAAGAAAAAGACGAATGCTATATGCCGGAAAATTACGACCACAATTACCGCGGGCCGGTAACTCTCCGCGACGCCCTCGCCCAATCCTTGAATGTCCCGTCCGTGAAAACTCTTTACCTTGCCGGCATCCGCGACTCTTTGGGTTTGATGAAGGATATGGGTATTGATTCCTTGACCGATCCCGACCGCTACGGACTGACGCTTGTTTTAGGGGGAGGTGAAGTCAGCCTTTTGGAAATGACCGGCGCCTACGCCGTTTTCGCCAACAACGGCATCCGAAATCCGCCCGTCGGCATCTTGAAAGTGGAAGACAAAAGCGGAAATATTTTGGAAGAATACCGCAACGAATCCAGACAAGTTTTGGACAAAAATATCGCCCTGCTGATAAGCGATGTTTTATCCGACAACAAAGCCCGAACGCCGGCGTTTGGCGCTAGCTCGCCCTTATATTTCCCCGATAGGCCGGTGGCGGCTAAAACCGGCACCACTAACGACTACAAAGACGCTTGGGTGTTGGGCTACACGCCCAGCCTGGCCGTCGGAGCCTGGTTCGGCAACAACGACAGCTCTCCGATGGAGAAAATGGTGGCCGGGTTCATCGTCGCGCCGATGTGGAACGAATTTTTAAACGAAGCCTTCAAAGACTTGCCCCGAGAAGAATTTGAAAAGCCCAAAAAAACAAAAGGTAACAAGCCGTTTTTAAACGGCCAATGGCTGGGCGGACAGACTTATCTGGTGGATAAAATTTCCGGCAAACTGGCGACGGAGTTCACCCCGCCGGATCTTGTTGAGGAAAAAGTTTTAACCCAGATTCATTCTATTTTGTATTGGCTGGATAAAAATAATCCAAACGGCGAAAAACCGGCCAACCCGGAAAACGACTCCCAGTTTAGGATGTGGGAAATTCCGGTCCGAAGATGGGCGGAAAGCGCCAACATCAAAGACCAGACGGAAAATGACCTTCCAAAAGAAAACGACGATGTCCACAAGCCGGAATACGCCCCTGTTCTCAAAATAGAATCGCCCCAAGAAAACCAAATTTACGCTTCCACAAGCGACATAACCATAAAGTTTTCTTCCAAAACCGGAAAGTTCCCTCTCGGCCAGGCCGACCTGTATTTCAACAACAACTATCTCGGCTCGCTAAGCCAGGAACCATATATTTTCACCTTTCAGCCAAACGACATCGTAAGTCGTTTGGAAAATTCGGAGATAAAGATAATAGCGTATGATAAAGTGAGAAATAAAAGCGAGACGATAATACCAGTCAAAATTTCTAATTTCTAAAAACTTAAGAACCCCCCTCCGCTTATTCCTATGAGCGATGGGAACGAGTTGGCCAGCGAAGTGTAGAGAGTGTTGATGGCCGAAAGAAACGGCGAAACGAAAGTGTCAGTAGAAGTGAAAATTGTCCGGTATTGCAAGTAACGATTATTGGAAGAAGTGATGGCGGAAGATGACGAAGCGGTGAGATAATTGGTGTTGTAGCGGAAGTCGTCTAGATAGATGGTGCGACCGCCGGCGCCGTTGGTGGGGCGAATGGTGAAGTTGGTGATGGCGTTTCTGGTGGTGGTGGCAGCTCCGGTGATATCAAAGTATTCTCTTTGCCACTTAAAGACGGTGGCGTTGGGCGAGTAGCCGTTGCCGGAGGGGAAAGTGGAACCGGAGTCCCAAGACGGAACGGTTATCGCGCCCGTGCTGGTATTGATAGAGTTTACCGTTCCTTGAGCCGAGTATTCCGTCCCTCCCAGATTTTCTTTGACGATTATTTTGTCGCCCAGATACAAACCAGAAGTTGTCGCCGACAATCCCGAAGTGGTGGCGGTCAAAGAGAAGTTGTAGTCGGTGGCGGAGGAGATTAAGTCGGAGGGCTGAAGTGTGGCGCCGAAGTCTATGGTAATTGGATGACTTCTCAACCCGTATTCATACGCCTGGCGGATTTGGTCGGCTGATAAGGCGGTGCCTTTGATAACGCGAATTTCGTCCAGAAGGCCATTAAATTTTTCCCCGGAGTTTGTGTTTGACCCAAGGTAAACAAAAGTTTGAGCGGCATTAATTGTTTGGCCGGTAACATCAACAGCCCCTACTTGTTGGCCGTTCAGATAAACCTTGCCGGTGTTGCCTGCTCTTACGGCGGCAATATGATACCATTGGCCTGTTGATATCGTTCCCAAAGATAAATCTGTGGCCCCTGAAGCGCCAAACCTAAAACGAAGACCGTTTGCACTCCATTTTAAGAATCCCCATCCCGTGTTAGCGTCAAAAGAACCCACGACGCCGGCCCAATCCACGGAAGAATTTTCTTTTATCCACGCCTCTACGGCAAATTCTCCTGTGCCAAAATCCCAATCTGCACTATCCGCCAAACTCAAATAATCCCCCGTCCCGTCAAAATACAAACTATTCCCTATCTTGCCGTTTCCGGAAGTTCGGGCGTTGCCGTTGGCGGTGATGGTTTTGCCGGAGAAGCTAGAATCTTTGATGCTCGTGGAAGAGGCTATCTCGTCGCCTTTGATGTAGAGGACGGTGGTGGTGGAAAGGGCGAGGGTGGAGCTCGCCAATTCGTAGTTGGCGAAGTCGCTTTCTCCTATCATCGCTTCCAGGAACGTTCCGGTCCTATCCGCCGCAATCCAAAACGGCAGTTTTGTTTGGGCGGACAGATCGGTGGACGAAATTTGCCTCGTCAAATGATGATTGGCACCCATCCGGTAAGTTTCGGCGATCTCGTCGGCGGAAAGGGCGGCGCCTTTGAGGATACGGGGTTCGTCCATAGTTCCATTAAGATCTCTATCAGATGCCGGGTTGGTAGGATCTTGCCCAATACTTATATTTAAAGCATTGGAAAAATTATCACTTGAGGTGCCGGAAGCAACATTTACCCCATTTATAAATAAATTAACCGAAGTCCCCGATCTGGTTACGGCTATATGATACCACTGACCGGTTACCAAAGCGTTGGCGCTGGAAGATACTAATAATGTAGTGTTATAAAAAAAATTTAGTTTGTCGACGGTAGCGACGCCGTTGTTGCTTCCATATACTATTACTCCACCGCCCGTGTCAGAATAACCACCTTTACCAAACATAAAATTTCTTGTTATTACAGCTGAATTACTTTGCTGTATAGTATTTAATCTAACCCAAAAATCAATCGCAAAATCACCCGTGCCAAAATCCAAGTTGGCATTATCTAAAACGGTCAATTTGTCCCCATTCCCGTTAAACTTCCTCGCCTTGCCGAAAATGCCGTCTACGACCGTGGTGCCGGTGGTGGTGGCGTCGTTATTATTTGCCGTTTCATCGTAGAGATAGGTGCCGGTCGTCGTTCCCGTTTCCTCAAAATGCCAAAGGGCGACGGTGCCGGCGGTGGTGCTGGCCATTCCCATTTTTACTTTCAAGCTTCCTGTTCCTTCGGCTTTAATCACAGTGTCAGTAGATGTGGCGATGGTCGTGCTGGCCATAATATCGGAATGCCAATTCGCCGCGTCGCTGTCCATTGACAATAATTGCGTTTCGCCCGTCGTCGGCTTCCACGCTTCCCAGGTGCCGTCGTTGGGGTCGCTGGTGGCGCCGGTGCGAGTCTGGATTTCTATGTTGCCGGCGTTGTAGTTGGAGAGGATTTCGGAGGCGGACAGGGCGCGGGAGTAGATGCGAGTGGAATCAATGATGCCCGAGAAAAAACTTCCCAAATTCTTGTGAGTTGCGATATAAAGAGCTTCTGTGTCTGAAATATTTGCGCTACTTGTTCCACTCGCTACCAACACTCCATTGACATAAACCTTTACTTGGTCTGTTCCCGTTCCTTCTCTTACAAGAACAAGATAATACCACGCCCCAAATACTGGGTTCCACTTAGCATTGGCTATGACTTGAACATCGTTAATATAAACATTGATATTGCCGGCGTTTGTCATATATATTGTATACCAATCACCACTTGCTCCTTTGGCTCTGTTGATTAGCGGCAATTGAGACGCACCCAGATTTGAAACCATTACCCACAAATCTATGGTAAAATTGCCTGCCCCGAAATCCCACGCTGCATTATCCCCCACACTCACATAATCATTCGTCCCGTCAAACATCAGGGCGCCCGCGCCCCATTTTTTGTTGTTGGCGGTCCAGCCGGTGGTCGTGGTGGCTTGGTCTTGGGAGGCGGTGTAGGCGAAGCCGTTGAGTGTGCCGTCTAGCGCCGCCGTGCCTTCGGCGTTGTCGGCGGTGGTGCCGGAAGTCTCGTTGAAGTTCCATTGAGCGACGAGCCCGCTGGAGTTGTATAAAGTTTCCCCGTCGCCTGTTCTCACTCCGCCTTCGGTCCAATTGAGCGTGTCCCATCGGACGCTGGCGGAAGCGTCCAAGACCGGCGAGGTATAGACGGCGTTCGGTCTTCTTGATGCCGCCGCTTTGATTTCTTCGGGGGTAAGGGCGCGGCCTTTGAGGATGCGGAGTTCATCCATTGTGCCCTCCCATAGATATCCTAAATTTTTTCTTGCTCCAATTAGCAACCCTTCTGATGTGTTGTTGTATATTGTAGCAGAACTAGTGTCTGTGGTGCCTATCTGGGTGCCGTCAACAAACAACCGAAAATCGTTACCACTTCTTGTAACCGCCACATGATACCAAGTATTTATTGAGGGATTCCATGCTTTTGATACATGGGTGCTACCAACTCCGTCTGTGCTATACATAAATATAAGCGTGTCGTCATCAACGGAATAGTTAAATGACCAAATTCTGCGGTCTGATGGTTCATTCCACCTGCTTGCTATGCCGGGATAATTTGCGGCAGTTAGCGTTGAGATATTCACCCACGAGTCAATACTAAAATCTCCCCTGCCTAAATCAAAGTCGCTTGAATAAGGCACGCTCAAATAATCCCCTGTCCCATCAAACGCCGCCGAGTTGCCCAAGCCGAGTTGGGTAACGGCGCTAGTGGTGCTGGCGTTGCCACTCGCGGTAATGACTCTGGTGGTGGAAGCGTAGTCTCTGATGCCGGCAGTCGTGCCATTGGCTTCGTTGAAGTGGAGAAGGAGGACGGTGTAAGGGTCAAGAGTGGCTTCGGGATAGCTTGATTCCAGTTGGACAGCGGTGGTGGAAGCGTTGGCGATTCTGTTGTATTGGCCGTTGAATTCGGCCGATTCGTCGTGGGTGATGGTGGGGTCGATTACTACTGGATATGTTGCTGTTTTTAACCACTCGCTGTCGGCGGACAATGTTATTTGGTAAGACTGGGGGGTGGAATTTCTAATTTCTAAATTATAATTTCTAAATAAATCCCAATTTTTAAAATCCCAAGTTGGAAATAATTTATTGAATTGCTTAAATAATTGGTCATTGGATTTTTGGATTTTATTAGAAATTAGTAATTCGTCATTAGAAATTTTCTTTTGCGTTGGAACAATCTCAATACTTACCTCATTGGAAACCGTTCCCTTCCCGTCATACATAAACGGCTTGTCTATCTGGAAAAGGTAGTTGTTTTGATTGTCGTAGAAATATATTGAACCGTCCGGTTGTTTGACGGGAATAGTATTGGTTTGCGAGAAAAATTCCCATTTTTCTCGTCCGCCAGAGCTACGGTTTTCCGTTGCGGGCGGAGGCGGGGATTGCAACACTATTTCTTCTTTCACCCCAAACGGCAAATTTGTTATCTTGTATGCCGCATCTATATCCTCCGCGATGTTGCGGTAAAAAAGAGTCGGCGTATTCGGTTCTTTGGCGTTGGTTTCCAAAGACACAGCGGTAGTGGAAGAAACTTGATTCATTGAGAATTCCAGAAAATGCTCATCTTTCTGATACTTGACCGTTGGAACATTGGAACCTTTCTTGCCCAAATAAGCCGTCAAATCATTACTGGTTTTAGAATAAAACCAGTCGGCTGGATTAGTTTTGCCGCCAAAACCGACTTCGTAAACCGGTTTTGGGTAAAAGGCGTTTAATTTTAATTGAGAAAAAACCGCCAAAGTTAAAACCAAAGAGAAAAACAAGATAATGATATTTCTCATTTTTATTTTAGCGATTCGCATGTGTTTATTTTAACAGAAAAAATATAAACAAAACAGCGGGAAAAAACGCAAAGTTATCCACAGTTTTTACCACCAAACGACATCGTAAGTCGTTTGGTGTGCTATAATTAAAAAATGAGAAAAACGCCCTTTGTCCCAGGAGAATATTATCACATCTACAGTAGGACCATTTTAAGTGTTCCTGAATTTAAAGAAAAAAATAATTGCAACCGGTTGCTTCAGGCTTTTTTACTTGCCAATTCCACCAAATCAACCCAAGCTTTTCAGTTTTTAAGAAACCATAAAGACGCAACGCTGGACGAGGCGCTTGAAATAGCGCGCGGTGGAGAAAAACTTGTTGATGTTTTATGTTATGCGATTATGCCCGACCATTACCACCTTTTAATCAGAGAGGTAAAAGAAAAAGGTATTGCTGAATTTATACGAAAATGCGATATATCAATCGCCAAATACATAAACAAAACAAAAGGAAGAAGAGGGACTGTTTTTGAAGGCCTTTTTAAATCAAAACATATTGATTCAAATGAGTATCTCCGCCATCTTTCTTTGTATATCCACCTCAACCCCCTTGATTTTATCGCCGGAAAAGAGTGGCGAGAACATAAATTGGAAAACTTTAACAAACACAAAGAGAAGCTTTTAAATTATCCGTGGTCAAGTTTAAGTTTTTTTATTAAAAATACTCCCAACGAAATAATTTCCGGACATAAAATAATAACCGATCAATTTAAAAGCTATGGTGATTATGAATTTTATTTAAAGAGCTGGACTAACGATTTTACGGAAGCTGACTTGTTTTTAGAGTAGTACCCCACCAAACGACTTACGATGTCGTTTGGTGTTTGGTTAGAATCTTATATCTTTGATTTTATGGTTTTTTAATTTTTGGTTTATTTGGTTGAGAATTTGTGTTTTGTTTAGAAATATTTCGTTTTTAAGGGAGGGGTTGTTGTTTTTTATGTAAATTATTCCGAAACGGTACTCCGCTTCGTCTTCAGATAAATTGATGTTTAAAATTTCATTGAGCGCTTTGATAATTTCTTTTTGGTAAAATTTTCCCGGAGGAGAAATGACAAAAAATTTTTCCAAATATTTAGATACGCTATTCCATGGCATAAAATTTTAAACTTTATAGACTTTTGACTTTATAGACTAATTATACACTCATCGGCATTACCAAGTATTGGAAAGTGTTATCTTGGGCGCCGGTTATAAGAAGAGGTTTGCCTTCGCCGGAAAATCTTAAAATTATTTCTTCAGAGTTGATATTTGGCAAGCAGTCATAAATATATTTATGATTAAAGGTTATTTTCACACTTTCGCCGGTAATTTTCGCCGGAATTTTGGCTATATTTTCCCCGGATTCATTATTGGATGTTTTAATAGTGAAAAAACCGTCTTCTGAGTTTACCGCCATATTCAATTCGTTCAGTTTTCCTGAAAATAGGCCGGAAATTTTCAAAGAATCAATAAAAAATTCTTTATTTATAATCACATCAGTAATGAATTTTTTTGGGATTATTTGGTTGTAATCCGGAAAAATTCCGTCCGTTAATCTGGAAATAAAAACAATATTGTCTTTTTTTATATTTATTTGGTTTTTATTGAATAAAATATCCATTTTCCCTTCTTTCCCGTCAAAAATCCTAATTATTTCCACCACTGTTTTAAAAGGAATTAAAATCGGGCCCAATTCCGGGAAAAAATGATTTATTTTTTTCTCCGCTAAACGGAAAGAATCTGTCGCCGCGAAAGTAAACATATCGGTTTTACTGGAATATATATAAACCGAGGAAATTTCCGGTTTTATGGCGGATGTGGCGCAGGAATAAAACACCATTTTAAGTCCGGATATAAAATCAAATACCGGCAAGGAAAATATATTACCTTCTTTTAATTTCGGCAGGTTGGGAAAATCGTCGGCTGGTTGGCTTTTAATAAGAGTGGAGTTGTTGTTGGTGGAAATAATCAGATTATTATTTTTAACTTCCAAATTAATTTGATCGCTTCCGGAAATATTAGATAAAAAACTGTTAAAAATATTAGACGGAACTGTAATTCTGCCTTTATTTTCTATTTTTGCTGGAATTATTATTTCCGCGCCTAATTCAAGGTTGGTTGATGTTAATTTTAATTCTTTTTCATTAACTTCCAGTAAAATATTACTTAAAATCGGCAAGTTTAAATTTTTGCCGGAAATCCTGTCGCATATAGAAACGGCTTCCTTAAGGTCTTTTTTAAAACAAATTAATTTCATTTTTTTAATTATTATATTAATTAAATTCTTTTATATATAAATACATTTTTATTACTATTATACCTGTGGATATGTGGATAAAATAATTTAACAGTTTTGTATAATAATAATTTTAAATATTTAATGTGAATATTATTAAAATTAATTGCGTTTATTTTAATAATAAAAATTTAATCAGAAAAAAATAAAATTTTTATCCGCAGTTTATTTTAATTTTATCCACAAATTTTACACATATTATTTTAATTTTTCAAAATAATCTCCCTTATATTATTTATTTCTTGTTCCAGTTTTTTGTCCATCTTTATATCGCAAGTTATTTTTTTGTAAGCGTGAATGGCGGTGGTATGGTCTTTTTGGCCCAACCTTCGGCCGATATAAGGGTAAGGGGTGTTTAAGTCGTTTCTTAATAAATACATCGCTATCTGCCTTGGTTTGACAATTTCCTGCCTTCTTGTTTTTTCACTTATGCTTTTTTCTTCAATGTTGTAATAATTGGCGATTATTTTAATCATTTGGTCGGCGGTTATTATTTTTACCGGCTTGATTTTTCTTTTTAAAACCTCTTCCACGTCGGCCAAACTTAAAGTCCTGCCTCTTATTTTTGACTGCCCAATCACGGAATTAAGAGCCCCTTCAAGTTCGCGGATGTTTTCTTTGATATTTTGAGCGATAAAATCAGTTATTTCGTCGGGAATCAAATACCCCCTCTGCTGCATTTTAACCCGCAAAATAGCCATTCTTTCCTCTGTTGACGGCTGGGAAATATCCACCATCATTCCCCCTTCAAAGCGAGACTTAAGCCGATCTTCAAGGCCTACTATATATTGAGGTGGTTTGTCGGAAGAAAAAATAATTTGATTATTTCCTTCATATAAGGCGTTGAAAACATGGAAAAACTCCTCCTGAATTTTAAGTTTGTCGGAAAAAAATTGGATATCGTCCACTATCAGAAGATTGTATTTGCGGTATTTTTCTTTGAAAAGGTGGATAGTTTTGTTTTGGATAGAGAGGACATAGTCGTTGGCGAATTTTTCCGAAGTCAGGTATTGGACTTTAATGGCCGGGTTATTTTTTCTTGTTTCGTTGCCGATAGCCTGGAGAAGGTGGGTTTTCCCCAAGCCGACTCCGCCATAAATAAAAAGCGGGTTGTAAAGGTTGCCGATGTTTTTGGAAACGGCGGCGGCGGCGGAATGAGCCACTTCATTGAAAGAAGCCACTACAAACGAGTCAAAGGTGTATTTTGGATTCAGGTTGGCTTCCGCGTCGGTGTTTAATTCATGGAAACCGAGCTGTTCTTCGTTGTTTTGCTGACGCCTCACAGTTTGTTTTTTATTATTCGGCTCAAGTTGAGGCGGTTTGGAAACGATTAAATAATCGGCGTGGCGGATACTTGGATTGAGGTTGCGGAGGGAGCTGATGACGAACTTGTAGTACTTCGTGGACAGCCACTCTTTGGCGAAGTCGTTGGGCACATTTATGGTCACTACGCCGTCCTCGTATTTGCTTATATAAGTGTCTCGAAACCAAGTGGAAAAGTTGGCTTTTGAAACATTGGGCTCTATTTCAAAAAGAGCGTCTTTCCATAATTTTTCAAAATTATCCGGCATAGTCATTTCATTATACTTAAAGATTTTTTTAATCAAACTTCGGCAAAAGAGTCAAAAACCGCCGTTAACTTAATATCTTGTGGATAACATGTTAATATTGATAAGATGTTGCCCAAAAAAAACAGGATTGATAAAAAGATGTTTCCGGAGTTTATAAAAAAAGCAAAAACTTTTTCTTCGGAAAATCTTAACTTGAAAGTCGTCCAGAATTGCCAAAAAGACACAGCTTTCGCTTTTGTCGCCTCTTTGAAGGTGTCTAAAAAGGCGGCGGAACGCAATAAACTGAAAAGAAGAGCGAGGGCGATAACTTATTCCCTGCTTAAAGATGTTTCCGTTGGAATTTGCGCGGCGGTCTTTTTCAAACCCTCGATAATCGGCAAGAAATACGGCGAAATAAAAGACGAGCTGACAATCCTTTATAAAAAAGCGAAAATAATATAGAATAGGCGGTATGTCTTATTTGTATAACTTAATTTTCTTTGAGCCTTTATTAAACGGACTGGCATTGCTGGTAAAACACCTCCCCCTTCACGACATGG
>Ga0209541_10016865_pt1 | contig 10757 bp, 10 predicted proteins | sample RifCSPlowO2_01_FD_184027 | JGI IMG/M metagenome (GOLD analysis project Ga0209541, IMG submission 184027) | Groundwater microbial communities from Rifle, Colorado - Rifle CSP2_plank lowO2_0.1 (SPAdes) (version 2) | ecosystem: Environmental > Aquatic > Deep subsurface > Groundwater | place... | reverse complement strand
AAAGAAGGAAAACAAAGAGAGGAAATGATATAGTCATCGATTTGCAGATTGATTTTAAGGATTCTATCTTTGGTGTTGAGAGAAAAGTTTTTGTAACAAAGAATTCCGTTTGTGATATTTGTAACGGTAGCGGTGCCAAAGAGGGAAGTGAAATGGAAATTTGTTCTGTCTGCAACGGAAATGGACAAATCCATGAAACAAAGAAATCTATTTTAGGAACATTCTCCAGCGTTAAATCTTGTGAGCATTGTAATGGAAGCGGAAGAGTTCCAAAAACAAAATGTTCAAATTGTCGTGGAGCGGGAATCAAGAAAGAACAATCAGAAATCAAAATTAATGTGCCTGCCGGAATCAATGACGGCGAGATGATTAGGATGAGTGGTGAGGGCGAAGCAATCGCCAGAGGAATATCAGGAGATCTTTATGTAAAGATTCATATTTCGAAACACGAGTCTCTGAGAAAAGAAGGAAATAATTTAGTGATGAATTTGAATGTCAAATTGACTGATGCTTTGATGGGGTCTGATTATAATGTTGATGTTTTGGGTGAAAAAATAAAATTGAAAATTCCTGCCGGTGTTAGTTTTGGAGAAATTTTGAGAATGAAAGGAACGGGTGTGCCTGTTGTTGGTGGGAAGAGAGGTGATTTGCTTGCAAAGATAAATATTCAAATGCCGAACAAGTTAAGTCGAAAGACAAAACAATTAGTAGAAGAATTAAAGAAAGAAGGCATTTAAATTTCTGTATGAGAAGATATTCCAGCAAAATGAAAATAATTCACTATGTTTCACCTTGGGTGTTACAAACTCTTATTTGGGTTCCGACCAGAATTTTGTTGAGAATTTTTTATGCATATGATGTTAAAGGCCTAAAACATCTTTCCATCCTCAAAGACGACGGCAACGGTGTAATTTTTGCTGTTAACCACACCAGCGAGATGGACCCGATTCTTGTTCCGGCATCTCTGCCTTTCTTGTCTCGTTTTATGCCGATGTTTTATGTTTCCAGAGAGAGGGAATTTTATAAAAATAGTGGTTGGAGACAAAACATTTACGGCGGATTATTTTTTCGTTTGTGGGGAGCGCACACTGCTTACGCAGGAATGAAAAATTATGATGTCGCTCTTCGATATCATATTAAAATATTAAATATGGGGAGGAGTCTTTGTATTTTCCCAGAAGGAAAGAAAACCTCTGACGGACAGATTGGTGATGGAAAACCAGGGATTGGTTTTCTAATTCATAGAACAAAATCTTCTGTTGTCCCTGTTAGAATTGTCGGTTTGTATAAAACAGAAAAGAAAAAAGGACTCTTTAACCGACCAAAGTTGAAAGTTGTTTTTGGTAAACCAATGCTTGCAAAAGATTTTTATGATAATAAAAATAACATCACTCTTGATCATTACAAACAAGCGACAAAAGAGATAATGGACGAGATTAGAAAATTACACTAAGAATCGGCCTTTTGGCGTCTTTCGTTTGAGGGTGTCAGTATTTCTGCTTTGGCATGAAACATGCTCTTAAAAGTCAATTTTGGGCTAAATTTAAGGGTTTTTCGAAAGATATGTTAAAATAAAAGGTGTTGAATTATAAGATTATTAAAATCTAAACAGGATGAAAAAAATAATGTTATCAGGCGTAAAGCCAACCGGTCGCCCACATATTGGAAACTATTTTGGGGCGATGAAACAATTCGTTGATTTGCAAAATGATTTTGACGAAGTGTTTGTTTTTATTGCCGATTATCATGCAATGACATCGGACACTAAAAAACTTTTGATTGGGCAAAACAGTATTGAATTAGCTTTGGATTATCTCGCTATTGGTTTAGATCCTGAAAAAGTAATTTTGTTTAGACAATCAAGCGTCCCACAAGTGACAGAATTGAGCTGGATTTTTTCTTGTTTGGTAACGATGCCGTATCTGATGAGAGCGCACGCTTTTAAAGATGCCGAGGCGAAAAAGAAAGAGGTGAATGTCGGAACCTTTAATTATCCTGTTCTTATGTCTGCGGATATTTTGATTCAAGACGCAGATATTGTGCCTGTTGGAAATGATCAAAAGCAACATTTGGAAATTGCGAGAGAGATTGCCAGAAAATTTAATACTCAATATGGTATGACTTTTAAAGAGCCTCAGGAAAAGATTTTGGAAGAAACAGAAACAGTGATTGGAATAGACGGACAAAAAATGTCAAAATCTTATGGAAATACAATCCCTCTTTTTGCGAGCGATGAAGAAACGGAGAAAATCGTTATGTCTGTGCCAATGGATTCAAAAGGAATTGATGAAAAGAAAAATCCTGATGATTATAATTTGTACAAAATATCAAAACTTTTCACAAACAAAGAGCAAGATGACGAGATGAGAACGATGTTTGAAAATGGCGGTGTTGGTTATGCAGATATAAAAAAATATACAGCGAAAATAATAAATGACTATTTGCGACCAATGAGAGAAAAAAGAAAAGAATTGGAAAAAAATCCCGAAAGAGTTTTGGAGATTTTGGAAAAGGGCGGAAAAATCGCTCGCGAAAGAGCAGAAAAAAAGATGGAGGATGTAAGAAAAAAATGCGGACTAAATGCGGACTAAACGCAGAATAAACGCGAAAATTAACAAAATCAATGATTTTTGAATTAAAGCAAAAGAAGGATAAATTTCTTGATAAAGCATACAAGGATTCAATGAAAGAATTGAATGATTTTTATGGTATTAATTGGACTCGTAATACTCCCAAGATTTTTATTGTTAATAGTAGAGAAGATAAAGCTTTGCTTAAAGAAGATATGGGAAATGGAAGTTGCCGACTGGACTGTTGGTTGGACACCAACTATTGATACTGTTTTTGTGATGAATCGTTTGAAAATCAAAACTGAAACTTCTCACAAGAAAGGATACACAAAAGAACAATATAAGTCTTTAATAAAACACGAGTTAAGCCATTTGTTTTTTAAAATTCTAGTAAAGGGAGGGTTTCGTCCTGTATGGTTGTGGGAAGGGGTTGCTATTTATACTTCTGAACAAGATAGGTTTAAAAAAAGACTAGAAGAATTTAAACAATTTTTGAATTTTTATGATTCACATATGAGTGAAGATGGAAAAACTAGCGTTTACTATGAATCAGGATTTTTTGTAGAAATGTTGGTAGAAAAGTTTGGAAAAAAGAAGTTTTTGAATTTTTTAAAATCTCTGCAAAAAGTAAAAAACAGAAAAGAATTTGATAATTTGTTTTTCAAGACTTATAAATTTAAACTAAATTATAAAGAAATAAACAAATCCTATAAAAATTAAAAGGTTTGAATAAGGCTCTTGCTCGTGTTTGTTTTACTTGTTTTTTACTTGTGTTTTAAATGTTTTTTTGTTAAATTTTATTTGGAAATAACAATCAAAATTCATTCTGGAGGAGTTTCCATGAAGAAAGATATTAAAAGGATTGTAATAGCATTTTTTCAAGGTGTTTTTTGGTGGTTTTTGTTTTTGAAAGAATTTCGATCTATAGATTATAGAGATGAATACTACAGAGATTATATTCGGGCGTCTTTATTAAAAGGTGCTTTACTTCCTTTAATTATGGCGGTTTTAATGTACTTCGTATATCCATTAAATCTCTGGAATTGCATTTTAATCTTTCTGTATTTTCATCTGTCTGTTGGCCTTATTGAAATAATTTATTTTCGACTCGAATGGAGCGGTTTCCGTGAATTGCCCATTAAATAATCTTTAAAACGACCTACGGGTCGTTTTTTTAAAAGTTGGTTGTCGGGTAACCAATTTTCTATTAGACTTTTTGATTGTTTTTTGCTTTAATGGTTTTTAGAAATAGCTTTTATTAGTCTTTTTAAACTATTGAAAACAAGGAGGTTTGGTGAAAACAATAAAGGGTGGAATCGCTGACAGGTCGGGTATTCGATATAAATCAAACCCCGATTCTGTTTTGAGCGGAAATTCAAATATTATTTTTCGTAATTTTCTTAAACGAATTTTTCAGACAAGGAGAAAAAAATGAAAAAATATATTTATTTCCAGGCAAGAAGGGTTTTGCTTGCAACTTTGGCGGGATTATTCTGGTGGATTTTTCTCTTGATTGATTTGTGCAAGGACGATTCCGGAGAATTTTATCAGGGAATAATGTCAATGTTTTTGTCTTTTGGACTGGCTTTTCCTGTGCTTTCTTCAATATTACTCAGACTTGTTCTTTCGGTGAGTTTTTCGAAGACTATCTGTGTATTTCTGATTTCATATTTGTTTATTGGTCTTGTCTCTATCTGGGAGGCCAGAAATCGTTGGGGAGGCTCTTCCGGACAGACCTTTATGCCTGTCATATAAAATAAAAGCGACCCATCGGGTCGCTTTTTAAATTAGTCAGTATTAAAATGTTTTGTAAAAGTTGGTTGTCGGACAGACAATTTTTTAAAATGTACTCGGTTGAACCGAGTACATTTTTTATTTTGTGTCTTTTAGTGTCATTTCTATTGCTGTCCCTCCGACTGCCATCAAGATGCCCAAAATTATGAATAGATAATTTATTTCAATAAACATTAGTAAGACAGTCGCAACAATAGGTCCAACTACATAGGCAGATGGACCAATCATCCTGAAAATATTCAATATTTCTACATCACCCTCATTTATCTTTTTGAAGAAGTATGTTTCTGATGCAATTTCTATCATGCTTGCTCCGACTCTCGTCATAAATAACAGAAAGCCCCAAAAAACAGGATCGGTAGAATCAACAAAAGTTAATACTGCGGTCGAGATTCCTGCAATCAAAAATCCGGTATTTAAAATCTCTTTTTCTCCCAAGAATTTGTCCGCGATTTTTCCTAAAGGCATTTCTAATATGACAAAAGGCAATAACATCGCGGTAAATATAATGCCGATTGTATTCCAATCAAAACCAATATAGTCGTGTAAATAAATTGGCATATATATAATCATCCATGAATAAAAAAATCTTAAAAGAAAATGCGCCCAAGAGATTTTTAAGATATTTTTTCTTTTATATATTGTTTTGAATGCTTCCACCGTATTTACTTTTTGGTATTCTGGGTCCTTAAAGCCTTTGAGGTTTCGAAGGAGAATATAAATTACAGGAATATTGATGATGGCAGATAACAGATAAATTTTCCAATATTCTTCTCCAGAAAGAACAAACCCAGATATGATAGGAGAAATAAGCCACGCTAAATTTGTTAGAGAAAGAAATGTCCCACGCGTTTTTCCGGTGCTAGAATTGTTCGAGAATGCTTCAAGAAAAATATCAATGTTAAATGAAATAACAGTGACGGCAATAAGATGTACTACCAAGGAAATAGCGACTGTAAAAAAATTTTCGCAAAAAACCAACATAATCAATGACAGAAAATTCACAATTAATATTCCCAATGTTGCTTTGTAATTTCCGATTTTGCTAAGGATTTTTCTGGAACTAAATAGCAGTATTATGGTGAGTAACGATGATATTATGTAAAAGGAACCAACTAACCCCTCTGAAATATAAGTGCTTAAAAAAGTAGAATTTATATATGTAGGAATTGCGATGCCGAAAGAAAAAAGAAATCCTGTTAGAAAGATTGCTGTAACAATTTGTTTGTTTGGTATCATGGTGCTTAATATTATACTGGAATTAAAAAATCCGTAAACAAAAAAAATGGCCAAGGAATGGCCATTTTTTTTGTTTTATACGCCCAATACAACAGGAATAATAATCGGTCGTTTGTCAGTTTTCTTTAATAGAAATCTTCCAACATTATCACTCAATTCTTTTTTGATGATATCAAAGTTAATTGGTCTCATTCCGACCGTGTTTTCTTCGACTGTTGTTTTAACGATTCTTCGCGCTTGTTGTAACATGTCTTGCGATTCTCTCAGATATACGAACCCTCGAGAAATTATATCCGGTGATTTTCTTAGTTTACCAGTACTTAAATCAATTGTTGCAATAACAACAAAGATTCCGTCCTGAGCCAATGTCTGTCTGTCTCTGATGACAACTTCTTGAATATCTCCGATAGAAAATCCATCTACCATAACAATGTTTGAAGGGGCTTTTTCTTTTAGGACTACGATTTTTGTTCCTTTTTCTCTTAACTCAATAACTGAACCGTTATCTGGAACAACGATATTTTCGTCCTTCATCCCAATTGAACGAGCTAATTCTGCGTGCACTTTCAACATAGAGTGATTTCCATATCCTGGCATAAAGAATCTTGCTTTAACGATTGTGTTGATCCAAGCTAATTCGCCAGCATTTCCGTGTCCGGTTGCGTGAACATCTGAAACTTGGTAACTAATGATTTTTACATCATGTCTGTAAAGATTGTCTTTTAGTTTTCTGACGCTGATTTCATTTCCAGGAACAACAGAAGAAGACAAAATGATGGTGTCTTTTTTTGTTAGTCTGATAAATTTGTTTTTCTTTTGTGCCATTCGCATCAATGCCGCAAATTCTTCACCTTGTGCTCCGGTCGCCAAAACAAGCACTTTGTCAGGAGGATATTTGTCGATATCTTTTGGTGCGATGATTGTATCTTTTCTAGGAATTAAAATCCCTGCTAATTTTGCAATTTCAATATTTGTTTTGATGCTTCTTCCTTCTGTAACGACTTTTTTGTTGTATTTTTCTGCAATCTGAATAATCTTGATCATTCTATCAAATTGAGATGCAAATGTTCCAATGATAATTCTTCCGTCGATATTTTTTATCAGATTTTCCAAATTTTCCATTATCTGTTTCTCGGGAATTGAGAAACCGGGTTTCTCAACATTGGTAGAATCAGCGATCAACAGTATGTTGTTGTCTTTTGCAATTTCGCCCCAATTTTTTTGTTCTTTATCAGACGGAATTCCGTTCTCGTGCTCCAATTTTAAGTCACCAGTGATTACGATATTGCCAAAAGGTGTTCCAACAGAAACCCCCATGGCGTCTGGAATAGAGTGAGTAACATCAATAAATTTTAAATGAAATTCTCCGATTTTTAATTTCTCACCGGGAGTAACATTATTAAGGTTTAGTGTTGGCATATGAGGAAATTCCTCGGCTCTTTTCTGAACCATTATGTTTGTTAGATTTCTGGCATAAATTGGGGGATTACCAATTTTGTCTATAATATAGGGAATAGCCGCAATGTGATCCAGGTGACCGTGCGTCAATATCAGTGCTCGAATTTTTTCTTTATTTGCTTCCAAATATTTTGTGTTTGGAATAATATAGTCAATTCCAGGGGCTGCTTCTTCTGATGTGAATTGGAATCCACAGTCAAAAACCAAAATATCATTACCATATTCTACGATTGTCATATTTTGTCCGACTTCTTCAGCTCCTCCTAAAGGAATAATTCTAATATTCCCCGGCTGAAGAACAGGAACTTTGACATCGTGTTTTTTCTCTATTCTTTCGCTGCGATTGTTTTCGTTGTGATTTCTTCGAGGCGCTCTTCTAAGAGGCTTTCTTTGATTACTTTTGTTTGCATTTGGCATATTTTTGCCATCGCTCCCAATTTTTTTGGGATTTTCGTTTTCTTTGTTCATATTTTGTTTTTAGCGTCTAGGATTTAGCATTTAGGGTATAGGAGATAATTTTTGAATACTAATTAAAATCTAATTTTAAAATGTTTAGTATTGAAATTTTTATTTATTACACGCTAAACGCTAAGTACTATACGCTTGTTTAATAATTTTTTTTAATAATAATTTTATTTTTTATTTAGAAAAGATTTTCCAAATGTTTTCTGTTTCTATATACCAGTTGTGAACATCCAAAAATCTTTCAGAAGGCATGATGATTTGCCCTAACGAGATTCCCTTTATTTTCTCAGGCATTACATAAATAAAATCTGGTGAATAAACAAAAACTGCTGGGGTATCTTTTGCAATTTCTTTTTGGAATTTTGTGTAATTATCTTTTCTTATATCTTCATCTCCTGTCGCTCTTGTTTGTTCTAACGATTTATCTACGCTCGAATTTGTATACATTGCAATGTTTAATCCCGGATCGTTTCTTTGTGATGAATGCCAGAAAGCAAACAAATCCATATCTCGTCCAATTATTTCTCCAAATAATAATGCATCATATTCTCGGGGTCTGATAATGTTTTGATTTAAATCACCAGACTCAAATATTTTGAGAGAAACCTTTGCTCCGATTTTTTCCCAATCCGCTTTGACCATTTCAGAGATTGTCTTTAATTCTGGGGCATCGGATGTGGTAAGAGTTAATTCTAGAGGCGTTGTAATTTTTTTGATAGTTTTTTCTCTTACTTTTGTTTCTTCATTAATTTTCCACCCGTCATCCTCAAGAATATCTATTGCCTCTTGAACATCTGTTTCTCCTTCAATGCTTTCATCAAAATATTGAGATGTTGTAGGAACGGGTCCATAAATCGGTGTTCCGTAACCGCTCAATACTTGACTGATAATTTTTTCTCTATCGATTGATTTGTTTAATGCTTTTCTTACCATCGCGTCTGTAAAGATTGAATTTTTGTTTTGATTAAAAAATATTCCAAAAATTCTTGGTAAAGGAACACTCTCAATTCTGTTTCCTGCCTCTTCCAGTTTTTTTGCTTTTTCGGGTGATATTGTGTTTATGCTCTCAATAGCTTTTTTATTATAAGCATTTATTAATGTTTCTTCGTTTGGGTAAAACTTGATTGCTAGGTTCGGAATATATGGTTCTCCTAATGTGTAATTATTGAAAGATTTAAATTCATATCTTTCTAGAATGCCAGAAGAATCCATTTTGGTGCTGGTTATTTTGTATGGACCGGAACCAATCGGTTCTATATTGAATTGGCTGAAAGCAAATTGTTCAGGATCAATTTTACCCCAAATGTGTTTTGGTAGAATTCCTAAAGTTGTGTTTTCCAAAAATGGTGAATAGGGTGTTTTTAAAACAAATTGAATTTGTTTTTCGTCAACAATATTCACAGCAACTCCTTCCCAGTTTGCTCTTTTAGGACTTTTGATAACATTATCAAGTGATGTTCTGATGGTGAATCCGATATCTTCGGTAGTGACTGGTGTTCCGTCATGAAAAGTTGCGTCGTCTCTTAGTATGAAAGTATATGTTAATCCGTCTTCAGAAATCGAATATGACTCAGCAAGATCAGGGATTAATTGTCCCTCTGGCGTTGCTTTCATCAAGCCTGAATACACCAAGGCCAAAATATCTCTGTCTGCGTTTGAGATGGCTAAAAGTGGATTGATGAACCTTGGTGATCCGACAACTCCTTCGGTAAAGTTTCCGCCTTTTGCAGGAACATTAATTAAAAAATTTTTGTTTATCTGACTAATTAAAGACAAAGTGCTCACAGCCAAACAGAAAAAAAGAACCCAAAAGACTACTTTTTCAGTCAGGCTGAAAGATTTTATCAGGTTGCCAAATTTTTCTAGTTTGGACAGATAAAATCTACGCAATATAAATTTATCGTTATTTGATTCCACAATAGTTTTATACTATTTTTCGTAATAAGAAAAATAGTATTGATCTTAAAAAATTTAAGCGATTAGAGCTACGAAAGTTGAAGCAACAAAAAGAATACCAACAATAATTGTTATGTTAAACAAAGCTTTTTCCGCACCTCTTCTGGTGTGTCTAGCAGAAAAATTATCACCGCCTCCAAAAGCACCTCCTAACTCGTTTCCAGTTTGTTGTAGGAGAATAAGTGCTGTTAATAGGATTGCCAGCGCTATTTGTATATAAGGAAGTATGCTAACTAAATATTCCATTGAGAGAATTATAACAGGAAAGTTGTTAAAAGCAAGATAGATTTTTAAAAAGTCTATAAAGTTCGTAAAGTTCATAAAGTTCGTAAAGTCTATAAAGTTCATAAAGTTGAAAGATTATAAAGTACGTGTTTACTCGAGGTTGAGTCTCGGGTAAGTGAAAAAGAAAAGAGGAATTTTGCTTTAGCAAAATTCCTCTTTTCTTTTTCACTTACACCTTATTTCCTATTACTGAGTTTATCCGGTCTGTGATTCGGGCAATTTTTATCCGAACACCTCTCTGGGATCGTCTTTGTTCCCTCCATCATCAACTGTCCACAAGGTTGTCCGCCTTTGTCTTCTCTCTTATAGTCACAAATTTTTCCGGTTGGTTTTGCTTTGATTGCCAATTTGCAATCAGGGTAATTAGAACAAGAGTAAAATTCTCCGAATCGGCCGACTCTTTTCATCATCAGCCCATTTTTACATTCGGTACAATTAACTCCGGTTGAATTTTGTCTTTCCAACTCCTCGTCTTTTTTAACAAATTTACATTTTGGATAGTTAGAACAGGCGATAAATCTTCCAAATTTTCCATCTCTTTCTACCAAAGGATTTCCACATTCCGGACAGGGTTCCCCAGTTTCTTTTGGCCCCTCTAATTCCTCTCCTTCAATTGTTCTCGCACCATTACATTCGGGAAACTTTGCACAACTCATAAATTTTCCGTTCTTTGCAAGTTTGATTACCATCGGCCCGTCACATTCCGGACATTTAAATTCTTTTGGAGCGTCTCCCAGATTAGTTACTTTTTCTATATCTGCCTTGCTTTGAACATCTTTGGTAAATGGTCCATAAAACTCTTTCAAAGTTTTTACATATTCTCTTTCACCGTTTGCAATTTCGTCTAATTCGTTTTCCATTTCTGCAGTAAACGAATCGCTAATATAATGAGAAAAATATTTTTCCAAGAAAGAGCTGACCACTTCGCCAGTGTCGGTTGGTTTTAGTCCGGTGCCTTCTTTTGTCACATACTCTCTGTCTTTGAGTGTT
>Ga0209541_10016862_pt1 | contig 10757 bp, 12 predicted proteins | sample RifCSPlowO2_01_FD_184027 | JGI IMG/M metagenome (GOLD analysis project Ga0209541, IMG submission 184027) | Groundwater microbial communities from Rifle, Colorado - Rifle CSP2_plank lowO2_0.1 (SPAdes) (version 2) | ecosystem: Environmental > Aquatic > Deep subsurface > Groundwater | place... | reverse complement strand
GTTGCCGCTTGCTGTCCTTGATCATCGACAACAAAAATTTCGCTACCTGTTGCCAAATCAAAATCAAAATTAATTGTTATATTGACAGGTTGAGCAACATAAATTTCATCGTGCATTGGGGTAGAGTCTAAAAAATGTGGCGTTTTAACAAAACTTGAAGGTGCTAAAGATGTATCTTTTTTAAAGTTATTAAATATAAAAAAGCTTATAAAAATAACTACTATTATCAGAAGCAAAAGATTTAAAATCTGAGGCTTTTTCATCAAGGGCTAACCGAGAAACCGAAGGAGCCGTCGTGGCATGAGCCATCTGGCCAGCAGGCGGTGTACTGTACTTTATAATTAGCTCCCAACGCCGCTTTTATCGGCGCACTCATGGAAAGGTTGTCACTTGCAATTGTTGTTGGTCCTGCTGTCTGCTCATTACCGTTTAATGTAACAGATATTTCAGAACCTTCTGCCAAATCAAAGTTAAAATTGATTTCAACTTTAGTAGGGGTAGAGCTTAATTGGTCGTTATTTAGAGGGGTAGAAGAAACAAAGTGTGGTGATTTAATGTTTTGAAAATTTTCCTGCTCAAATTGTGCAGATGTTGTTCCGCCAGCTTGCTGATCCGAAGTTAAGTCTTGAGTGCTGGTTGCTGTTTGATTGAGCTGTGTACCGGTTTTACCTGGACCGTATAAAAGGTAGATAGCACCAGCTATAATTACTAAAATTACTATTCCGGCTACTGCAAGAAGATTTCTGTTCACAACTGTAATGAGTTTATGATATCCTGTCCCAGCTTGTCAAAAAAATGATTGTAATCTTTACTACTCTTAATAAAAAAGATAAGGCCCTAAAAATCGGTATGGGACTTTTAAGGGCGAAACTCATTGCCTGCTTTAACCTTTTCCCTGTTACATCAGCTTACTGATGGAAAGGAAAAATCATAAGCGAAAAAGAAACCATGATGATTCTAAAAACCAAGGTGCAAAATTATAAAAAGATCGAAAGCTATATCAAGAAGCATTCAGACTACGAAATCCCGGAAGTAGTTACTGTTAAACCTTCGCAAGTAAGCAAACCTTACTTAAAATGGATTGAAAAGGAGAGTGCTTAAGACTTAGATTTTTGGCGGTTTATTTCTTTAATCTTTTCATCTGTTATCCCAAAATGGTGAGCAATTTCGTGCCAAACAGTGTTAAGTACTAAATTTTTTATCAATTGCTCATCTCCTTTAGTAACAAGTTCAATTGGGCCTTGGAAAATCGTTATTTTATCAGGTAATACCATGGTGTAATTTATTCCGCGTTTAGGTTTAGGGATTCCTTCGTATAATCCAAGAAGCAATCTTCCTTTGGCATGCTCTGGCTTTGGCCAACGTTCAACGACAATGGCCACATTATCCAGTTTCACTTTAAATTCTTCCGGTAAGTCCTCAAGCGCTTTATTTACTAAATTCTCAAATTCTTCTGTAATCACATGAGCATTTTAGCCTAATTACAATGTGATTGCTTGATATCATAATTTAAATCATGATTTCAACTTCCCTTTCAATTTTCTTCAAACAAACCCTCCTTTTATTTTCCCGCTTGATTTTCACGGAGATTTTGTTCTACTATGCTTACAGTTACATAAGCTAAGTAAAAAAATGACAGAGAGGCCTATATTCTCAAAAGTAGTAGATACTTTATTTGGACGAAGACAATCGTTCAGGCTTTATCCAACAAGCACAAGAGTTGAAGATTTGGATCAATCTAGGAATTATACTCACATTTCTCCTATACCCTTAAGACCAGGGGACAAAAGAAGGATTAATAATTTAGAATTATCTGTGCTTAAAACACCTGATGGATTCAGTACAACTGAATTCAAAATTAGGGAAACGAGAAATAGTGTTAATGGTTTAAAAAATCTAAGCCTAAATGAGTTCAGCGTTAAAAACGGAATCGTTCGAATCGGTTCTGATGTAATAATTTTATATAGGGGAGAAAGTAGGGCAGGCAGGAGAAAAATAGTAATAGCGAGACCCGATGGTATAGATGTTCATTCACAGCAGCATAGACAACGAAAGCAAAGAAAATTGGCAGCAGAATTAGCCCCTTGCTCTTCTTGAACCAATATTTACCATCTGACATAATTATTCCTGGGTATGTCTAAAAACGTGCACTTTAAACCCGTTGACTCAAAGCAAAACTTTGTTGAAATGGAAAAAAGGATCCTTGATTTTTGGTATCGGGAAGGCATCGTCAAAAAGTATTTAGAGCGTAACAAAAGCTCAAGTCAAAAATTTTCTTTTCTGGATGGTCCAATTACAGCCAATAACCCAATGGGAATCCATCACGCTTGGGGCCGAACTTACAAGGATCTTTGGCAGAGATTTTACAACATGCTAGGTTATGCTCAGAGATTCCAGAACGGTTTTGATGAACAGGGTTTGTGGATAGAGGTCGAGGTCGAAAAAGAGCTTGGTTTTAAGAATAAAAAAGACATTGAAAGATACGGAATCGCAAGGTTTGTCGAAAAATGTAAAGAACGTGTTAAAAAATTTTCCCAAATTCAAACAGAGCAAAGCAAGCGCTTAGCTTATTTTATGGATTGGGATAATTCATACCACACGTCATCTGATGAAAATAACTACGCTATTTGGAATTTTCTAAAGGTTTGCAATCAGAAGGGATATCTATATAAAGGGAGGGATTCGGTACCTTGGTGCCCGCGCTGCGGTACTGCTATTTCCCAGCATGAAATCTTAACGGAGGAATATCAGGAAATTGCGCATAAGGCGGTTTATGTTAAGTATCATCTAACGAGCCGACTGTTCAATATCAAACATAAAATATCTCTTCTTGTTTGGACAACTACTCCTTGGACTTTACCTTCGAATGTATCAATTGCCGTCAATCCAGAATTAAATTACGGTTTGTGGAATGTTGATGGTGAAGGGATGTTAATTGAAGCATCAAGAGCAAAAGCAATCGGCGTCAAAGAAAGACCACAAGCTCAATATAAAGGTTCAAAATTCGTTGGTCTTGAATATGAAGGAATTTTCAATGAGTTGCCAGCACTCAAGGGAGTTAAACACAAAATTGTTTCTGCTAAGGATTTAGTAACGGCTGAAGAGGGAACTGGATTTGTTCACATCGCCCCCGGGGCAGGTGAAGAAGACTTTCATTTGGCCAAAGAAGAAAATATGCCAGTAGTTGAATCAATCGATGAGAGTGCAAGCTATACTGCTGGATTTGGAGACTTGACCGGGAAAAATGCCAAGGATAACCCCGAGTTAATTATCGCAAAACTTAAAGAAAAGGGCGTACTTTTCAAAGAGGAAAATTACAAGCATCGTTATCCAACCTGCTGGCGCTGCAAAACTGAATTGGTTTGGAGGGTTGTTAATGAATGGTATATAGCCATGGACAAAAAAGATCCTGGTGACCGAAAGGGTCGGACTCTGCGAAAAGAAATGGTTGATGTTGCCAAAAAAATTAAATGGATTCCGAAATTTGGCCTTGAAAGAGAATTAGATTGGCTCAAAAACATGCATGATTGGCTAATTTCCAAAAAAAGGTATTGGGGTCTGGCTTTACCAATTTGGGAATGTGCGAACTGCGCCCACTTTGAGGTTATAGGCTCCAAAGGTGAACTTGAAAAAAAAGCAGTTGAAGGGTGGGATAAATTTGAAGGAAAGAGTCCGCATCGACCTCAGATAGACGCAATTAAAATTAAATGCCCCAAATGTGCTCATTTAATATCGAGAATTCCAGATGTGGGCAATGTTTGGCTTGATGCAGGAATTGTGCCAATCTCAACCTTGCCTTCTAGCTGGTATCCTGCCGATTTTATAACAGAATCTTTTCCTGGACAGTTTAAAAACTGGTTTTATTCAATGATTGCAATGTCCACAGTCATAAAAAATTCTCCACCCTATAAAACAGTTTTGGGGTTTGCGACTTTACTTGACGAGAAAGGGCAAGAAATGCACAAGAGTAAAGGAAATGCCATTGAATTCAACGAGGCAGCCGACAAAATCGGAGTCGACGTGATGCGCTGGATGTATTTAAGCCAGAATCCTGTAAATAACCTACTCTTTGGTTACCACAAAGCTGATGAGGTCCGAAGAAGATTCTACCTGATTTTATGGAATGTTTTTTCGTTTTTTGTAACTTATGCCAATTTGAATGATTGGAATCGGGTCAAAAGTCCCGATTCGAGAAACGTTCTTGATCGGTGGATTGTTTCTCGGCTTAACTCTTTAATTGATCAAGTCACACAGTCACTGGCAGACTATAATGCCCAGGTTGCTAGCCAATCAATAGAAGATTTTGTAATAAACGATCTTTCCACCTGGTACGTAAGAAGAAGCCGGGATAGGGTCAGAGAGGCTCTTCCAACCCTTTATTTGATATTGGTTAGTCTTTCGAAATTAATAGCGCCGTTTATGCCTTACCTTGCTGAAGAAATGTACACGAATCTTACAGGAGGTAATTCTGTCCACCTTTCAAGCCTTCCTCAGACAAACTCTAAACTTATTGACCTAAGCCTTGAAAAAGAAATGAAAAAAGCAAGAGAAATTGTCGAGAAAGCTCACGCTAAAAGAAAAGAGGCTCAAATCAAAGTTCGTCAGCCGTTGACCAAACTTGGATATCCGGGGCGAAAACTTCCGGAATCTTTAGAGTTAATTATTGCCGATGAGGTGAATGTAAAAGATGTGATTCATGCTAAAACTCTTCAGTTAGACACCAGGATAAGTCCCCAGCTAAAAGCGGAGGGTGAAGCAAGAGAAATAATCCGACAAATTCAACAGGCCAGAAAAGAGGCAGAGTGTGACTTAGACGAAAAAATAATAGTACAGTTACCTTCATGGCCTAAAGAGTTTGAAAATCTAATAAAAAAAGAGACTTTGGCAGAAAGGTTAGTTAAATCCCATAAATTTGGAATTGTTAGGCAATAAATGAAGTTGAGAGAAAACTTAGGTTTTTACTTTCCAATTGCAATTCTCGGATCAATTTCAATATTAATCATATCTTCAATTAGTAAAAATCTTGCATTTAATCAAATCATATTTTGGGCAATCGGTTTGTTAATATTATTTGTGGTTTCTCAACTAAACTATAAGAATTGGTTAACAAATTCAAAAATTTTCTACTTTTTGTCATTAATTATACTGGGGTTACTTCTTATCATTGGTGAACCAATTCGTGGATCAGTTCGTTGGATTGAACTATCTATCATAAGATTTCAGCCCTCAGAACTTGCAAAAGCGGCAACAATTGTTTATCTAGCTTCATTTTACAGCCAAAAATCAGCAAAAGATCTTATCAATCTCTTTATTAGTTTTGCTCTTGTACTACCCGTGATCATCTTAATATTTATTCAACCTGATATTGGTAATACATTCGCATTTTTTGCAATTTGGTTAGCAATGTCATTTGCATCTGGAATTCGCCTAAAATATATGGTTCTACTGGCTGTTGTAACAATACTTGTAGGAATATTCTTGTTTGAAATCTTAGCTCCTTACCAAAAGGAAAGATTAATTACTTTTTTCAACCCTGTTTCCGACCCACTAGGAATAGGATATAACCTAATTCAGTCAAAAATTGCAATAGGATCCGGCCAATTATTTGGTAAAGGCTACGGACACGGTACACAATCCCAATTAAATTTTTTACCGGAAGCTGAAAGCGATTTCATATTTGCTTCAATTGTCGAACAGCTAGGGTTTGTCGGAGGAGCGATAATTTTAATTTCATTTGCATGGCTTTTAACCAAACTTATCTCAATTGCTAATTCTACAGATCGATTTGGACAGCTTATTGTCATTGGCGTAATTTCATTTCTTTTGATTCAATTTTTGATTAATGTTGGTATGAATATGGGTCTTTTGCCGGTTACGGGTATAACCTTTCCCCTAGTTTCCTATGGGGGATCGTCACTTATTACTAGCCTTTTTCTCCTCGGTATTATTTTATCAGTTAAAAAACCTTCACCTTGAATTGATTTGTTTGCTTTCAAATTTTATTTAATGGTAAAATCACAACCTATGGGTACCTGGGCAATTATCAAAATAGGCGGTAAACAATATAAAGTAAGCGAAGGCCAAACAGTTGAAGTTGATAAACTTAAGAATTTTGGCAAGTCTGATACTCTAGAATTTAAAGATGTCTTACTCATAAAAGATGACCAAGGTTTAAAAATTGGTAAACCTTATGTTGAAAAAGCAAAAATAAAGGCTAAAATTCTAATGGATTTTAAAGATAGGAAAATTAGAGTAGTTAAATTTAAGTCAAAATCTAGGTATTTAAAAGTTATGGGTCATAGACAACAGAGAACTAAAATATTGATAAGCAATATACAAAACTAAATTTCAAAACCTCATCAAATTATATCAAAAGGTAAATAAGTGTACATTGACACCTTGTGAAAATCAATGTAGAATCGTCACATGGCTCACAAAAAAGGCGGTGGAACCGCTCGCAAAAATCGAGACAGCGCAGGTAAAAGACTAGGAGTTAAATTGTATGGTGGACAAGTCGCAAAACCGGGTAATATTATCCTAAGACAAAAAGGAAACAAGTTCTTCCCTGGAGAGGGAACAATGATTGGACGCGACTTCACAATTTTTGCTATTCGTGATGGTTTAGTTAGATTTAAACAAAATCAAGGTAAAAGAATAGTCTTAGTATCTTAATAAATAGGTAGATTATAAGAGTGGAAGAAAATCAAGTATACGAACTGGACATAGATATGCTTCAGCCGAATCCTCTGCAGCCTCGGGGATTAATCACTCCTGATTCTCTCGTTGAAATTGTCGATTCAATAAGGGAACACGGAGTTTTAGAACCTCTTATAGTTGCTAAAACCCCTGCAGGGTACCAAATTATTGCTGGTGAAAGACGTTGGCGAGCCTCAAAAATAGCAGGATTAGTAAAAGTCCCCGTAATCATCAAAGAAACTACTCCTCAAGGAATGCTCGAAATGGCAATAATCGAAAATGTCCAGAGAATCGATCTTAATCCCCTTGAACGCGCTCAAGCGTTTAAAAGGCTAATTGATGAATTTGGCCTTTCAACTGGTGAAATAGCCGTAAAGATTGGCAAAAGCGCTCCATATGTGTCAAATACATTTAGATTACTTTCTATCCCTGACGTTTTGAAAGATGCTCTAACATCCGGAGCAACAACAGAAGGTCATGTCAGAGCTCTAGCATCGCTTGATGACCCTCACCTTATTGTGGAAGCTTATAAAATGGTCCTTTCGAAAAATTTGTCAGTAAGAGGTGCCGAGGAACTTTCGAGAAAACTTAAAGCTAGAGAAAACATTGCACCTAAACAGCAAAAACCAGCGCTTCGACTTCAAAATGAACAGTTAGATAAATATGAAGAGGAAATTGCCAACAAGCTTGCAAATAACAAAATCAAAATAAAAGTAAAAATTTCACAGTCTCGAATCGAGGGCAAACTTTTAATTGTTGTTAAAGGACGAGTAGAAGAGACTTCCGAAGTACTTAAATCTGTTAGGGATGGCATTGTAAACATCTGATACAAATCTAGCCCCTTTGAAATTACCGCTTTTAATAAACGGCCAGTAAACAACCCATACTTTTCCACGGATAGCGTTTTTCTTAATTGAGCCAAAAACTCTTGAATCAGAAGAGGCTGTTCTATTATCTCCCATGACGAAATAATCGTTTTCGCCTAAAGTAATTGTTTTATCCCCCTCTACTGTTCCCAGAATATAATTTTCGTCAAGCTTTACACTGTTAATATAAACTCCACCCTCATGTATTTTTATAGTATCACCAGGCGTTCCGATTATTCTTTTAATAAAATCCGCTTTTTTTTCGATTGGTGCTTGAAATACTATTACATCACTACGTTTAGGATCAGAAAATTTATATGAAACTTTTTCGGTTAATAATAACTCTCCATTATCGAAATTTGGGTGCATAGAAATACCTTGCACTCTGTGTGGTTGAACAAGAAAAATGTATACGAATAAAAAAATTCCGAAAGAAATAAACGCAGTTTGAAAAATTTCCTTTAATGTTGTAATTAGCGCATGGGTATCATCCATTTGTCTATACTAATTTTATGTTAAAATTAGCCGGTCGTACAGTAGGCATAAATTCTAAACCAAAGGCGCGTGTAGTTCAGTAGCTAGAGTAGTTCGCCTAAATTTGGGCTCATAGCTCAGTTGGTAGAGCATTCGCATCACACGCGAAGGGTCCCGGGTTCAAGTCCTGGTGAGCCCACCAAATTTTGAAGGAAGGTCCTTGGTTCAAATCCAAGTACGCGCACCGAGTCAAACTCGGTTCGACATTGCCGTCCCCTGTTTGACGAGGTAGTCGAGTCAGACTCGACACTTTTTTATGTATACATCCGGCTTTGCTTGAGGGATCATAAACGGGCAGCTTAATTTCCCAACATCAAATATGGATTTAATCAGAGTTCTTTTAATAACCTCCATTGCTACAATTATCCCAGGTCAAGTTATTCGTATTCCAATTGTTTCTTCCGGTGCCATTACATTAACCGACATATCTGTAGCCATAACTGTAATAACTTTTCTATTTCTTATTCTCATATCAAAAAAACCACTATATTTTCCGAAAAAAATATTTTATATGTTTTTGTTATTTTGCCTAAGTGCATTTGCGTCAACTTTGTTGGCACTCAACAATTTTACGCCAAATCAAATACTAGAGTCATCGCTTTTTCTCATAAGGTTTATCCTTTATTTTTTAATCGTTGTTGTTTCTATAAATGTTATTAAGAAGAATAAAATAACCCAATGGCTAAATGCAGTTTTATTTGTAGGGCTCATCTTTACACTTATTGGCATTTTGCAAATAATTTTAATTCCGGATTTATCATTTTTGACTATCTGGGGATGGGATCCCCACCGAAGTAGGCTGACTTCTTCTCTGATTGATCCAAATTTTTCAGGTTTACTGATCAGCACATTTTTAACTATTGCCTTAGTATTGTATTTACACAAAAAAACAAAACTGTACTTATTGGAAACCGTCATTTTTTTTTCGTCGATAATTTTAACTTTTTCCAGAAGCTCTTATCTTGCTCTAATGACAGCTATCATCATAATAGGCTTAATGAAATCATCTAAAATAATAGTAATAACAATTTTATTGTTCGTAGTTATTATTTTTGCTAGTGAAAAAGTACAGGATAGAATAAGCGGTGCATTTAACTTAGATGAAACAACCCAGGCCAGATTTGAAAGCTGGCAAAATGCGCTGGCGATATTTAGACAAAACCTTATTTTTGGAGTGGGATTCAATACCTACCGCTTTGCTCAAAATAAATATGGGAACTTTTCTCTGGATAATCCAATCGGAGGTCATTCAGGTTCAGGATCTGATTCGAGTTTCGCACTCGTTGCTGCTACAACCGGAATTTTAGGTTTGAGTGCATTTTTACTGTTTCTCATATCTATCGTTAAATTAATTACAAAAAATGTCGCTCATAATCATTTAAGACTTATGGCAACGGCGGCTTTTTTTTCACTCTTAATTCATTCTCAGTTTGTTAATTCTTTTTTTTACCCGCAAATAATGGTCGTAATTTGGTTATTAATCGGGTTAAGTTATGTAAAAGAAAATTTATCAACGTAGTTCATCTTTTAAATTCAACCTTTATCTCTTTTATCGTAGTATTTTGCGCATCATCAATAGCTTTTACCTCAATTTTATTTTCGCCCTCAACTAAAGAAATAAAGACTTCAAAATTACCGTCATTATTAACATTCGCCAAGAATCCACTGGCAAAAACTTGGGCATTTTTTTCTGTTTTCCCACTTACTTTAATTTTGTTGTTTTCAATAAAAATTTGACCTTCAGTGGGATTCTGAATTTCCAGATCTGGCGGTTCTTTATCTAGAATTATTACGACTTCCGGCGTATAATCACTTGATTTTCCGCTAGCATTAATACTTCTAAATGATAACCTATTTTCTCCATCATCAAGCCTGAAATCTTTAAACTCAAATTTTCCATTGTCGACGTTTGTTTCATCGATTAATTGGCCAGATTTATAGATCTCTACCTTTAAGCTGTTAGTAGAAAATCCTGATATTGTTATCGTTAGCTGATTTGTAGTTGGTGGTAGTGTGTCTACAGCTGGAGGTAGGGGTATTTCTCCTTCTGAAATTGTGCTGGTATTGTTGTTAAAAACACTATCAAGTAAATCAGCAAATCTCCCCAACAAAGGAATACCTATTGTGAATATTACTATGACAAGTGCAACGCTTATAATTGACAAGTAGAAAATCCGTTTAATAATGGCTGATTCCTCTTTTCTAGCAAGTCGTTGAACTCTATAAATTCTTTTCACGGATTATTTACACTCTAGATATACTTTCTGGAGCCGATGGCCGGAATTGAACCGACAACCTTTCCCTTACGAAGGGACTGCTCTACCAATTGAGCTACATCGGCACCGGTTTGCAACTATTGTAGAACTTTAAAGTATGGGATTCAAATTCGAACAGGTCGGACTCCAAAATCTGCTTAATGATAACAACGAAGAAGTCATAACCCTGAGTCCTGAGCGAAGTCGAGTATGACTCGACGAAGTCGAAGGATCGAAGGGCTAAAATTCTAGCGTTGCAATTGGAAGCACTAAAAAGCCACCTGAATGCAAACTCTTTGTCTTTAGGACAATTTATTAGTATTCAAGCTCTACAATTTCTGCTTTTTTCTGAAATGTTACCTTTTTGAATTTATCGAAAAAGCCTATACCACCAAGTAATAGAGTT
>Ga0209541_10016861_pt1 | contig 10758 bp, 7 predicted proteins | sample RifCSPlowO2_01_FD_184027 | JGI IMG/M metagenome (GOLD analysis project Ga0209541, IMG submission 184027) | Groundwater microbial communities from Rifle, Colorado - Rifle CSP2_plank lowO2_0.1 (SPAdes) (version 2) | ecosystem: Environmental > Aquatic > Deep subsurface > Groundwater | place: Rifle... | reverse complement strand
AAATCATGGATAAGGGTACTATTTTAAAAAGTTTTATAGAAAATGGAATTTTGATTAGTCCTAATTTTTTAAATGGACTAGATGAAAATTTTAACTATGATGGTTTTTTTGAATTTGCTAAAGACAGATTAAAATCTAAACCTATGGTATTTAATAATGAATTTGAAAACATCATTAAAGATTTTAAGGATAAACAAGTTGAAAATAAAAATACTATTCAAATTCAGAAAAATGAGATAAGTTCTGAAGCTAATGTAATTATATTAAAATCTTATAATGAAGAAATACAGAAAAAAGAAGTTAAATCTTTTGTAAATTATTTTAAGAATAGGTACAATTCTTTGAGAGATATTTTGAGCGTTAGACAGGAATTACAAGAAAGTGTAAGTATAAGCAGATTAACTAGAAAAAAAGAGAAAGAAGTTGTTAGTGTAATTGGTATGGTTTTGGAGAAAAGTGAAACTAAAAATGGGAATATAAAAATTACATTAGAAGACACTAGCGGTATTTTTGATATATTAATTATGAAGAACAAAAAAGAGGTTTATGATATTGCGAGAGATCTAGTCTTAGATGAAGTTGTAGGTGTTGCTGGGGTCATGGGTGAGAAAATTATTTTTTGTAATAGTATTATACTTCCTGAAATTCCCATAAATAATGAATTAAAAAAGTCACCTGATGAGGTTTATGCAGTTTTTATAAGTGATATTCATTTTGGAATTAAAAACTTCTTAGATGAAGATTTTATGAAATTTATATCATGGTTAAAAGGAGAATTTGGAAATGATAACCAAAGGGATATTGCAAATAAAGTTAAGTATTTATTTGTTACTGGGGATGTGGTCGAAGGGATTGGAATTTATCCTGGCCAAGAGGAAGATTTAGAAATAAAAGACATTTACGGACAATATGAGAAAGCTACGAAATATTTTAAGATGATTCCAAGACATATTAAAATAATCATTTGTGGTGGGAATCATGATGCCATTAGAATGTCTGAACCGCAGCCATTATTCGATAGAAATATAACACCTGGTTTTTATGAAATTCCAAATATGGTAATTGTAAGCAATCCTGCAATGGTAAATATACATTCATCTGAAGAATTTCCAGGCTTTAATGTTTTAATGTACCATGGATTTAGTTTTCCCTTTTATGCAGATGCAGTTCCAAGCATTAGAAGTAAAGGGGGTTTGGCTAGATGTGATTTGATAATGAGATTTTTATTACAGAGGAGACATTTAGCTCCCTCCCACAGTTCTACTCAATATGTTCCAGATGAAAACTTTGATCCTTTAGTGATTGATAAAGTTCCAGATATATTTGTTTCAGGACATATACACCAAATAACAACTTCTAATTATAGGAATGTTTCTTTAATAAACAGTTCTTGTTGGGTTATTCAAAGTGAAGATAATGCTAAAAGAGGAATTATTCCTAATCCTGCTAAAATACCCATAATGAATTTGAAAACTAGAGAAGTTAGAATTATGAATTTTTTAAGTGATGATATAAAAGTACTTGTAAATGAAAGATTGGGGCTGAAGGGATAAATTTTTCCTGAAACGTAAAGTATTTATAGTGAGATCTCTAGAGTTATTTTATGTCTAGGGATATTTTTCATAAAAATGCTTTAACAGTTTCGATATTTTTGTTTTTTTTTATTATTGCATTTTTTGCTGGTTCATATTCTACTAAGTTTTTACATACTAATGATTATACTGGGAATGTAGTTTCACAACCTGGAGCAGGACAACAACTAGTTTTTTTAGATTTTAATCAAATACAACTAAGATATGGTAGTCGGAATTTTCAATATAGTAAAAGTGGTAATGAACTTTGTCAGCAATTTGGATATAGCGGTTGTTTATATCAAAACCATGAGTTTGTAATTGATTATTTTTCGAGTACAGATGGTACTTGCAGTAGCATTAATAGTGTTACACTAAAAACAGGAAAAGAATTAACTCTCAGGTATACTCTTCCATTTAAATGTTCTGATAGGGGTAGTGGAAAAACAGCATGTCATAATTCCTATGTTCTTCAAATGCCTCCTGGAGTAGGGGATACTATCATAGATTCACATTTAAATTCCATAGTTTGCATTAAATAATAACTTTTCCTTTATAATTATTTATATAAATAACTTTGAATTTTTATTATAATTCTAGAAATGGCAGAGATGAGTTCTAAAATAAAAGAGTATTTTAATTCTTTAGATACAGGAATTCAAGTTTGTTATAATATTGCGAATAAAGCTAGAGCTAAAGGATATGATCCAGATACTAAGGTGGAAATTCCATTAGCTAAGGATATGGCTGAACGTGTAGAAGGCTTAGTTGCTGTTGTTGCCCCTCAATTAAAAGGTAGCGGTGTAAGCCAAAGAATAAAAGAATTAGAATTACAATATGGAAGTCAAAACTGGAAAATTGCTTTTTTAATTACTGAAGAAGTTGCTCAAGAGAAATTCTGTAAATTTGAAAATAAATTGAAAGCAATGGAAGTTGCTTTAAGAATAGGATTATCATATATTACAAATGGGGTTGTTTCTTCTCCATTAGAAGGATTTGTAAGATTAGAATTGAAAAAAAGAAGAGATGATGGAAAAGAATATTTTTGTTTATATTTTTCTGGACCGATAAGAAGTGCTGGAACAACTGCAACTTGCATCTTCGTTGCTGTTTGTGATTATTTAAGAATGAAAATGGGTTATGCGCTTTATGATCCGAGCGAGGATGAAGTTAAAAGAACTTTTAGCGAATTAGAACATTTTCATGATAGAATTACCAATTTACAGTATTTTCCGTCTGAAAAAGAAGCTGAATTTATGACTAGGCATTTACCTGTTCAAATAGATGGGGATCCTAGTGAAAAAATTGATGTACCCAATTATAAAGATCTACCAAGAATTGCTACGAATAAATTAAGAAATGGGTTTTGTTTAGTAATGGCTGAAGGTTTGTGCCAAAAAAATGCTAAGTTTTGGGGAAAATTTTCTAAATGGTATAAAGAATTTCAAATGGACCATTGGATATATTTAGAAGAATTTGTGAACCTTCAAAAAGAAATTAAAGCTAAGGGAAAAGCTAAAAAAGATGGTGGTGCAAAAATTGTTCCAGATTATACATTTATTAAAGATTTAGTTGCAGGCAGACCTGTTTTAGGATACCCCTTAAGAACTGGAGCATTTAGAATTAGATTTGGCAGAGCAAGAACTACTGGTTTAAGCGATGATGCAATTCATCCTGCAACGATGGTTATTCTTGATAATTTTATTGCTTATGGTACACAATTGAAAACTGAGAGGCCGGGAAAAAGTACTGTGATAAGTAGTTGTGATAGTATTGAAGGCCCAATTGTAAAATTAAAAAATGGAGATGTTTTATTTTTAGATACTGAAAAAAAAGCAAGGGAAGTTGTAAAGGAGGTTCAAGAAATTTTATTTACTGGAGATATATTAATTAACTTTGGTTATTTTTTGAATAGAGTTCATATTTTAGCTCCAGTGGGGTATTGTGAAGAATGGTGGAGTTTAGAATTAGAAAAAGCGTCAGCTGAGGATAGAGAAAAATATAAAGATATAATCTCTAATCCGATGTACAAGGTTAGTTTAGAAGAAGCTTCAGAATTAAGCAGAAAATATAATATTCCTTTACATCCCCGATGGACTTATCATTGGAATGATATTTCTTTAGAAGATTTTAAAAACTTTTTAGATTGGATGGAATTTGCAGTATTAAAAGAAAATAAAATTATACTGCCTGTCTCTAATACAGATAAAAATAAAAGAACTTTAGAATTAATTGGGTGTCCGCATAAATTTGCAAATAATGAATATGTAGTTGTTGAGGATGAGTGGGCAGATGCTTTGAAAATAAGTTTGGGTTATGAAAATAAATTTAATCTTGATTTAATTAAAAATGAAATAAAAGAAGGTGTTGGTGTTCTTGATATTTTAAATAAAATTAGTTCTATAAAATTAATGAATAAATCTGGATTATATATGGGGTCTAGAATGGGCAGACCTGAAAAAGCTAAGATGAGGAAAATGACTGGTAGTCCACATTCATTATTTCCTGTTGGAAAAGAGGGAGGAAGGTTAAGATGTTTTCAAGCTGCCTTAGAAAATGGAAAAATAAATGCTCAATTTACAATTTATTTTTGTGATAATTGTAAAATTAACAGTGTTTATAATAAATGCCATAAATGTAGTTCCCCAACTATTAAAATTTATTATTGTAAAGAATGTGAAGATAAAACTGGGAAATGTGGACACAATGTCGTTCCTTACCAACAAACTGCTGTTAATGTTCAAGAATATTTTGATGATGCACTAAAAAAATTGGGTTCAAGAAATTATCCTGAGTTAATTAAAGGTGTAAGGGGGACTTCTAATAAAGACCACATTCCTGAACATTTGATTAAAGGGATATTAAGATCTATCCATAATATTTATGTAAATAAAGACGGGACTACACGATATGATATGACTGAAATGAGTTTGACTCATTTTAAACCTAAGGAAATAGGAACTAAAGTTGAGAAATTAATTGAACTTGGGTATACTAATGATATATATGGTAATATTTTACAAAATGACGATCAGATATTAGAACTTAAATGTCAGGATTTAGTTTTGGGAAGCTGTCCCGAAAGTTTGGAAGAAGGTGCAGATTTTGTTTTGTTTAGAGTTGCTAATTTTATTGATGATTTACTTGAGAAGTTATATGGTTTGCCAAGATTTTATAATTTGAAAAATAAAGAGGATTTGGCTGGACATTTAGTTGTAGGCTTAAGTCCACATACTGCTGCGGGAATTGTTGGAAGAATAATTGGATTTTCTAAAACGCAGACAATGTTAACTAATCCACTATTTCACAGTATTATGCGTAGAGATTGCTTTACTTATGATACTTACTTACCTATAATGGAAAAGGGCATTTGGAAGAATATTAAAATTGGTGAGCTTGTTGAGAAGTTGAATCCTATTAAGCAGGTTGATAGGTTTGGAACTTTAGCTAAAAACGTAAAAAATTATTACACCATTGGTAAAAATTCGAAAGGTCGAATTAGTATAACTAAAATAAATGATTTTACCAAGCATAAACCTTCTAAAATTTTAAAAATTAAAACTCAGGATGGTAGATCCTTAAGAATTACTGAAAATCATAAATTTTTAGTTTTTAATAAAAATAAAATCGAAATAATTCTTGCTTCTGATCTTCAAAGCGGTATGAAATTAGTTGTTCCAATTAAGACAAATATTAATGCAATAAATCTTGAATTTATAGAATTAAAAAATTATTTTAAATCTAGAAGTGATGTTATGATTAGAAATGTTAATAATTATCTTATTGGAATTATAGACTCTATTGGTAAACTGAAGGTTAGAAAAATTTTCTTTTTACCTAAAAATGCTATAAACAATTATTTATCGCGTAATAGCTTTCCATTACCCCTATTCTTAATTTTATCTTCATTTATTGGTAATTCTACCCTCCCTGAAGGAAGCGTTTTAGCTATTAAGAGAGACCATGTTAATTTTCCAAATAAAATTCCTTTGAATGAGAATGTTTTAAATATTATTGGCCTGTATGTTGCTGAAGGCTATGCGAGAAAAAATACCTCTAAGAAAGGATTTTATCAGGTTGAATTCTCTGCTTCGGAAAAAGAAATTCGAGATAGGATAATTTCTATTATGAGAACCGAATTTAATTTAGAACCTTCACATATAAATGACGATCATATTGTATATTCTAGTAGATTATTTTATGAATTTTTAGTTGAAATCTTAAGGTGTGGTCGTAATGCTTATGAAAAGAGGATCCCAGAAATTATATTTAATTTGCCTCTTGAAAAATTGAAATTTTTTTTACAAGGATATTTTGATGGAGACGGTAGTGTTAGTGATACTGATTTTAGAGTTGCTTGTGATAGTGTTTCAGAGGGATTATTGCAAGATTTGGAATTTTCTTTAAAACGATATGGTTTATTTACTAAGAGATATTGGTATAAGAAAAAACCTGGGTCAAAGGTTAGAGAATTTTATATAAGAAAAAATAGAGAGATTCCGGAATTTGAAATCACTAAACTAATGATTCCTAGTAACTATTGTAAAAGTTTTTATGAAAAAATTGGGTTTTCTTTAACTAGGAAGCAAAATATTTTGAAATTTTTAGTTGAAAATACCAAACCTTATGGTATGAAGATAGAACATGATTCTGATTATGCTTATCCAGAAATTAAAGAAATTATTGAGGATGGTTTTGAAACTACTTATTGTTTAGATGTAGATAATCATGTTGTTTTGGCTAATGGATTGTTTGTAAAAAACTGTGATGGCGACGAAGCTTGTGTAATGTTAATGATGGATGCTTTATTGAATTTTTCTCCAAAATTATTAAGTGATAGAAGAGGTGCAACTCAAGATGAGCCATTAGTTTTGACTTCAATGATCTTGCCTACAGAAGTTGATGATATGGTTTTTGATATGGATATTGCTTGGAGATATCCTTTAGAATTATATGAATCCTGTTTAGAGTATAAACCTGCTAATGAAGTAAAGATAAAAACTTTAAAAGAAGTTTTAGGGAAAGAAGGACAATATGAAAGTTGGGGATTTACTCATGATACTGATAATTTTAATAATGGTGTTAGATGTAGCAGCTATAAAACTTTACCAACGATGCAAGAGAAAGTTGAAAAACAAATGATATTAGTTGAAAAATTAAGAGCTGCCGATACGGATGATGTTGCTCGATTAATTATTGAAAGACATTTTATTCGTGACTTGAAAGGTAACTTGCGTAAGTTTTCTATGCAACAATTTAGATGTGTTTCGTGTAATGAAAAATTTAGAAGACCACCTTTGAAAGGTAACTGTTCTAAATGCAATGGAAAAATAATATTTACTATTTCACAAGGAAGTGTAATTAAATATTTAGATCCTTCTTTAAGTTTGGCAACTAAATATAAAGTTCCAGCTTATCTAAGACAAACTTTGGAATTAACTAAACAAAGAGTTGATATGTTATTTGGAAAAGAAAAAGATAAACAAGAAGGGTTAGGGAAATGGTTTGGATAAATTTAAATATGTTTATAATTAAATAATAATATGCTTTTGGAAAAAATATTTTTTTTAATTGTTATTATCTATTTTTTAGTTGGTATTTATTTACGATTTAGTTTTATTTCAAAATTGGATAAAGAAGAAAAATTGCCTTTTTGGAGAAAATATACTAGTTTTGGTGCAGCTTGGAATTTTTCCCCTTTATACACTGATAAACATAAAAATAATCCTGAACTTTATAATTTTATTAAACGTAGAAGAATTTATAATTTAATCTTTTTTTTAATTGGAATTTTATTAGTTTTATATTATTTTTTATATATTCGCAAATAGTTCCAATTTTTATTTTGATTTAAGAACTTAATTTCTTATCAACTCCTAAAATTTGTTACTTGAAAGTTTGAACGATATATATATAGGTTTATGTAAATAGATTTTTTATGAACAAAAAATTAGGTGTGATTTTAATTGTTTCTTTATTGATAATTTCTCTTGTTGGAGTTGCTTATGCTTTAGATTTTAGGAGAATATTTTCAAGGGCTCCTGTTCCTCCTGCAACCCCTCCGGAATCTGCTTCTTGTAATACAAATGCGGATTGCGCTACGGGAAAAATTTGTGTTGATACTAATAATGATGGTACAAAAGAATGTGCTACTTTACAAGTTGCTAATAGGCCTGGTACTGCAATTTCTCCTAATTGTCCTGTAAAATATCAAATTGATATGGTTCAAAAAGATTTGAGAAGTATAGATAATCAAGCTACACCTGATTATACTAATCTAGGTGTTATAAGAATTAGAACAATAGGTTTGAATGATGATGGTTTTAGAAGCTCAACTTCTTCTAATTATATAACTGATAGAAAACCTTGGAGATCTGAAGCTTTATATTTAGCAATAAATAGATCTATGTTTGGTGTTTGGAGAGAAGAAGTTGGTGGAAGTGATTTATTACCTATAGCTGTAAATAATACCAATAACTATGTGCCTTTAAATGCTTTTGCTGATAGGTTATATACATTGAAAGATTTTGCAAATTTGAAATCTGGTTTAGATCTCTCTTTAGAATATTTAGTTAATAACTTTGGTTGGGATGATAATGTACTTAGCTTACATGCGGGTGATACCCTAATTTTTAATTTTATAAATACAACTGAAACTCGTTTGGAGATTCCAGATAGAGATAAAATTTCTTTGGAGTTTACAACTCCTTGTTAATTTTATAATTAATTTTTTTCTTCATTAGGATTTGTTATTTTATATACCTGTGAAACTCTACAATATAAAATAAAATATAATTGGTAAAATTAAAACTCCCATCAAATGTGTTCTTTCTATATTTATTGATGCAGCAATTATTCCTATTGAAGTAGACGTTATTAATATTAGTAAACCTATTGGTCCTGAAATTAAAATTGTTAAGATAAGCATGAAACAAATTATTATTAAACATAATATTTGGTAATTTACTTTTGGAGCAATTTTGACAAATAAATCTGTTAATTTAAATGTTAGAAATATTGAAATAAAGGTTGTAATCAATGCAACTGCTGCGAAGAAATAAATATGCATTTCGGTTGTTTTCAGAATGTTTGATAAGGCGACAATCATTCCATTTCTTGCTTTTTCTATTGAATATATTGCTATTACACTTATGAACATTGAAATTGTAGTTATTGAATTGTTTATTATAATATAATCTTTATCATCTTCAATTTTGTTTATTGCTGAAGAAATTATTGTTGTGTGTGAGGAAGTTAAGCCTGGCAAAAAACTTGTTAAGATAGAAGCAGCAGTGCTTGAAATTAAGTTTTTTATTATTTTTAATTTACTTAGGTTTAGTTCTATGTTTTTATTTTGTTCTGGAATTTTTATATTATTTTTTATTCCTAGTATTAGAGCTGAGACTCCAAATAATCCGGATAATAAAGGCAATAATGGTTGTTGAACATTTTTAAGAGAGAATGTAATTATTCCTAAAACTCCAGATAATAAAAAGATTGTTAATGCAATTCTTTTGTCTTTACTTTGGTAAATTGTTATAAGTATCATAAATACTAATATGTGTGGAATGTAATCTTGAATATAAGGGTAAATTTTTGGAATTAAAGTTATTAGAAATGGAGTTAGAATTAATATTATTATTAATCCCAGGAATCCGCCAATAATTGCTAAACTTATCGACTCTTTTGCTCTTCCAGCTAATAATAATTTATGTGAAGGCAATAATGATTCTGTGTTTTCTGAATCTGCTGCGCCTAAAAATGTTGTCGGTAAAATATCTAAAAAAGTATGTGTTATCCCCATTGCAATTAAACATGTAGCAAGATATAATGTTGGGAAATGTTCTAATAATTTTGGTGAGAGAGTTAGAATTAATGCAGAGATTAAATTTATGTGGATTCCCGGTGTTAAACCTGAAACTAAACCTAAACATATACCTAATAAAATTGAAATAATTAATCCTAAGATCATTTTATACATAACTTACTTGGGTTAATATTTCTATTTCTGAATTTTCGGAAAAATTTTCTGAATTTAAGAAAAATTTACATAAATCATTGCATAGAGCTTATGAACTTTAAAATTTTATAATCTAAATGGTTGATAAAAATATACTAAAAGAAAAGTTTGAAATTATAAATAATTTATTAGAGCGGGAATAGGATGCAAAAAGCTTTAATACATAAGCATATAATTACACTTCAAGATTTATAGATGCAAAACGGAAACTTAGGTAAAAAAGGATTGACAGATGTTGGCAAACTTATGTTTGGAGCATTAATTGTTTTGATAATTATCTATATTTTATATAAATTATTTACTTAAATTTATGAAGATAGAATCTGATAAACAAGTGGATGCTGCTTATATTTATTTACAAGATTCTTTAAAAGATGGTGATGTAAAAAAAAGTGTTGAGTTAAATCTCAATATGGTTTTAGATTATGATATAAAGGCTAAACTTACAGGTATTGAAATTTTAAATGCAAGCAAAGTTTTAAACAAAAAAGTTTTGTTGCAATCTTAAGAAAAATTTGATTCTATAAATAAAATCATTTCAGAATTGTTAGATTTTTTGAAACATTTTAATGCTGCATTTAGATCTGGTAAATTTAAAAAGATATATCCTAATTTGTTTAATCCCTCTGCATCATCTGCATAATAAAAACCAGAATAAGCGTCATATGGTTTGTTTTCTTTTAGACATAATTCTGCTACTTGTATTAATTTTTCTTTATTTTTTGTAATTGCAAATACTTTTGTAGCGTCTAATAAATTGCCTTTTTGAACATAACTTTCTGCAGTTTTTTCAAATTCTTGTTTTAGACTATCTGTTATATTTGAGTTAAATTCTTCCCTTTTTATTAGTTCTTTAAGAATTAAATTAAAATCTTCCATTAAATGTAAACTTTGGAAGCTAAATCTTTATCACCGAAGTTTTCTTTTATAAATTCAACCATCATAGAATTATCTGCAGCTTCAAATGCTCTTAAAGCGTTAGCTAATAATCCTATTCTCATGAATTCTTCCCCTACCTTGTTTAATTTTACTTTTTCTTCAGCTAATTCATAAGCTCTTGCAGCTAAAACAAATTGCTTATCTTTAAAACATTTATCTCCAAGTGACATAAGTTTTGCTTTATTGTCTAAAGCTGAAAAAACTTCAATAGCAAATTCTACTTTACCC
>Ga0209541_10016857_pt1 | contig 10760 bp, 9 predicted proteins | sample RifCSPlowO2_01_FD_184027 | JGI IMG/M metagenome (GOLD analysis project Ga0209541, IMG submission 184027) | Groundwater microbial communities from Rifle, Colorado - Rifle CSP2_plank lowO2_0.1 (SPAdes) (version 2) | ecosystem: Environmental > Aquatic > Deep subsurface > Groundwater | place: Rifle... | reverse complement strand
ACAGTCCAAAGGGATCGAACTGCGAGATTTCTCCGAAGAGTCCCCTGCCTCTAAAATTGTCGCATCGCTTTTAAAACGCGCAGTGCGGGAAAAAGCGTCTGATATTCACATTGAGCCGAGCGAAACCGAAGTTGTCGTACGATTTCGGGTTGACGGTTTATTGCGTAAAGTCGTGACGTTGCCAAAAACAGTGCACGCCGAAATTACCTCGCGCATCAAAGTTCTCTCTGACATGAAAATTGACGAGCAGCGCCTACCCCAAGACGGGCGATTTCAGATTAATCTTGACCAAGGCCGGATTGATTTTCGAGTTTCGACATTTCCAACCGTTAACGGCGAAAAGGTTGTCGCCCGTATTCTTGATACCTCGGCAGGGGTTTTAACGTTGGAACAACTCGGATTCCGAGAAGAGGATCTACCAGCCCTGAAGGGAGCGATCTCCAAAGCACATGGAATGACCTTAGTCACCGGGCCGACCGGAAGCGGGAAATCAACCACGCTCTACGCGGTATTGAAAGAGCTGATGAAAGAAACGGTCAATATCGTAACCCTAGAAGACCCGGTTGAATTTCGTATCCCCTCAATCAACCAAAGCCAGGTGAACGCGGAGATTAAATACACATTTGGTGCTGGATTGCGCTCAATCGTACGCCAAGACCCCGATATCATCATGGTTGGAGAAATTAGAGACCTAGAAAGCGCTGACTTGGGCATCCATGCCGCTTTGACCGGCCATATCGTGCTATCTACTCTACACACGAATGACGCCGCAGGTGCGACCCCGCGCCTGATTGACATGGGAATTGAGCCGTTTCTGATTACTTCGTCCGTAAATGCGATTATCGGCCAACGCCTTGCGCGAAAGATTTGCGAACACTGCAAAGAGCCGCTGGACGTCGGAGCCGACCAAGAACAGCTCGTAAAAAATGAGTTTGACCACATCCCAGCGGCGTTAAAGACAAAATTGAAGGTTGACCAACTCAAATTTTTCCACGGGAAAGGATGTGCCCAGTGTCACCAAAGCGGATATAAAGGCCGGGTCGGATTGTTTGAGCTGCTTTTAGTCACCGAACTGGTTAAGCAGCTTATTGTACAGCGGGTTTCGGCCAGCAAAATTAAAGAGCAAGCCCAAAAAGAAGGAATGATTACCTTAATGCAAGATGGGTTAATCAAGGCCGTCTTGGGCATCACCACACTGGAAGAAGTGTGGCGGGCAACCAAAGAGTAGATCATGCGCTTCAAGTACATTATTCGAACGAAAGAAGGCAAACGAGAGCGCGGCTTTATTGATTCTACAGATGAAAAAACCGCGACCGCGGCCTTGCGCCGAAGAGGAACATACGTACTCTCTTTAACCTCCCAGCTACAAACCCTACAAATTCCTTTTCTTTCTGGCGAGCGAGTTCCCAAAAAAGAGCAGATTATGTTCACACGCCAACTGGCAGTTATGATCAAATCTGGCCTGCCGATCGTCGAAGCCTTGAGCGGCTTAGAGGAACAGACCTCATCTAAGGCGTTTCAGCGCATTATCAATGGGATGGTTTCCGACCTGAAAGGCGGTACAGGAATTGAGGCCGCGTTTTTGAAGCATCCGAACATTTTCCCGCGCTATTATACAAACGTCTTAAGAGCCGGTGAAAAATCGGGAAAACTGGAAGAAGTTCTGCTCCGTTTAGCAGACCAAATGGAGAACGATTATCAGCTCTCTTCCCGTATCCGCGGAGCAATGGCATACCCGCTTCTGATCCTAATCGCGTTAGTGGGAGTGGTAATCCTGATGCTGGTATTCGTGCTCCCGCAGTTAGAGACAATCTTTTCAGATGTGGGAGCGGACCTGCCATTTATTACACGGGCGATTATGGCGCTCAGTGCCTTTACTCGTAAGTACATTTTAATTCTCTTCGCGCTCGCAATCATTGGGATATGGGCGTTACGGCGGTTCACGACTACGTCTTCCGGTGGGAGGTTATGGGATCGTTTGAAATTACGTCTTCCCGTTTTCGGAAAACTATTCCGGCTCATCTGTATGGCGCGCTTTTCACGTACGATGGCAACCCTGGTTTCAGCCGGACTTCCCCTTTTAGATATTTTCGAAACAGTCAAAGACGTTGTCGGTAACTGGGTCTACCACGACGCGCTCGAACGCATTTCCCATCAAGTTGAAAATGGTGTGCAAGTATCGGTCGCGATGCGCGAGGAAAAAGCGTTCCCCCCGGTAATCACCCACCTGATGGCCGTCGGAGAACGCTCGGGTAATCTTGATTACGTATTATCAAACATCGCGAACTTTTTTGACCGAGAAGTGGAACAAATGACAAAAAACCTTGCTTCACTTTTGGAACCACTCCTGATGGTAGTAATGGGAGCAGGCGTGGCCCTTGTTGTTGCTGCAGTTCTGATGCCAATTTATAACCTCGTTAATATACAGGGGCAATAATGCGCAGTGCGCGTGGTATCGGATTAGTCGAGGTCCTGATTGCCGTTGCGATAGTTGGGTTGGCACTCACTGTTTTATTGGGCGCTTTTTCTTTTGCCGTACGTACGAATCTGCGCGCCCGGCACACGGCGATTGCCCATCGTGTCGCAAGTGAAGAGATGGAACTACTGCGAGTCACGCCGTTTGCTCAGTTTCCTGCAAATCAAAACCAGGGCGCGTTTGTCGGTAGTGTAAGCGACCTGGACCGATTGCCTCAAGGACAAGCAACCCTCACGATCGCAAATTATCCATCAGGCAGCACTTCGGCTGATATGCGCGAGGTAACCGTAGAAGTACGCTGGAATGAAGGAAGCCTCGTGCGCCAGATCTCGCTCACAACTATTGTTGGAGAAGGTGGAATCAATCCATGAAGCGCGCTGGTTATACGATAATTGAGATCATTACCGTACTTGCCATTCTGATTATCGTCAGTACGGTCCTGCTGACGAGTTTTATCTCGAGCAACAAATCGTTCTTAAACCAAACCGCACAGAGCGCATTGCAAACGAGCGTCTCAACCGCCATGGAACGGATCGTGCGCGATATCCGCGGCGCGCGGCAGGTCTTAGTAAGCTACGACGTCCCTCCAACCTACACTACCGCTACTCAAAGCATTGTCCTGCAGGTCCCTGCGCTTGATGTCCAGGGACAAGTTATAAACGGTGTTTACGACACCTTTATCTTCGCCCTCATTGGTAACAAACTTTCCCGAATTATTGTGGCAAGCCCCCAAAGCAGCCGCGCTACGGCAACCGATACCATCCTTGCAGACGGCGTGATTACATTGAGTTATTACGATCAAAGTGGCGCCGTTATCACTACCGCAGCAAACTACCCGCAAACTGCGCGCGTAACAATTGCTTTGGAACGAAGCCAAACCGTTCGAGCTCATGTAAATACCGTACGCTTGGAGGGCTATGCCGCACTACGCAACCGCTAGATTAGCTCGGGGACAAATCCTGATTCCTGCTTTGGTCGTCTTGAGCGTTGTTTTTATTCTAACTGGGGCACTGCTGGCGAATACAACGGCCACGTTTACCCTAAGCGAGAGAACATTGAAGGACAGCCAAGTCCTTAATTTCGCAGAGGCAGGAGTTGATTTTGCAATCCGCTCTCTCAACGAATCCGGTACAGTAACCGAAACAGAAACGACGCTTGGGAACGGCACGTTTATCGTCCGTGATTTAACTGGATCGGGCAATCAAAGAGAAATAGAAAGCACGGGTTATTTTCCAAACGCTACAAACCCTAAAATCGTCAAGCGCTTACGCGTCAATGCGCAGATTACCGGTGAATCAGTAGAGTTCTTCTACGGGGTACAGGTTGGCGGGGGCGGGCTCCAAATGGCGAACTCAGCCCAAATCAATGGCAACGTATTTTCAAATGGCAACATTATTGGCGCTAACTCCGCAAAGATTATGGGAGATGTTGTCGTAGCAGGCGGTTTAGGCGATACCCCCACACTGGAATGGGCAAGTGAAAATGCCGATCAATTCTTTGCCACATCCAGCTCAAATCGAGATATTGCCCAATCATTTACAGCTACTACAACGGGAAACGTCTCTAAAGTTGCCGTTTTCCTGGGAAAAGTGGGCAGCCCCACGAACAGCTTAACGGTACGCATTGCCACAGATAATGCCGGTCGGCCTTCGACCAATAGCCTGGGAACGACCACAATCCCCGCCACATCAGTGGGGCTCACGCCCTCATTCGTGGAAGCAACGTTTAGCTCTGCTCCTGTGCCAACTGTTACAAATGGCTCAAAGTATTGGCTTGTCCTTGACTACAACTCAAATTCCGCAACAAGCTATTGGAACTGGCGTAAAGACGCAAGCGACGCATACCCAAATAACACCGGTAAATACACATCAAACTGCTGTTCTGGCAATCCTACCTGGTCCAACGCAGGGGGCGATCTGACATTTCGCGTTTGGATTGGGGGAAATGCTACTAAAATTCAAGACATGCAGATTGGCGACGCCTCTTCAGGGAATGCTCACGCGAACGAGTTTGTGAATACAACCGTACATGGCACACTCTGCCCAAATCAATACTGCACCGTAGATAATCAATCCCAACAGCCGCTTCCGATCTCAGACGGCGTCATTACGGACTGGAAAAATATAGCTGAAGCGGGCGGCGTTCAAAACGGAGATTATAACCTGAGTGGTTCGCAAACCGTCTCACTGGGGCCGAAAAAAATCGTGGGGGACATGATTCTCTCAAACCAATCTATCCTGACCCTTACCGGGACGGTTTGGGTCACCGGGAATGTCTATGTCTCTAATACTTCTCGAATGAAACTTGACCCCGGATACGGTTCAAGCTCAGGCGTAATGGTCTCCGATGGCGTCTATACAATCTCCAACGAAACAGGGTTTGAGGGATCAGGGGAAGCTGGAAGCTATATTATGCTACTTGCCGCGCGAGACGCGAAAACCGAGATCTCAATTTACGCTTCCAACCCTTCCGTTGGAGTGGTTTACTACGCAGGCAAGTCCCAAATTCAGTTTTCAAACCTCGCTCAGGCGAAAGAAGCCACGGCCTGGGGCATCACGATGAGCAATAATACGGTTGTGAACTATGAATCTGGACTGGCCAATATCTTCTTTACAAGTGGGCCGGGTGGGGGCTGGTCGGTTGAGTCAGGCTCGTGGAGGGAAGTCCAAGGCAATTAGATCCTGCTAGAGTGAGCAGAAATCGCGCGCTATACGTAGTAGAGTAAAGAAAAGTAGGAGGGCTGTGTTTTCTTCGATTAGCGGATTACATCAGAATGTCATGGGACTTGATATTGGAAGCGATAATATCAAGGTTGTCGAGCTAAAAAGCGTTGGAAGTCGTTTCAAGCTTGTCGGATACGCCGGGGCAGTCATCACTCCCCACGTACTCACAAAAGAAGGGCTCGCGCAGGGCGAAGCAGTTGCAAAAAAAATCATCTCCGCTTGTGAGAGCGCAAAGCCAAATCCGATCCGCTCACGTTTAGTCGCAACCGCACTCCCCGAAGAACTCGTATTTTCAAAGACGCTTACGATTCCAAGAATGAAGCCACATGAAATCGCCAAAGTTGTTCCCTCTGAAGCGGCGGAGTTCTTTCCTGTCCCGATTAATGAACTGCTTTTAGATTGGACCGTGCTCGGATCACCCAAAGAAACGCAAGAAATCAACGTCTATGTTGTCGGCACGCCCAAAGTGATTGTTGACTCGCTTTTGGCTGCGTTGAGAAGCGCGGGGATGGAATTGATGCTTCTGGAAACGAAGTCGCTGGCGACATTGCGGGCTCTGCTCGGGGCCAATGACAAGGGCGCATGGGTGGTGATTGATGTCGGCGGAGAACATACAACAGTTTCGATCGCCGATTCCGGCGCCTTGAAACTGACCGGTACTGTCGATATCGGCGGGAAGGCGATTAATCAATCAATGGGTTACCGCCCGGAAGAGGACAAAAAAATAAAAACGCTTGATGCGGCAGCTCAGGCTCCCACGAACGAAGCGCTGCAGCAGAAATTATCTACCGCCGCTCAGCCAATCGTTCAAGAGGTGCAAAATGCAGTGCATTATTTTCAGAACCGCCTCAACTCGAAATCTAAAATCGCTGCCGCGTTCATCACCGGAGGGGGGGCAAACGTTCCCGGATTGATTTTCCACCTTAAGGAAACACTCGGGATGAATATCCGCCTCGGAAACCCGCTTGTTAATCTCGTGCCCAGTACCGCGGACATCTTCCCCACTGCGATTGCCTTAGGATACACAAGCGCAATCGGTTCCGCGCTCAGCAGAGGGATTCAATGACGATTAACCTCCTTCCCCAAGAGATTCGAATGCAACGGGCCGCGCGAGCCCGCACGGCAACCACGGTATTGATCATTAGCGCGGGGCTAGGGCTCATTGCGTTACTGGATGTTGCGCTCTTAGGGTTCAAGACAATTTTAGAATCCAATATTCGCACCCAAGAAGCTGCAATTGAACAAGTAAATCAAGAAATGAAGCGCTACGCCGATCTGGCGGGCCAGGTAACTGATGCCCAAATACGAGGCGAAGAGATCAAAAGAATTCTCGATGCTCGTCCAGAGTGGACAGCAATTTTCGGCGCATTCGCACAAGCAATTCCAACCTCAGCTTCGATTTCAAACTTCAATGGCTCGCTCTCAACCTCTCCAAATATTACGGTAAACGCCATTGCACCCACTATCCGTGATGCTGAAAAATTTCGGGCAAGCTTAGATGCTTCTGAAATATTTCAGAACACTATCCTCGGGGCATTCTCAACCAGTGGTGAGGGGGACGTCTCTTTTTCCATTTCAACTGAGCTGGAAAAACAAATCGTGAAGGAGGGCGATGCTGCGCAGTAGCTATTCATACCTACTCGTTATTATCGTCGGTTTAGCTATCGGGATTTTTGGTATTTGGTATATTGCTCGCCCATCGTTTTCGGCAATCGTTAATAATCAAAAAAGGGTATCCGCTCTTACCAAACAGCTGAACGATGCCGAGGAGAAACTGGCGCTCTTAAAAGAGTTTGATCGCAACCCTGAGGAATTTACGAAGACCAGGGAGCTTATTGTGAAAGCGTTACCTGTTTTCCCTGATACCGCCACGTTTGCAATCCGGATTGAAGAATTGAGTAAGAATCTCGAGGTATCGCTCACGAACCTCGCCGCCCAACAGCAAGAAAAAAAGGCAACCCCAAAGAAACAGACAGGAGATAAATCAACAGGAAGCACCTCTTCTAAAGATAAAAAAACCGCTCCCGATTCCGAAGAGGCTGCAACGGCGCAAGCGGAATCATTTCCATTTAGCACAACGATTGCCGGTACATATGAGCAACTCTCCGGCTGGCTCGCTGCCGTGGAACGCCTCATCCCATTAACTCGTATTAATCAGCTTGTGATCAACGCGGACCAAGACGTTCTTACTGCCTCAATCACAGGCGAGAGTTATTTCCTCAAACAAAAACAAACGGGGGTGGAAGTGATGCAGCCATTTAATGTTTCCCAATCAGTCCTTACGCGACTCGAGCAGGCAATTGCTCCAGGCGCAGCGATTAATCTCTCCGAAGAGAGTGGATTCGGAAAACAAAATCCTTTCGGAACTACTGCCCCCTCCGAGGACAAACAAGATTAGCTTTTTCGCTCAAGTGCGTGCGCAACACGCTCCACTGCCACGCGTAATGCCCCGGTGCGCAGTGTTGTTTGGTCGCGACGAGCGCGTTCGAACACGGTCGCGGCAGCAGAACGCATCAAGGTGCGTAGTCGTGTACGTACTGCCTCATATTCCCACTTGAGAGCGTGCATGTTTTGGTACCACTCAAAATAGCTCACTGCCACACCACCAGCATTCGCAAGAATGTCAGGGATCACGATTACCCCCCGTTTAGAAAGAATTTGATCCGCTTCTGGCAAAGTTGGACCATTCGCAAGCTCCAGGATAATTGGCGAGCGCAGAATACGAGCGCGCGAAGCGTCAATTGCCCCCTCTAAAGCGGCGGGGACAACCACATCGAACGGGCCTTCGAGCAGCTCATCCACTGAGATTTTCTTACTTCCCTCAAAACCGACGATCGTTTTATGAATACGTTTGTACTCAAGAAGCTTTTGAATATTTAATCCTTGAGGATTGGTAATTGCCCCATGGGAGTCTCCAACTGCAACAATCGTACCACCGATTTTCTCTACTCCTCGGGCAAAATAACTTCCGACGTTCCCGAGGCCCTGAAGCGAAACTGTGAACTTCTTCGGGAGTCGGATCGCATCTCGGAGCGCATCCAGTGTCGCCACGCCTCCTTCACCGGTCGCTTCAGTGCGCCCCTCAGATCCACCTTCCTGAATAGGTTTACCAGTAATCACCGCATCAGGATGTTCTTCCTCGGGATGTAGTTTCGCCCAGACTGTGCGAAACCACACCATCTCCTCGCCCGTTGTATTTACATCTGGGGCAGGAACATCAATACGCGGCCCGACAACCTCATGAATCGTACGCGCAAAGCTCTGGGTAAGGCGAGCTCGTTCTGGACGCGAAAGGGTCTTAGGATCGATTACAAGCCCCCCCTTTCCCCCACCAAATGGAACATCCACGACCGCAGTCTTCCAGGTCATCCACATTGCAAGTGCTTTTACCTCCTCAAGTGTTACCTGTGGGTGATAGCGTAACCCTCCCTTGTACGGCCCACGAGCATTATTGTGCTGCACCCGGAATCCTTGAATAAGTTCAACCTCTCCCGAATCTTTCTTCAGTGGGAAACTGACTTCAATTACCCGTTGCGGGGTTTTGAGCTGCCGCGCAATGCCCTTTTCAATTCGCATGCCTGAAAGGGCTTCTTCTAATTGCGCAAGGGCCTGCTCAAAAACGTCCTGTTTCTTTATCATTCAACTCCTTTCCCAACAATGAGCATTACTGCCCGTCCATTATTAATTGTCGCGGGATCCCCTGTCCACTCATGCACAGCCCCAAGTAACTTCTTCTGGTCGTAGAGGTAGTCTTTACCACGTTTTGTGCCCGGGTCGTTTGTAATGAATTTCGTTCCCCGCACTCCGATCACCACAAGCATATGATAGATCGGCCCGGGGGCGCGAAAATAGGGATTCCCCAGTGCCTGCCCTGCCGCAGGAATGATGATAAGATTCCCTTTTTGCAAATCTTCCACAATCCGCTGGGCGCTGGCGGTAACAATCTCTGAGCGCAAATCAGGATAAAATGCCGCGATTAATTGTTGCTCTTGTTCCAATGTTAAATCGAAATGACCCCCAAAATTGGCAGTCTGCCACTCTACCATCTCAAGAATTGCCTTGTCGCTTGAGGCCGGGTCAATCGTATCTTCACGATCACCTCGAAAGTAACGTCCCACCATCAACGCGCTTGCTTCTTCGCATGCCTCTTTACGAGTTTCGTCCCAATTGGCGTATGGCGCTTGCGAAGTGAAGGGAACTTTATTATGGATTGGTCCGGTAGGAAGAGCACGAGTGGGGCTTGGAGTAGGGCTCGGATTTACTGCTACCAATGACTCAGTGGGGACCAATGTGGGGCTTATACTCTGTTCATTAGATACTATCGGCCGATCCCCTTTGTAAAAAAGCGCGACAAGCACGAGTGCGCCGCAAAAGAAGAGGGGCCATCCGACCCCCTGCCAACGCAGCATGGTACGCGCATTAAAGCGAGAATGATTCACCTACAGTGGGAATAATACTCTTTAAGCCTTTTTGGGCAAGGTGTTGGGAAAGGGAGCGCATTGCCTCTTTTTCACCGTGGTTTAAGAAGACCTCTGGCCGCGGCGAGCGCATCTGATCGGCCCATGTAACAAGCTGACCTTGGTCTGCGTGACCAGAAAATTCGGGGAGGTGTTTCATGTGCGCTCGAACTCGTACCCTCTCATCCATGACATGCGCTAACCGTTCCCCTTCCATCAAGCGTCGCCCTAAGGTTCCCCAAACCTGATATCCAACAAATAATACGGTTGTCCGATCGTCGCCCAAGTAACGCACAAGGTGATGAACAATCCGCCCCCCTTGAAGCATTCCCGAGCCAGCAATGATGACCTTTGGAGGAGGCGTTGTGTTAATCCGTTTTGACTCCGCCACCGTTTGGGTGAAAGTGAGATTCGGAAACTGAAAAGGATCGTCACCCGCTTTGAGCATCGCCTGCGTTTGGGCATTGTAATAATTTTGGTGATGACGAAACACGTCCGTAACCCGAATCGCAAGCGGGCTGTCAAGGTAAATCGGCATCTTAGGAATAAGCTTTTGCTCCGCTAAAGCATTGATTTCGAAAAGAATCTCTTGGGTACGTTCAAGTGCAAACGCCGGAATGAGTAAGACCCCTTTGGCCTCGTACGTTTGGGTGAGCGCCTCCTTCAAATCTTCTCGGCGATTACGTTCGTGGGGATGGAGTCGGTCGCCATAAGTTGATTCCAGCACGAGGTAGTTGGCCCCAGAAATAGCCTCCGGAGGATTAAGAATCGGCACCCCTAAGTTACCGAGATCTCCCGAGAAAACGATCGTTTTGTCTTCGGCGCGTATAGTGAGCGTTGCGGCTCCAAGAATATGTCCCGCGTCTTTCAAGGTTAGCGTAGCCCCTTCAAAAAGAGGTTGGGTGCGGTTGTAAGGAAGCGGAACGAATTTCGCGACCGTTTGCACAATATCAGAGGTATGAAAAAGCATTTCCCGCCCAGCCGCGGCTGCATGCTCTCCAAGCACCTCGACCGCATCAATCAACTGCAGCTCGACGAGATCGCGAGTAGCATCGGTTGCATAGATCGGACCTTTGAAACCATCCTTGACCAGCTTTGCCAACC
>Ga0209541_10016855_pt1 | contig 10761 bp, 12 predicted proteins | sample RifCSPlowO2_01_FD_184027 | JGI IMG/M metagenome (GOLD analysis project Ga0209541, IMG submission 184027) | Groundwater microbial communities from Rifle, Colorado - Rifle CSP2_plank lowO2_0.1 (SPAdes) (version 2) | ecosystem: Environmental > Aquatic > Deep subsurface > Groundwater | place... | reverse complement strand
ACCTTTATGATTGCGGACGGCGTCAAGCCTTCCAACACCGACCGCGGATACGTTTTGCGTCGGCTCATCCGCCGCGCCGCACAGCACGCCATATCTCTCGGATGCGCGCAGGGGCAAGAGAAAGAGAATGAACTTGTCCGTTGTGCGATTATTGTCATTGAAAAGTATAAGGGCTGGTACACAAAGCTGGATGGCGAGGAGGTATATGAAAATATTACGCGCGAGATTTGGCAGGAAGAAAAACAATTTGCCCACACGCTTGAGCAGGGAACGCGCGAGTTTGAAAAAATGGTTACGGATAATATTTCCGGCGAGCAGGCATTCATGCTTTTCACCACATACGGATTCCCGTTGGAGATGACGCTTGAAATGGCGGAGGAATGCGGTAAGTCGGTTGATGAGATGGGATTCAGGGCGCTCATGGAAAAACATAAAGATATGTCGCGGGCGGGCTCGGAGCAGAAATTCAAAGGGGGGCTCGCCGACACATCGGTCGCCACGACGCGCCTGCACACCGCGCACCACCTTCTATTGAAAGCCCTGCAAATAGCTCTCGGAACTCACGTGAAGCAGAAGGGGAGTAACATCACAAGCGAGCGCCTGCGCATAGACTTCTCGCACGCAGATAAGATGATGCCGGAGGAAATCAAGGAAGTTGAGAGAATGGTGAACGAAAAAATCCGCGAAGAGCTGCCTGTCACTTGCTCGTTAATTCCGAAAGCGCAGGCGGAGAAACTCGGGGCAGAGCAAGAGTTCGGCAAGAAGTATCCCGACATGGTTTCCGTGTACTCCGTCGGCCCCAAAGATGCCACGCTGGAAAATCCGCAATTTGATAAAGCATTCTCCATAGAATTCTGCGGCGGTCCGCATGTGGAGAACACGAAAGAACTCGGCGGTTCATTTAAAATCTTGAAAGAAGAAGCCGTTGCCTCGGGCATCCGGCGCATAAAAGCGGTGCTATCCTAATTCGGGACAACGCCAGCCGTATTGGCAGTCAGACTGCTAATAGCTCCCATTTCGAAAAGGTCGCTGAAGCACAAGATGTACTGGCGGCCTTTCTGTTAGCATATTTTTCTTCACTACTTACTACTAACTACCGACTACTAACTATTTTGTGCGTTATAATGAGAACCAATGCTCTCCCTGCCATATTCGCATAAGAAAGAGAAAATCGTCGCGGCCGCCGATATCGGGAGCGGCCACGCCGGATGCGCTCTGATAGAAATTCGGCGCGGGGAAATCCCAGCGATACTTGCCTCGGCGCGTCTGGCGCTTCCATTTGAAGAAAGAACTCCCGAGCAGACTAAATCCGGCGTCCTCTCTCTGTTAAAAGATGTGTGCGAGAAAGCCGCGGAATCGCATGCAGAGATAAGCGCGCGGCAAAAACTTCCGCCTATTTCCGCATCCTATGCGATTTTGCAGGCTCCGTGGTCCCATTCAGAAATTGCCAGCGCCGGGTCGGAATCTGAAACAAACGAGCGCATTATCGGAAAGATGATAGAAGGGCTTGCGCGGCAGGCGCTTGAAACGGAGGACAAGCTGAACCATCGGAATTTATTTGAGGCGGGACTCGTGCGCGTGGATTTGAACGGTTATCCCACGATGAAGCCGGTAGGCAAAGATGCGCATACCGTTTCCGTTTCAACCCTCGTCTCAGAATGCGAGCCCGAAACGCGCGCGCAAATCACAGATACTCTGCAAAACGCGTTTCCGGCCGCGAAGCCGAATCTGCGCTCCAGAGCGCGCATCCTATCCTCTGCGTTGCGCGAGGCGAGGCCGCAATCGCGCGACTACGTGATAATCGACATGGAGAACGACGCCACTAATTGCGCAGTCATGAGGGACGGACTGGCTTCGGATCATATTCTCGTACCGGAGGGAACGCGGACAATTTTGAAAAGAATCTCAACAGGAATGCCCGAAGAGACGCTGTCGCTTATGCGCATGATTTCAAGGGGCGCGTGCAATACTCCGTCGTGCGATAAATTGAATTCTTCCCTCGCGCTTGCCGAGCCGGAAATCGTGCGGCTCTTCGGCGATGCGCTGGGGCGCATCGCCGGCAAGCTCCGGCTTCCGAACGAGCTTCTCCTAATCACAGAACCGGAACTGTCGGAATGGCTTTCCGCCCTTTTTTCGCGCATAGATTTCAGCCAGTTTACCGTGACGACGAAAGAGTTTACCCCGTCCGTTCTCGCTTCGGAGAGTTTGCGCGGTTCCGTATCCGGCTCCGGCGGAGCAATTGATTCCGGGCTTGCGCTTGCCGCGATATTTGTCAACGCAGAGGAGCAATCCACATAAGAACGTATACAGTATGCCGTATGCAGTATTCCGTATGATAAAATAAGAGTTACTGCAGAACAGAGGTTCGCAGGTCTCGTGATTATACTGAATACTGAATACTGTATACTGTATACTGTATACTGTATACTACTCCATATGGCCGACGATTATTTCCAAGACATATTGCAACAGTCCGGAACGCCGGCTCGTCCGCAGCCGCCGAAGAAAACAGCAGATGCAGGCGCGGGTGCCGGCATCGGCCAGAACCCCCCTCCCCCGGGTAGCGCCGAGCGCTCAATACGCAACATCACGGTATCCCCCAGACGAAGGGAGCGCGGAGCCAGCGACATGCGTGAAATTTCTCCGGGCCCTGCTACTTCAATATCAGGCAGGCCTCCCCAAGAAGCGGGCAGGAAGATATGGATTTGGGCGGCCGCAGTTGTTTCCGTGCTCGTGCTTATAGTATTGGCGCTTTTCATCTTTCGTTCCACGACAGTAACAGTGATACCGCGTTCTCATGCTGTCGTATTTGACCAAACATCAAACTTCGTCGCATATCCCGTTTCCGACGCGGCGATAGGCACTCTCTCATACAGTGTTGCAGTAAACGACCTTGAAGATTCCGCCGTCGTCAAATCTGAAGGCAAAGAGCATGCGGAGGAACGCGCGGAGGGCACGATAGAGGTCTTTAACGAATACGGCAGCGCAAGCGTCCGCCTCATCAAAAACACGCGTTTTGCAACGGAGGGCGGGCTTGTCTTCCGCGTTCCGGCCACTGTTGTAATCCCCGGCATGAAAGGAACAAAGCCCGGCTCCGTGACAGTTACGGTTTTTGCGGACCAGGCCGGGCAGGAATACAACGTGGGGCCGGTTGCGCGGTTCACGCTTCCCGGGCTTAAGACGAGCCCCGATATGTATGCAAAAGTATATGCCCGCTCCTATGCCCCGATGACGGGGGGATTTGTGGGCGATCGTCCGTCGGTTTTGCCTTCCACCCTTGAATCCGCGCGGGCGGAAATCCGCGGGCGTCTTGAGACCAAGGCTCGCGATACAATCCGCTCGCTCGCCGGCGCGGCAAGCATTGTCTTTCCGGAGCTGGCAAAGCTCACTTATGAATCGCTTCCAATGACAACGGAGGCCGGCGGCGACGTCAGACTGCACGAGAAGGCGCATATTGAAACCCCCGTATTTCCGGCATCAGAGCTTGCACTGGCGGTGGCGAACGCGGCTGGAGCGAATGTTGAAAATGCGGGCGTTTCTCTCACCGGAATAGACCAGGCAAAAGCGGCGTTGAATGGCGCTGCGCCCGCGCTTGGGAAAGACCCCCTAGAATTTACTTTAAGCGGCGGGGCGCTCATTGTCTGGGGCGTTGATGCCTCCGCCCTTGCTTCGGCGCTTGCAGGCCGCGACAATTCCGCTTTTCAGGCAATAGTCAACGATTTTCCGGGGATTCAGGAAGCTCGGGCGCGGATAGAGCCGTTTTGGAAAGGCACGTTTCCCGCATCTCCCGATGACATTAAAATTGAATTGGAGCCGGCTCAAACGGTCCAGTAAGGTTGTTACCCCGTTAGAGGTCGGATTTTTCATGCATCAAATGTTTCAAAAAAGCTGGACTTATGCGCGAAGCCTCCAGCGCGGGTTGACGCAACGGTGTGAAGCTGATATTGTCATTCGCGCAGATATGCCCTGTACAACGACTCTACAATTCAATGTTGTGAAAGCGTTCGGTGCGTGTCGGGTAGCAAATTACTGTGTGGCGAAAGGCCGCGTGCTATAAAGTTGTGGTACGTGATATGGCGGAACCAGAGGTTGTAGAAGGAGTGGTTGACGAAGCTCTTCCCAATACGCTTTTTCGCGTAAAGCTTGAAACCGGAGAGGTTGTTCTAGCGTACTTAGCCGGTAAGATGCGTCTGCACAGAATCAAGGTGCTGGTCGGAGACAAGGTATCTGTCCGCCTTGACCCTTACGGGGGACGCGCACGAATTACGAGGAGAATCTAAATCAAAAAGAAAAAATCAAAATTACAACGCAGAATGTGAAAAGCTTGATAATTTTGGATTTTACATTACATTTCGCATTTTGATTTCTACATTTTGGTATACCTTTATGAAAGTCAAAGCATCAGTAAAGAAAATTTGCATGCATTGCAAGCACGTGAAGCGCCACGGACGCCTTCGCGTCATATGTACGAACCCAAGGCATAAGCAAAGACAAGGATAATATTTATGCTAAGAATTTCAGGAGTAACCATACCGGACAATAAGCGCCTTGAAATCGGGCTTACTGCTATTTACGGCGTCGGCCGTCCCCGAGCTCTCTCCGTGCTTCGCGCGCTCGGAATTGACGAAGGCAAGAAACCCTCCGTGCTTTCGCCCAAAGAAGAGGGGAGCATACGCGAGGCGATTGAAAAGTTTACCGTAGAAGGCGAGCTACGAAGACAGATAAGCGGCAATATACGGAGGCTCAAAGACATAAAGTCATACAGGGGAATGAGGCATTTGAGCAAGCTTCCCGCGCGAGGACAGAGGACAAAGACGAATTCCCGCACGACGCGCGGAAACGTGCGCAAGACAATGACATCAGGGAAGAGGAAGCTAGAGAAAACATAAGGGCTTGTCCCACAAAATCAGTGCATCGCGGATGCACTGATTTTGTGGCTGATAAACCTTACCCAGCACCTTTTACGACAAATTAGATTTTGCTTGTAAATGTCTGCTGTAAAAGGTAATATCTGCCACTAACAGCACAGTTAGCGATGAAAGGTGCTGGGTGTAAGAACTCGTAAGCTCATGCTCACACAGGTTCGCACTCGCTAACGATTTCTAACATGGGCAAAAAACGTATCATAAGAAAATCGGGCGGAAGCGTGGATGCCGGGCTCAAATCCCGCTCTCTTGCGCGCGTTGCAAAAAAGAACATCACGCAGGGCACTCTTAATATTCACGCGACCTACAACAACACCAAGGTTCTTCTGGCCGACAGAAGCGGAAACGCGGTAGCTTGGTCTTCTTCCGGGGCGCTCGGTTTTTCCGGAGCCAAGAAAGGCACCCCGTTTGCCGCCGCAAAGGTCGGCGAGATTGTCGGAGAAAAGGCGAATATCATAGGAATCAAGGAGGTGGATGTGGTGATACGCGGCGTCGGGGCGGGGCGTGAATCTGCCTTGCGCGCGTTCTCGTCTAAGGGGATTGATATCGTGCGAATTTCTGATGATACTCCCGTGCCCCACAACGGTCCTCGTCCGGCAAAGCCGAGACGAATATAAATATGTACCAATCTACAAATCATTCCAATCTACAAATAACTGCGAATGTACAGCATGATATTTGTAGTCATTCGTAGCATTTGTGTCATTCGCAGATTGGAACACCTCTATGTTGCAAGTAAAATCCAAATATAAAATCGCGAAACGCCTCGGTGCCGGTATTTTTGAACAGACCCAGACGCAGAAATTCGCGCTGTCGGAGGCCCGTTCCAAAAACACGAAAGAACGCCGCGGAAGGCGCGGGGGTTCGGACTACGGCCGACAGCTTCTGGAGAAGCAGAAGCTCCGATACACCTACGGTCTTTCCGAGAAACAGCTCTCAAATTATGTTAAGGCCGCCTTTGCTTTGAAAGATCCGGTATCGGCTTTGTACAGGGCTCTGGAATTGAGGGCCGACAACGCGGTGTATCGCGCAGGCTTTGCTCCGACCCGCCGCGCGTCCCGCCAGATGGTTTCTCACGGGCACATTACCGTGAACGGCAAAAGAATAACGATTCCATCATACTCTTTGCACAAAGGCGACATTCTTGCCGTGCGGGAGGGAAGCAGGAAAAGCGGAATGTATGCGCAGCTGAACGATCCGGAGGAAGCGGGCTCAATCAGGAAGACTCCCTGGATCTCCCTTGACCCGTCTGTTATGCGTGCGGAGGTCGCGGAAGTCCCGACTTATTCTGCGGCTGAAGCCGGGGTTGATTATCCAACAGTGTTTGAATTTTATAGCAGATAGTGCTATAATAGCGGCCACTTTTATTATTTTAGCTTATTTATTGTTTTGGCGTATTCATTACTGGAAGCATATTAACCGTTAAACCCATATTATGTCTGACTACCACATCGCGCTCCCGTCCAAGCCTCGGATAGTTACGGAATCAGAAAGGAGCGGGACGTACGAAATTGACGGCCTTTACCCCGGCTATGGCTATACACTGGGCAATTCTTTGAGGCGGATAATTTTGTCCTCTCTTCCGGGAGCGGCCATAACGCACGTGAAGATTCCGGGAGTTTCGCACGAATTCTCCACAATTGAAGGAGTAAAAGAGGATGTGGTAACCATTCTTCTCAATATCCGAAAAATCCGGTTAAGGATTTTGACGGACGAGCCGCAAACAATCACGCTCTCCGTAAAAGGTCCGAAAGAGGCGACAGCAGGCGATTTGAAATTGCCGGGCCAGGTGGAAATCCTGAATCCGGAAAATCACATTGCGGAGCTAACCGGAAAAACCACTCTTGAAATTGAATTGCGCGCGGAGAGGGGACTCGGCTACGTCCCCAAGGAAACGCACCAGAAAGAACGCGTTGACATAGGTGCAATAGCGCTAGACGCGATTTTTTCTCCTATCCGCCGCGTGAATTACGAGGTTGAAAACATGCGCGTCGGAGACAGGACCGATTTTAATCGCCTGCGTATTTTGATTGAGACGGACGGCACAATTGCCCCGCGCGAAGCCCTAGAGCGCTCTATTGAAACGATGATTCACCAGCTGAAAGCGGTTGTCGGCTTTAAAGAAGAGGATACGGGGGAGGACACCGGTTCGCGCGCCTCCAAATCCAAAGACGGCGGCCGCGATGAAAAACCGGCTCTTGATTCCGAAGTCTTGAAGACTCGCATCACCGAACTCAAACTTCCGCAGAGGGTTGAGGACGCTTTGGACAACGTATCAATCCGCACAGTGGGCGGGCTTGTACGCAAGCGCGAAGATGACTTGCTTTCAATTGAAGGGCTAGGACAGAAGGGCTTGCAGGATATTAAGCGAGCGCTGTCCAATCTTGGGCTCACTTTAAGGTCGTCATAGCAAATGTTATGAACGAAGTGAATTACAATTGCATGACCCTGTTAAATCCCGCCGTAGGCGGGGCGGCACAGCCGCATTTAACAGGGTGTAAGTTTTTCTAACTCGCTGCGCTCGTAACAAAAACTAACATGAAGCACCACAAGAAAACGCGCACCTTAGGCCGTAAGAGCGGACAGCGCGAGGCGCTTCTGCGCAGTTTGGCGCGCTCGCTTTTCCTTTCCGAAGGAATAACCACTACTATCGCCCGCGCCAAAGAACTGCGCCCTTTTGCAGAGCGCTTGATTTCTGCGAGCAAAGAAAACACTGTTGCTTCGCGCAGAGCCGTTTCTTCGCGCATGGGAGGCGCATCGGATGCGGTTCTCAAACTGCATGAGACAATTGCGCCGAGATTCAAAAAGCGCATCGGCGGATACACGAGAATCGTCCGGTTGGGTCGTGTCGGCAAGCGGGCAATTGAGTCGGCGCGCATTGAATTGCTTGCCGCGGACGAAGGAAAATAACATGCAAAGCACCGAATACATAATTGATGCGGACGGCAAGACTCTTGGCCGTGTGGCTTCTCTTGTTGCGAAGACGCTCATGGGAAAGACCGAAGCGAGATATACGCCAAATATTGCCTCGCCAGTGCGGGTAAACGTTTTGAATGCTGGCAAGTTGATTACCACAGACCGCAAAAGTCTCGGGAAGAAATACACGTCTTACTCTGGATATCCTGGAGGATTGAAGACAGAGGCATTAGGCAAACTCCAAGTGCGCAAAGGGCACGCAGAGCCTCTTCGCCGTGCAATTGAGAGAATGCTTCCGCGCAATACCTTGCGTGTCGGCAGAATGAAGAATCTTAAAATAACCGTTTAGAAATTGTTATGAGCAAAGCGAATTATAAGTTCTTAACCCTGTTAAATCCCGCCGATGGCGGGAGCGGACAGCAGTCCGCATTTAACAGGGTGTAAGTGCTTCTAAACTCATTATCATTCATTAAGAATCACTAACATGGCAACCAAAGAACGATATACAGAAGCAGTGGGCCGGAGAAAGACCGCAAGTGCGCGCGTGCGTCTTGTTCCTGCCAAGCATTCTTCAATGACGGTTAACGGAAAGACTGCGGAAGAGTATTTTCCGCTCGCGGTTCTTGTAAAGACAGCCTTTGAATCTCTCGCTTCAACAAACTCTGCATATGCGGTTTCCGTGCACGTATCCGGCGGAGGCCATAAAGGGCAGGCTACTGCGGTACGACACGCAATTTCTAGAGCTCTTACAGAAATTACCCCCGAATTCCGCAAGGATTTGAAACATCGCGGATTCCTGAAACGAGACCCCCGCAAAAAGGAACGCAAAAAATTCGGTCTCAAGAAAGCCCGCAGAGCTCCGCAGTGGTCAAAACGATAGAGAAAAAAGAATGTCCGCAAGTTGCGGATGTTCTTTTGTAAGAGACGCAGACAGAACTCACTCTCTACGAAACACACTCACAAGGTCATCCCTTGGGTCCGACATCAATGTGAGTTCCTCAATCGATTCTTTAGTACGATTTAATGTGGCGACATATAAACCATCGTGTTTAAGTACGCGAGCTATTTCTTTTAGCATTAGTTGATGGTTTTGGTTATATACGCCCGAATCAAAGACTGCATTTGATAAGACGACATCAAATGAGCTTTCAGGAAATGGAAGCTGTTCTATTCGTGCAGATACTATGGGTAATCCCTCGGTCTTTCCTCTGGGCCTGGCATCCACCCCCACGGCATCTACCCCTTGTTTTCGTAGATAATCTAGATACACACTATTTCCACTTCCGACCTCTAGAACTTTTGAAGTCCGGATTTCCACTCCTAGTTTTTTGAAACGACGTTCAAATCCACCGAACCACGACTCCGCATCCTTCTCATTTTCTATGTTTTCTTCCCATCCTTTCGCCCATGACCCCATCATTCCTGACGTAGGATATTTCCGAACATCAGGGGAGAAACTCTTTTTCGGCATACTCTCTTCATTCATATGCAAAGTATATCAAAGATCTCAAGCCATCTGTCTTCTATCAGTAGTTACACATACCAAACGGCTCATTTAAGGCGGAAATGAGCCGTTCAGTCTAGAAACTAGGTTCTTTTTCTGTTATACTCCCAATCCATGAGTTGGGGGAAGAAATATAAAAAAGATGCGGATTCAACTCTGAATTCGGAAGAAATGAGAGTGGCTCCTGAAACGGAAGAGTTTGAATTGGAAAATGATGAGGCGGGTGCGGAGATTCAGTCAGACAAAATAAAGAAATTAAGAGCCGAACTGGAAAAATGCAAAGAAGAAAAACAGGAATATCTTGTCGGATGGCAGAGATGCAAGGCCGATTCTATCAATGCACGTAAAGAAGCTATCGCGACGGCAGAACGCGCAGGCAACCGCTCCCGCGACGCTCTGATAGAGGACATTATTCCTGCTCTGGACAGTTTTGACATGGCCATAGGAAGCGGCGCATGGGCACAGATGGACGCAAATTGGAGGACAGGAATGGAAAATGTCCGTGCGCAACTTATTACCGCACTCTCCAATCAAGGCGTGAGCGCTTACGCGGAAATCGGAGATGATTTTGACCCGATATTGTACGAGGCGGTGCAGGAAGTTGATGCGGAAGGCAAACCGGGCAGCGTTGTAAAAGTCTTGCGGCGCGGTTACAAAACTTCAGAAAGAATAATTCGTCCTGCACAGGTTGCGGTTGTCGCGCATAAAGAATAGAATAAATAACATATGCCCGGACACTAAATTTACCATTGCCTCTTATGAATAAAATTGCTATATATAACCTCGTAACAATTATAAGAAAGCATGACTGTGCTGGAATTGCTACGGCGCGTAATTACGGCAAAATTAGTGTACGGGTATGAGTAAAATAATCGGTATTGACCTTGGAACAACCAACTCCGCAGTCGCTGTTGTGCGAAGCGGAGAGCCGGAAATAATTGAAAACGCGGAAGGCGCGCGGACAACGCCGTCGGTGGTCGCAATTTCAAAAACCGGAGAGCGGCTTGTCGGGCTTTTGGCGAGAAGACAAGCGGTAACAAATCCAAAAAACACAATATTCCAAATAAAACGCTTCATCGGGCACTCATACGATGAGCCGGCGGTTGATAAAGACAGGAAAGCCGTGCCATTTGAGGTGAGGAAATCTTCAAGCGGAGGGATAGAAGTGCATATGGGCGCGGCTCCGGGGGGGTCAAACGAGCCGAAGTGGTACCGTCCGGAAGAAATATCGGCGATGATTCTGCAGAAGTTGAAGCAGGATGCCGAAGCGAAACTCGGTGAGACAATAACGGAGGCAGTTATCACGGTGCCTGCGTATTTTAACGATGCACAGCGCCAGGCAACGCGCGATGCGGGTAAAATTGCGGGGCTTGATGTAAAGCGCATCATCAATGAGCCGACAGCTGCGGCGCTTGC
>Ga0209541_10016854_pt1 | contig 10761 bp, 9 predicted proteins | sample RifCSPlowO2_01_FD_184027 | JGI IMG/M metagenome (GOLD analysis project Ga0209541, IMG submission 184027) | Groundwater microbial communities from Rifle, Colorado - Rifle CSP2_plank lowO2_0.1 (SPAdes) (version 2) | ecosystem: Environmental > Aquatic > Deep subsurface > Groundwater | place: Rifle... | reverse complement strand
CTTCATACTGCTATAACTGAAATGAAGAACACAGTGTATGTCTGGATGGATGGAAAATTTAAGATTATGGAAGAAGCCAAAGTGTCCATTATGAGCCATAGCTTTCACCACGGAAGCGCTGTCTTTGAAGGAATAAGATTTTATGCAGCAGAAAAAGGCACGGCAATATTCAGGCTTAATGACCACATTGACAGGTTTTTTTATTCCGCTTCCTTTCTTGGAATAAATTTAAGATATTCTAAAGATGAAATGGCTTCTGCAATTATAAATACAATAAGAAAGAATAAGCTGAAAGAAGGTTATGCAAGGCCTATTGCATATTATGACAGCAGTTCTTCCGGAGGAGTGGAAGTGACTCCTTTTAATTGTCCGGTTAAGGTTGCAATTGCAGTCTGGGAATGGAAGCACAGCCTGAAAAATAAACTGCTGAAAGTAAAAATATCGCCTTACAGGAGGATAAGCCCGAAATCAGCAGACATAAATGCAAAAATATCAGGATATTACTATAATTCTGTCATAGCGGGAATTGATGCAAGGAAATCAGGTTATGATGAGGCGTTTATGCTGGATGACGAAGGGTATGTTGCAGAGGCAACAAGCGAGAATATTTTTGCAGTCAAGAATGGCGTTCTGTTTACTCCGAAAAAGGGAAGCATACTTCCGGGAATAACAAGGGATTCTGTAATCATCCTTGCGAAAGGCATCGGAATTGAGGTCTGCGAAAAAAATATAAGCGTTAATGAGCTAAAAAATTCCGACGAAGTTTTTTTGACAGCAACCGCAGCAGAAATAATTGCAGTTGGAAGCATTGATGAAAAATTAATATCAAAAAAGGAAGGGAAAATCACATCAAAATTAAAAAAATTATTCCATTTGGCAACAAGGGGGAAACTAATAAAATACAGGAAGTGGATTGTATATATTTGATTGGTTGGGTTTAATGAGGCTGCTCGCTAAATCAAAAAACTATTCCGATAAAATGTATAATTTTATGCATGATGTCTAATGAATAATCTTAAACATGAAAAACAAAAGCAAGGACAGGAGCAAGGAATTTATCGTAAGAGAAACTGAAATTTTAAGAGGAATAACTGAAAAAGCAGAACTATTTTCCAAGAGCGTGGTGAAGGGGATTGGAGATGACTGCGCTGTTTTGGATTGCAGCAATGAATATTATCAGCTTGCAAAGTCATCAACTCTCTCTGAAGGATTTCATTTTAATTTGAAGTGGAGCACTCCGCAGCAGATTGGAATGAAAGCGATAGAATCTGCTGTCAGCGATATTGCTGCGATGGGAGGCCTGCCAAGATATGCCCTTATCTCAATAGCTTTTCCTTCTTTTGCTAAAAACGCCATAAATGATAAATTCATAAATGAGATTTACAAAGGAATAAATTCAGCTGCAAAAAAATACAGAATAAGCATAATCGGAGGGGACTTGACAAGCTCTGAAAAGATTATCATTAACACTTCAATAATAGGACTGGCAGAAAAGGGGTTTCTTGCGCTTAGATGCAATGCAAAAATCGGAGATGCTGTTTTCTGCAGCGGCTCTCTTGGAAAATCAAAAGCCGGTCTGGAGCTTCTTCTAAGAGGAATGAAAGGGGCATCAATAATCAGCCACTTAGAGCCAAAAGCAAGGCTGAATCTTTCAAGGAATCTTGCAAAAGCTGGGGTAAACTCCATGATAGATGTGAGTGATGGAGCTGCGTTTGAGATTGAAAAAATATGCAGCTCATCAAATGTCAGGGCAGTTATTTACGCTTCCAATCTCCCTGTTTCAAAATCAACAAAGAAAGATGCAGAAAGAATGGGAGAAGATTATATTGATTTCTCACTTTACGGAGGGGAGGATTTTGAATTGATGTTCACAGCAGGTAAAAACCTCCTTCCTAAAATTAAAAAATATGATGTGACCGCAATAGGAAAGATTGTTGAAAGAAAGCATGGTGCGGATGTGGTGGAGATAGTTTATTAATGATTAATCCATAGGCACGGAAATTCAACATCGGCTATGCATTGGCATATGCATTTATAAGATAATTAATTTTTTGTATGCCCTCTCTGTCAATCAAATCAAAAACTGCTTTGCCATCAACAAGCCTGTAAATTCCAATGTTTGCAGTCACTATACATTCAATTGGAACTCCATTCTTCCAGCAACACATTAAATTTATAAACAATAAATGAGCGCTGTAATTTATGGCTGAAAATAAAATGATTATCAATAGTGAATATCATGGCTTAGAAAATAAATATCTCGAGCTGAAAAGAATTATTTGGGAGATGCAGTCTGCCGTTATTGCATTTTCAGGAGGAGTAGACAGCGCTTTGGTATTGAAAGTTGCTTTTGATGTTCTTGGCAGCAATGCAGTAGCTGTCACTGCAGACAGTCCTTCTGTTCCCAGAAGGGAAATTGAAATTGCGCAAAGGACTGCAAAGAAGATTGGAGTATCCCACTTTCTTTTAAAAACAGACGAAACAAAAAATTCATCCTACCTCAAAAATCCGGAGGACAGGTGCTATTTCTGCAAAAGCGAATTATACAATAAAATAAGGGAGTTTGCTGTTAAAAAAGAAATAAGGAGCATGCTTAATGGAACTAATTTTGATGATTTGGATGATTACCGCCCGGGCCTAAAGGCAGCAGAAGAATGCCAAATCAGAGCGCCGCTTGCAGAGGCAAAAATAACCAAACAAGAAGTGAGAGAATTGGCAAAACAAATCGGCCTTGAAATTTGGGACAAGCCGGCTTCTCCATGCCTTGCTTCAAGAGTTCCATATGGAAATGAGATTACCTTAAAAAAACTGAAGATGATTGAAGATGCTGAAAATTATCTGAAAGATGAATTTGGTGTTTCTGAGCTGAGAGTAAGGCATTTCGGCAACACAGCGAGAATTGAATTAAGGAAAGAAGATTTCCTTGTTGCAAATGATAATATTGAAAAAATCAGAAATGGTTTTGAGAATATAGGATTTAATAAGGTTGTATTGGCAGAATTTAAGAGCGGGAATTTGAATAAAATGCTGAAAATATTAAACTGAACTAATATGCAGGAACCTGATTATAATCAAAAACCTTTCTGACTCTTTCTGGTGTTAATATTGTGGTGGTGGTATCCTGTTATTATGCCCGTACACATAAAATTCCCTGTCAAGCTCTTCAGGCACCTTAATTTGGTATGCAATGCTCTCAAGAACAACCAATAAATATTCAACAACCATCAATCTTGCCGTAGATAAAGATGTGCGCATCATTCCTAAGAACATACTTTAATTTAAAAATGTTTATATTGTAGCTAATCTGCACACAATAAAATGGACAATGGCGGATTAGTTAGGGTTTTGAAGTCTATAAAAGAAAACAAAATCTCAATAGAAGAAGCCCTGCAAAAATTAAAATTTCTTCCATTTGAGGATATTGGATTTGCTAAAATAGACCATCACCGCGCATTGAGGAGAGGGTTCCCTGAAGTTATTTTCTGCCAAAACAAGACTAAAGGGCAGATTGTCAGCATAATTAATTCCATGGTTAAATCAGGAAACAATATTCTGGCAACAAGGGCTGATTTGGAAATCTACAATTCAGTAAAAAAATTCAACGGAAATGCGCAGTTCAATAAACTGGCAAACACAATTTTTATTCCTGCCAATATAAAAAAAACCATCAAAGAAAAAAACATCATCAAATCAAAAAATAAAAAAAACGAATCTAAAAAAATTCTCATAGTTACCGCGGGCACATCTGATATTTCTGTTGCAGAGGAAGCAGCGGTAACAGCAGAAGCTGCAGGAAATGAAGTCGAAAGATTGTATGATGTCGGAGTTGCAGGAATACACCGCCTTCTGAGCAATGCAAAAAAATTGCAGGAAGCTAATGTCCTTATAGTTGTAGCAGGAATGGAGGGAGCACTGCCGTCTGTTGTATCAGGTCTTGTTGATAAGCCGGTAATAGCTGTCCCTACTTCAGTTGGATATGGGGCTTCATTCAAAGGCATCTCTCCATTATTGACAATGCTCAACAGCTGCTCTCCGGGAATTGTGGTTGTTAATATAGATAATGGCTTCGGAGCAGGATATTTCGCAAGTTTGATAAATAAATAAAGTTTAGCTTCGCGCAAGCATTTTCTTTTCCCCAGGCTTTTCTTTGCCTGACTGAAAGGAAGGCGAAAGAAAAGGCTGATGGATTCAGTAGCAGGATATTTCGCAAGTTTGATAAATAAATAAGCAATAAAAAATAACCTCAAAAGCAAAAATGAAAATACTTTATTTTGACTGCTTCAGCGGAATAAGCGGAGACATGATTTTAGGAGCATTGTCAGACTTAGGCCTTGACATAAATTTTTTAAAAAAAGAATTGTTAAAATTAAATATTGGAAATTGCAAGATTGAAGCAAAAAAAGTAATCAGAAAAGGAATTACCGCAACAAAGGTTGATATAACTGACAGCAGCAAGCATCATCACGAAAGGAACATCAAAGAAATTTTTTTGATTATTGATAACTCCAAGCTGGAAATCGGAATAAAAAATAAAATAAAAAAAATATTTTTAAGAATTGCAGATGCAGAATCTAAAGTCCATAACACAACAATAGACAAAGTGCATTTCCACGAGATAGGGGCAATAGACACAATAATTGATGTCTCAGGAGCGATAATCGGTTTGGAAAAATTGGGAATTAAAAGGATATTCTGCTCAAAATTAAATTTAGGAGCTGGATTTGTTGAATTCTCCCACGGGAAATTTCCGGTGCCTGCGCCTGCAACTGCTGAAATTCTAAAAGGTATTCCTGTTTACCACAACAATGTTATGGCTGAGCTTGTCACTCCGACAGGCGCTGCTATTATTAGGGAGATGGCTTATGATTTTGGAGAGATGCCCGATATGGTTGTGGAAAAAATAGGTTATGGTGCGGGGACAAAGGATTTGGTGCATCCAAATGTCTTGAGGGTTTATTCAGGCAGGAGTGTCTCATTATATGATAAAGACATCATTAATGTCATAGAAACCAACATAGATGATATGGACCTCCAATTAGCTGAGCCTGCTATCAAAAGACTGATGGAAAATGGAGCGCTTGATGCATTTGTGTCAAACATTTTAATGAAGAAAAGCCGCAGAGGATTTTTGCTGACTGTGCTGTGCCGCATTGAAGATGCAAAAAAACTTGAAGAAGTGATATTTGATGAGACTACAACAATCGGTCTGCGAATTTATCAGGTAAAAAGAGAAAAATTAAGAAGGGAGATTAAGAGCATAAAAACAAAATACGGCCCTATAAGGATAAAAATATCAAAATTCGGAACTGAAGTAAAAAATATAAAGCCGGAATTTGAGGACTGCAAAAAATCCTCTGAAAAATTTAAAGTGCCTTTAAGGGAAGTTTACAGAGAAGTTAATGAGTTATATACATCATAAATTCCAATAAAATCTCATTTTCCACCAGTGCATCTCACTGGTAGTTTGCGCAGGAACAAACAGCAAAGTGGAAAATGAGAACAGAAAATCCGACCCGAGCCCGAAGGGCGAGCTTGTCGGATTTTTTTGGTATTTAATTGATATTCTTCCTCAAATCTTTTGGAATACTTACTCCGCAGCCTTCTCAAAGAGCCTTATTATTTCCTCGTTGCCTATTGCATTTATGAAAGCTGCCAGTTTCGGCCCTCTTTCCTTGTTGAACAGCACAAGGTAAGCTGCCTTGAAAAAATCCGCAGTATTCAGCCCCAGAGGCTTGCAGATATTGTAAAATTCATTGTGGAGTTCCTTGTCTGTAAATTCTTTTTTTGAAATGGCGTCTGCAACTTTATTTACGGCTTCTTTTTGGGCAGTTGATAATTTCAAATCTTTGGAAACTTCTTTCTGCAGTATAAACTTTGAATCATCAGGAGCATATTTGTCAAGCCATACTTTTGCATTTCTTATCCTTTCAAAAATCCTTTTATGAAATTCTTTTTTGTAATGCCCTGTGCGCTCCATGCTTTTTACCGCATCCTTCTCTTCAGAAAAAACCTGAGCAATCATTGCGGCATGGGAAAACGTTATTTCAAGAGGCTCTTCCGGCTCATTGAAATTTGAAATCCTGAAAAGCCTTTTGTAATGGAGCTCTTCCTTTTCATTTTCAAGCTTTATTTTTCCGAGATAAATTTTCGCCATATAATCATACTCATCGTAAAGCTGTGGAAGGTTGCTCCATGAAAAACTCCTTGTTGTCATCAGCCTCTTGTTGTAGAAAAGCCTCAGAAGCTCAGGTCCTGCAACTTCAAGCCAGTCTTTCGGATAGATTACATTTCCAAGAGAGGCAGACATTTTAGCATTGTCTATCATTATGTGCTCGTAAAAAATCGGAATAGGCATAGGATAATCATGAATCCTTTCCGAAATCTCTCCGTTAATCCACCATGCGCTGTTTGGAACCTGATATTCCTTTCCTGCCCCCTCGCTGACAACTTTCCACAAAGACCATTGAGAAGCCCACTCGCTTTTCCACATCAATTTTCCATTTCCTTTCATTGGATCATTCTCTCCCTTGTGTTTGCATCCAACTGCTTTTGTCGTCTCAAACTCATAATCTTTGCATGTGTAAACAACCCTGCTGTCAACAACATCTGTAACTCTTGGAGTAACTATCTTCCCGCAATTATCGCATATTGGCGCCCAGGGGCTGTAATGATTTCCAAGCTTGTTTGAGCGATACTTATTTTGTATTTCTTTGACAGATTCCACATTATCAAGAATTTTTTTTATGTAAGGCTTGAAGCTTCCTTTCCTGTACTCCTCCCTCATTGAAAATTTCTCAAGCTTTGTAAACACAAAATTGTCTATTACCTTAAAGTATTCTTCAAGATGATGATCTGCATAAGAACTGTGGCATCCTTCCACATCAGGAACATCTGTTACAGGCATTCCCAGATATTTTGAATACTCAGCAGGGACTCCTGAAGGAATTTTTCTGAATGGGTCCATATCCTCTGCAACCCAGATAAACCTCACCTTGACTCCTTTATCCCTCAATGAAATTGCAACAGATTCCCCTCTTACCGTGTCGCTCAGCCTTCCTATGTGCAGGACACCGGACAAAGAAGCGGATGTTTTAACAGTGTACTCTGCAAACTTTGGAATTTCCCTGTCAACATAATGAAATTTTTTCCTGCTGATAATCTGCTCTGCAAGCTGATCTGACCAGAACAAGCCTTCATTCTTGGATTTATTCTCCATCTTCCTTATCAATTAATGGTTGCTTATAAAAGTTTTTATGCCTTTGGATTTGCAGTATCTATGGCGTCTATAAATCAACGAGTGAATTAAATAATTGTCAAAGAGCAATTCAAAATCAAATTCTGTAAAATCAAAAAATCATCGCTCGCCTTAGGGATTGGTCGGATTTTCTGTTCTCATTTTTCACTTGCTGCTTATTTTCCAATAAACCTCCAGTGAAATACACTGATGGAAAATGTGATTTTATATGTTACCACTGAAACATTTATAAACTGAGCTTGATATCATTAAAAAATAATTCATATCCAATAAGGTAATAAAAATGCCACAAACTGATACTCTTCTTGAAGGAATTGTCGAATCTGAAACTGCGCAATCTCAAACGCTTAGCGAAACAGTAGCTCTTCTAAAAGAGATGGCAGTTGCGCAGGGTTCTCCTATTCAGCGTCTAACCTACATAAAAATAGGAGGGCAAATTGTCGGCGTTCAGGTTGCAATTCCGGGAGCAAACAGAAAGAAGGAGGACGAAACATTAGCAAATTATCTTGAATTCCCAACATCACTTCCTGCTAAAACATTAATTTTGGGAGATATCTCTTATGAAGGAAGAGACAGGAATGGATATCTTCTAAAAGGTTTTTCGAAAGCAGACGCGAGACTAGAAATGACTGCGAATTTTTTAGATGCTTTGACTGAAAATTATTTAAAAGTCATGACCGAATATCGTTTAAATGCAAGAACAGGAAAATTTTCAGAAATAGAAATCGGAAGAGTTCTTCATCTAACGCACTGGCTCCCAAATCCATTAGAGGGAAATGATATATTGTTGCAGCAGCAAAAAGCCAAAAGCGAACTTCACTCAATGTGGTCGCTTCAGGTTACAGGAATATCAAGAGATGAAATGTATCAAGGAAAACCTGTAGTAAGCGTCCCGACAGCAACTAACAGTGATGAGCTTGTTAATCAGCTTCTGGGAAACAGTTTAGCGCAGGGTGAAGAGCAAAAATCCAGGACAACACCTCCAATATCCTATGATGATTTTCATATGTCAGTTGTTCCTGAAGGGCTTGCCAATCAGGGAAGTGGATATATTGTAGGTTATGAAGTTATTGGGAATTTTAGAGGGACTCAAAAGGATAAAAATGGCGTAGAACATGAACAAACAGGATATCTTCTATTTCCTCTTATTGGCAGCAGGCAAAAAAAAGATTATGTTGGGATGGCTCATCCTAAATCATGGTATTACGGCAGCTCTCCACTTGTAAATGCTAACTCAGGCTTTATGCCTCTTGCATTTGTTGTTAGGGGCAGAAACAGCGGCAATGTTACGCTTGAGCCGCTCAATCCAGCGCTTCACGCAAGTGTATGGAATATGGATTACAATTCACAAAGGTAAAAAAGATATTTTATTTTTCTTAGGGATGCGGCTTACGATTCAGAAAACCTTACTGCATTCCAATAATCACTTTTATAGATTCTTTTGCATCTGCAACAAGTTTAAAGCCATTTCCTATTTCTTCCATTTTAAGCTTGTGGGTAATCATGCCTTTTACATCAATTCTCCCAGAACTTATCATTTCCATTGAGACTTTAAGGTCGTAAGGAGAAGCTCCATATGATGTTGCAATCTTTATCTCGTTTCTCCAGTAGTCATTTATGGGGATTATTACTTCCTCATCAGGGCGGGGCACTGCAAAAAATAAAATCGTGCCGCCCTTGTCAGCGCATTTCAGAGCCTGATTTACAGCAGGCATTGCTCCGGTGCATACTATCACAACATCAGCGAGCCTTCCGTTGTTTGCAGATTTTATCAGGGGAATTATGTCTTTCCTTGCATCCAAAACATAATCAGCCCCGAATTTCAGGGCAGAACTTAGCCTGAAGCCTGTTATGTCAGTTGCGATTATTCTGGAAGCCCCGGCAGATTTTGCTGCCTGTATATGCATTAATCCTGAAATGCCGCTTCCGATTATAAGAACAGTGTCGCCGCTTTTTACTCCTGCAATTCTCTGTCCTCTTAAGACGCAGCCCAGAGGCTCTATGAAAGTGCCTTCATCAAAACTTATGTTTTCAGGAAGCCTGAAAGTTCCGAACCTGACATTTATTTCTGGAATTCTCACATATTCCGCGAATCCTCCCGGATAAAAAGTAGTCTTGTGCAGAGTCTCGCATGAAGTGTGGTTTCCCCTCAGGCAGTAAATGCAAGTGTTGCAGGGAACGTGATGGCTGGCAAAAATCCTGTCTCCTTCCTTAAAATCAATTACATCTTTTCCTGCTTTTGCAACAATTCCCGAAACCTCATGCCCCAGCACAACAGGCGCTTTTTTTATTCTGTACCACTCCATGACATCAGAGCCGCATATTCCGCTGGAAATAACCTTAAGAAGAATCTCGCTGTCATTTATGGATGGGATTTCCGTCTCTTCAACCCTTACATCATTGTTGTTGTAGTAAACACCCATCTTCATTTTAATTGCTAATCTTAGTCTGTATATAAATTTTGTTTGGATTAGGGCTTGGAGGTGTAGATATATTTATATATTGCAAGTTCAATTTTAATCAATATGCGAAGGATAACAATCGGAATAATTGTTTTTTCTGTATTGATTATTGGGTGGCTCGCCTTTCTCTTTTATGTTAAATCTGTTCAGCCTAATTTGAGTATCATAACTGTTGGCCCTTGCCACGGATATGCAAAAGTTGGAGAATTTGACCAAAAAATTGATTCTGAAAATGAAGCCAAGCAGATAGCATTAGACTATTATTCAAGCATCGGATACAAATTCCAGTTAGAAAATTTAACTGCAAGAAAAATTGATAATGTCTGGTATGTTGGATTTGATTTTCCAAAAGTCAGTATCAGGAATTTGTGTGTTGAGTCCGCAAATCCTCCTGAATGCATAGGACAAGAGCTCAAACTGGAAGAAAAATTATTAGGAAAAAACAGAATTCTAATGGAATACCAGATTCCTTGTTAATTTCCAAGCGAGGATACCCTTCTTATTTGATGTCACAAAATTTTGCCTTTTCTTCTTTGCTTTGTAAATTCCAGCATTGCAAAACAAATCTTGACAATCATTTAAAGCTATTTCAGAAAAATATTTAAACAGGCCTTATACTATCCATGCATGGTTGCAAATTCTAAGGATACAACTTCAAGACTTATAGAAACAGGAGTTGACAGGCTTGTCTCTCTTGTCAGGGAAAATGGAAAAATCTCTGCTCAGGATGCTGCAAGGCAGATTAACGTAAGCTTGAGCGTGATAATGGAATGGGCAGAATTCCTTGAAGAGGAGGGCATAATAAACCTGGAATACAAGATTACCAAGCCATTTCTTGTTGAAAGAAAGCTCACAAAAAAGGAGATAGAAGATAAAACAAAAGATTTTCAGACAAAAAGGGAAGTATTTGTAAGGAAGTCAGAAATCTCCATAAATTTTCTTGAGAAGCAGGCAGAGTCTATCAGAAACATAAAGGAAGAATTCGACTCCCTCAAGAAAAAATTCGGGATAGAAGTTGAGACAGTAAAAAAAGACCTTGCCGAG
>Ga0209541_10016853_pt1 | contig 10761 bp, 7 predicted proteins | sample RifCSPlowO2_01_FD_184027 | JGI IMG/M metagenome (GOLD analysis project Ga0209541, IMG submission 184027) | Groundwater microbial communities from Rifle, Colorado - Rifle CSP2_plank lowO2_0.1 (SPAdes) (version 2) | ecosystem: Environmental > Aquatic > Deep subsurface > Groundwater | place: Rifle... | reverse complement strand
TCCTGGGAAATCCCTTGCTGAAAGATACACCGATGTTTCGCGCGGGTTTTCGCACCTGTAGCGGAAATTCCCCTGCATGCATGCAGCATATGAGGATATTTTCGGGAAGCCGAAATGATCCGCAATCGCGGATGCCGGCCCGTCAGCGCCTATTATGGTTTTTGCGGAAAAATTGCGCGTGATTTTCTTGCCCAGCGAAAGCACGCCGCCCTGCGCCTCAAAGGACTGCGCTGCCAGATAGTCCAGCTCGCAGCGTGAAACCAGGACCGCGACTTCTTCTTTTGGCTTGATGATGAATTCGTCCTTGCCGGAGATTATCTTCGCAGATGTTATTGTGTTCAGCATTATTTTCCTATAATCCACATGCGGCTTGAGCGACTCGAGCCCCGAGCGGGATATGAGCCCTGAGCATGCCTCTGGCTCGCCTATTTTCCTGTGCTCCTCTGAGAGCAGCACATTGTTCCCTGAAAGAAGGGCGCCTATGCCTGCAAAGCAGCCGGCAGGCCCGCCCCCCACCACGTGCACATCGTACATGAGAGACTGTGGAGTGGGTAGGTTTTTAATATTCTGTTGGCAGGAAAGTTCGGGAGGTCTTTCCATGGTAGCGGTAGAATTCAATTCCTTTTACTATAACATAGTCGTCTTCCTTGCCTGCATGGTGCCAGGGCTTGCGGTCGGGCTGCCGCTGCTTCGCAAAACAGACCTGTCCGTCCTGGAAAAGCTTGCCATCTCATTTTTCCTGGGCATGGTGTCCGTCCCAGCACTTCTCTTCATTGAAGGGCTGATAGGGATAAAATTCTCGTTCTTCCTCGCGCTTGCAGACATCCTCATCATCATAGCCGCAGGCGCTGTCTACGCGGCGAAAACAGGCGCGCTTGCTGAATTGAAGATGCCGAAGCTGGAAACGAACAACATATTGACCGAAGAATTCGCAAAAAAGCACATTGCCACCGTGCTTCTGCTGCTTGCGCTTTTCCTTTCCTTCCAATCGCGCATGGCGCCCCTGTCGCCCATCTACTCCGAGCTTGATCCATACTGGTATGTTTATGGCAGCGGGCAGATAATCCGCGAGGGAGGGGTGCCGCTTTACGACGACACTGCGTGGTTCCCGGAAATACAGGCAACGCACCGCTCAGTCCCGCTCCGCGGCTACACTGACGCGCTCTGGTACGCGCTTTACACCGGCGGGGCTGAATACAACAACTACGTGCTTTTCCTTGCGGCAAGCTGGCTGCCCCCCGTGGCATCAGCGCTCCTGGCATTCGGCGCCTATCTCCTCTTCTCCGCAGTGTACGGCAAGCGCTACGGGATATTCGCCGCATTCCTGCTTGCCTTCCTGCCGATTTCAATCTTCAAGATGTCCGCAGGGGTGAACGAGGCAACGCCTTACGGACTGGTCGGGATTTTCCTGATGCTCGGCTTCTATGCCCTCGCGCTCCGCAAAACCCAGTTGGCTGCGCCAACTGATGCCTTGCCTCGCAAGCTCGGCAAGGAGGATTTGCGCTTCGGCTACCTTGCGGCAGCAGCTGCCGTTGTGGGCACGCTTGGCTCGAACTATGAGGCGATCATGACCCTTGCCTTTGCCGGATTTGTGGTGCTGCAGTCGCTGGACTATTACCTGAGGGGAACGAAGAACGAGCACTTCTGGCAGCTCAACGTCATACTGGCAGTGGCAATGGTGGCAAGCAACTTCCTGGACATCTGGTACAGCACCGAGAGCATCCAGTCCGTCCTGATGAACCTAATTACTGGCAGGCCAATGATGGCGATTGCTGCAGTGGCGCTGTGCTTTGCCGCCGAGAAGGCGGTGGAAGCAGGGTGGAGCCAGAAAAAGAGGCAGAACTACTTTGCCGTCGCGTTGGTGATTGCGCTTTTGCTGATGGCATTGACCCCGATTGGCGGATTTGTCTCCAATACGGTGTACAATTTCGTGGGCTATGCTGCATTCAACCAGCCGCTGGACCGCACCATTGCAGAGCAGAACAAGGCAGGCGCTTCCTTCGAGGGGGAGGCGGGCTTCATCGCGCTCATACCGGCGAACCACGAGATTGCGGCGCCTAAGGACCTGGCAGAAACCGCTGTCTCGGCCATTTACGCCCTGCTCGGCCTCATAACCGCGCCATTCACCGCAATAGGCAATGCCGCGCTTTCCATGGCTGACGGCTTTTTCAACCTGCTTGTAGGCGGCAACGGCATAGCAACAGGCGAGAAGTCCAACTCTCTCCTGATGTTCTTCCTGGTCACTGCCTCAGCAGGGCTTCTTTGGCGCCACTTCTCAAGAAAAGGCGAGGAGCGGGACATCCCGTCGGTCATGCTGCTCATGCTCCTTTTCGTCCTGCCCGTGGCATACGTCGGCCTAAGCAAGATAAAGTTCGTGCTCTTCGTGGGGCTGGCTGCCGCAGTGGCTGCGACCGCCTCGATTGCCGAGCTTGAGGCGCTCGTGCTGTGGATTGCGGGAAAGATGAAGAACTCCGAATGGAAAAAATACATCGCCCCGTCATTCATCGCGCTCATGCTCATAATCACATACGCGCAGGCTGCGGGCCCGCTGCCCTATGCCAAGCTGTTCCTGCTCAAGAGCTTTGACATGCGCTACCAGGACAATCCGGCTGCCGCAATGCCCGAGCTTGCGCAGCTGTGCAAGGACCTGCAAGGCAAGGGCTACAATGAGCCCACGGTATGCGCGGCAGGCTCGGACATCCGTTTCGCAGACACCATAAACGGGCAGTTCGACTCCAACCTCTGCGTGATTTCGCAGCTTTCGATGGATGAGCTCCTTCCTGCAAGCGACACCGCCTCGCAGACAAGAGCGGCAGAGGCGAGGCAGGCAGCTTCCTTCCGCTGCGGCAGGCTGAACGTCTACTGGATAGACTCCATGGAGTGGATAAAAAACAATTTGCCGCAAGGGAGCCGCGTCACCTCGTGGTGGGACTACGGGCACTGGATAAATTTCTTCGGCGACCGCAATGCGGTGCTGAGGAACGAGCACCGCTCCAAGGGGATGATCGGGAGGATAGCGCACGATTACCTTGACGGCACCACGCAGGACCTCACCGCCACCATGAACTATTATGACAGTCAGTACGTGCTGTTCGACTATGAGCTCATCGGGGGCCTGGGAGGCGGGGGCTTTGGAGGCAAATACGGCGCGCTCAACTACCTCTCCTGCGCACACGACAACGAGACATCCACCGCGGTTTCACCTGGCGGCTCGGATTGCGAGTTTGACCACATGCCTGAGAGGCTGCTCATACCAAAAGTGCTGGTTGCCGGCACTACCTGCACCATATCAGAATCGCAGCAGAGGACAGGCGTAGTGGCATACAGGATAACCAGCCGCGGCGTGGACACCAGCAAGCCGGACTACTGCGTTGGCGATGCGATTCTTGCCACAGGCGAGAAGCTGTCCGGAACGTACTACATTGACCGCAAGGACGGGAACGGCGACCTGGTGCTTTCCAAGGGCCTCTTGCGCAAGGTGGACGAGCAGCAGGATGCCGCCATTTACGAAGTTGCCTACACCAACCAGAAGGTCTGGCCAGGGCAGAACGGCACTGCGGTGGACGGCATGGAGGATGCGAAGGGCAAGTTCTATTCCTCCAACCTGTACAAGGGCATGTTCCTGGATGACCTGCCCGGCTTTGACCTTGTCTACACCTCCAGGAACGCAGAAGTGAAGATATACAGGATGAGGGACTTCGTGGGCAACAAAGACGGGATTGTTGACCCGGTCGCGGCGGCAAGGACGCAGTGAGTTGAGGACAGCCCGCTGTTGGGGCGGCAGGGCTTGCCTGCGCTCCTTTTATTTTTCTTGCCTTCCTACACCAGCTTATGGCTCTTTTCGGAACCAACGGTGTGAGGGGAAAGCTTGATGCGCTCACGCCTTTATTGGCATTCGACCTTGCCTCTGCCTTCGCCACGTGGACTTCCGGCGCCGCCCCCGTCGCACTTGCGCAGGACATGAGGCTCACCTCGCCCCTCCTTGCTTCTTCTGTGCGCGCCGGGCTTGCAGCAGCAGGAAAGGACGTCCTTGACCTGGGCACCTGCTCCTCCCCTGTGGCCGAGTTTTCGCACCATGCGGCAAAAACATCCGGGCTCATGATAGTGACAGCCTCGCACAACGCGCCGGAGTGGAATGCGCTCAAGTTCGTGGATGAAAAAGGCGCTGCTGTTTCGTCAGAAAGGGGGGCTGCAATAGAGAAAGCAGCAGTTGGAAAAAGCTACAAGCAGGCTGCATATGACAAAGTGGGAAAAATAACTGAAAAGAAGGATGTTGCACTCGAGCATGAGAAAGCCGCGCTTGCCGCACTCGACACTGCGAAGATAAAGAAGCGCAGACTCCGCATTGCACTTGACTTTGGAAACGGGACTTCCTCCCTTTCCTCTTCCCTTTTCTCCTCGCTTGGCTGTGAGGTGATTGCGCTCAACGAAAAAATGGACGGCACCTTTCCAGGGCGCCCATCAGAGCCTTCAGAAGCAAATGTCCAGCAGCTCCTGAAAACAGTCCGCAGCTCCTCTGCCGATTTCGGTGCTGCTTGGGACGGCGACTCCGACCGCGTTGTATTCGTGGATGAAAAGGGCAATTGGATTGTAGGCGACAAGGGGTTTGCCATTTCAGCCAAAGCCGCCTGCGCTGCAAGCAAGCAGAAGGAAAAATCCGTAGTCACCACAGTAGCAACCAGCAGGTGTGTTGAGGAGGCTTGCACTCCATTCGGCGCCAAGACAATCTATACGAAAGTCGGCGCTCCTTATCTTTCCGAAAAAATGCTTGAGCTGGGCGCCTCTGCCGTTTCTGGCGGGGAAGAGGTGGGCGGCATAATCTGGCCCTCCTTCTCGCTTGCAAAAGACGGCATTTTCGCTGCTGCAAAAATTGCGGAAATGGTGTGCGACAAAAAGCTAAGCGAACTTGTGGCAGAACTGCCGGCCTATTACAACTCAAAAACCGTGCTGCAGGTAAAGGACAACACTGCGAAGCAGAAAGGCCTTGCTGCTGCCAAACAGCACGCAGACGGAATGAGAAGCGGCAAGCTGCTCCTTATTGACGGGGTTCGCATTGACTTTGACGATGGCTGGGCAATCGTGCGCGCTTCCGGCACAGAAAACGTGATGAGGATATTTGCAGAGGGGAAGGCTCAGAAGAGGGCGGAAGGGCTGATGAAGGAGATGGCGGACGTTGTAAAGGAAGCGGTCACTTAGAATAATGCTGAACCAGCTTCCCAATCCCGTCTTCAAGCGAAACCTTCGCCTTCCAGCCGAGCTTCTTTTCCGTTTTTTTGGTATCCGCCTGCGTGCGGGCAACGTAATTCTTTATGGTGTTCTCCTTGTAAGCGGGAGCTATGGCAGTGCCGAGCTTGCTGTTGAGGATGCCAATCATGTCATTGATTGTTGTTTCCTTCCCGGTTCCGATGTTGAATATTCCGAACCTCACCCTGCTCTTTGCAGCAAGCAGATTGGCATCCACCACATCCTCAACATAGACAAAATCGCGCGCCTGCTTGCCGTCCCCGTAAACGAGCGGCGCCTCGCCCTTTTTCATTGACCAGAGGAATTGCGAAACCAGGTTGGCATACTTTCCCTTGTAAAACTCCCTTTCGCCGTATATTGAGAAGTAGCGCAGCGCAATTGTCCTCACGCCGTAAAGCCTGAAGTAAAGCTCTGACAGCCGCTCCATGGAATAGCGCGCCTCTGTGTAGTAGTCCGTCACCTTTATCCTCGCCGTTTCCTTCTGCGGCGGCTCCACCCCGTTGTAAAGCGAGGAGGAGGATGCGAAAACCAGCCTGCAGTCCTTTGCCCTGCAATACTCAAGCACGCCCACCATGTCCTCAAGCGCCTTTGCTACTAAGAACGGATTTTCTTTGTACATTGGCGAGGATGAGTAGACGCCCTCGTGTATCACTGCCTCGGGCTTTTCAGGAATCTGTGAGATGGAGCCGGCGTTTGCCTTGATGAAATGGATTTTGCCGCTGACATCCGCCAGATTCCTTTCGTCGCCTGAGAACAGGTTGTCTATTACCGTGACCTGCTTTCCCTCAGAAACAAGCCGGTGGACAATGTGCGAGCCTATGAAGCCCGCGCCTCCAGTGACTATGTACATGAAAGGTTGATGCAGGAAACAGGTTTATAGGGGTTTTGGCATGGACAGCGGAGAATCAGGCGTAGATGCCAGGGCGGATGGTAAATGTCCTTTCACCCTCTTTTGCCTTGCCATTTTGGGAAAAGCCGCCATTCTGGGCTGTTTTGGAAAGCGCCTCTGAAACATCCTCCACAATCCTGTGCAGCACCGGGTTTAAGGTGTTCTTTATGAGGCGGAATGCTGCCCTTTGGGGATCAGCCCCGAGGTCGAACCCCAGCTCGCAGAGGGGCTTTGGCATCTTTCCAAGGCTGGAACCATCCACGAAATAGTGGTCTGCAAACCTGATTGCCATTGCAAGCCTGGTGCTTGGCTTGAGCTCTATTTCCCCGTTGCGCACCGTGCTGGTGGTCTTGTAGATGACATAGTCGTTGGTGAAAACCTCTATGTAGCCCATCTTGCCGCTCATTAAAGGCGAGATGAGATTGTAGACCTGCGTGTCTTCTATGCTTCTCTTCACTTCACCATAGGGAGGGGTGACTAATTCCTCGCCACTGGGCCCGGCATGGGGGGACAGCCCTCTTTTCTCAAGTGCGGAAAGCAGTTGCCCGAACCTGCGGAGGCGTATCCTTGCCTGCGCCGGGTCGTGCACGCCAATGTGCCTGGCGTATTCCTTCATGGTTCTTACAGTGGAGAGCAGCCTTTCAGCGCTGCGCGCCTTGTAAGCGGTTCCGTTTGTTGAGATTGCAACTGCTGGCATCGTTATCACCGTTTCCTAGTGGCTTTGTTCCAGTGATGCATATTTATAAACTCTATTGCACAGAAATATACATATGTTGCGATACGTCGAGGAGTTCTTCGCAGGCTCACGGGCAAAGCTCAAGGTGGTGACCTCGCTTCTTCGCCTGGGGATACGCATAGAGAGGCAGGGGAAGCTCTACTGCGACCAGATTGAGCTGGCACCGGCAAAAGTCGCCCGCGCGCTATCCGTGGACAGGAGAGTGGTGATTGAAACGGCAAAGGAGATAGCATCCGATCCCGAACTTTTCCCCGTCTTTTCAGACCTCCTTCCGATTGCAAATGTGGCAAAGGCGGCAAAGTTCTTCGGCCACAACGTGATAGAGATAGCTGCAGACCCCAATTCAGTGGGCGTGGTGGGCAGGGTGGCTGGCGTGCTGGGCAAGCACAAGGTGAAAATCCGCCAGATAATAGCAGACGACCCTGACCTGTATCCCGAGCCTGCGCTTCGCGTGGTGGTGGACGGAAAGCTTCCGCAGAAAGCACTGGCAGACCTCCGCAGGCTGGGGCTGGAGTCCATATCGCTTAAATGAGGAGGATCGATGGGGCAGCAAAAGCATCCGGCATCAATAGCGCTTAAATAGCTAGAACTTCACAATAGAGGAGAGTGGTTTACATGACAAAAGCAATAGTCCTCTGCGGCGGGAAAGGCACCAGGCTTCGCCCCTATACTTACACCATGCCCAAGCCCATGCTTCCGCTTGGCAAAAAGCCCATTCTGGAGTACGTGCTTTCCACGCTTAGGAATGCAGGCATAACCGATGTCACGCTGGCAGTCGGCTACCTTCATGAGCACATAAAGGGCTATTTCGGGGACGGCAAGAAGTTCGGGATGAAGCTCTCTTACGCTGTTGAAAAGAAGGAGGCCGGCACTGCGGGCGCCATCGTGCCCCTCAAGGGGCAGTTCAAGGAAACGTTCGTGGTGATGATGGGCGACCACATGTCCAATATTGACATTGCTGCGCTTGTCGAATTCCACAAGAAGCAGGGCGGCATTGCCACAGTGGCGCTGAACAGGAAGGGCATACCGCTTGAATACGGCGTTGCGGACCTTGAGGGAAGCAGGATAGTGAGGTTCCGGGAGAAGCCAATAGTGGAGAATCTCGTGAACTCGGGAGTATACGTATTCGAGCCGAAGATATTTTCCTACATGAAGGATGGCGACGACTTTGCAAACGACGTCTTCCCCCTGCTTTTGGAGAAGAATGAGAAGGTGTCAGGCTTCATCTTCTCGGACTACTGGCTGGACATAGGAAGGACGACTGACTACGAGCACATAAACCAGCTCATCTCCATAATCGACCTGACCAAGGGGATGAAGTAAACCCGCTACGAGAGAGAAAATGGGCACGGCTTTATAAAATGTAAAAGCAAAATTCCGCTTGTCGGTGCGGGGCATGAAAGTACGCGAAGTTCATCTCTATTCTGAGCAGATAAAGCAGGACGACGTAAGGAACCTTTTCACTCAGATAGTGAAATCGCGCGTTCCGCTTTTCGGGCTTCTTGACTTCTCGGACATATTCGCCCCGAACTTCCTGAAGATGATAGTGAACAGGCAGAACAACACCATGCGCTTCTACGTAAGGGAGAAGAAGAATTTGCAGTCGCTTTCCGCGCTGGTCTTCCCATACCGTCTTTCAGAAGTGGAGGAATACGGAGAGGTAAAAGGCGCATTCGGCGTGCCCCCGCGCTTTTACATACTGGGCGGCAGGAACGACTTTCTGGACTTCATGCTGAAAGAGAGCATCACCGAGCTCCACATGTACCCCAGCCGCGTGCTGGGCATGACGTTTGGCGTGGGCTCGGCAACCGACGAGCGGGGAGGGAAAAGCCTGATTATTGTTCCCAACCTGGCGCGCTTTTTTGTAATAGACCTTGAGAAGAACCCGTCAGTTTACATCGAGCTACTTGAGCCCATCCCGAAAAAGATGTCCACTGCCAGCAAGTATCCCATATTCGAGGACCCTGGCATGACTTTGGGCGCTGACAACTTCGATGTGTTCCAGCACTCGCTCGTGGTGGGCGCGTCTGGCACCGGCAAGACCAAGGGGCTGTTCGTCATGCTGCGCTCCATTGAGGAGCTGCACAAGGACAGCATGCGCATAATAATACTGGACCCGCACGGCGAGTTCGCAAAAATGATGCCGCATGCAAAGATTGTCAACTTCGTGGACAACTACGTGGAGCCCTTGGAAATGGGCGGGCAGAAGACGCCGCTTTTAACCCAGCTCATCGCACAGCTCATTTCCTCCTCAATCGGGCAGGAGAACAAGTATTCCGAGCGCGTGCTTTTCTACGCAGTGCACCTTCTCACCGAGATAAACAAGCTCACGCTCACCAACATATCCATGCTCCTCACCGACTCATCCGCGCGCGCCGAGTTCGTCTCCTCGTGCGAGAACGACGAGGTGAAGCGCTTCTTCGACGAGGAGTTCAACGACATATACATCCACCACTTCAACGACGCCGTGCTGCCCATCCTGAACTTCGTGGGGGAATACCAACTTTACCTTGGCAAGGAGATGAAAAAGGAGAGCCTGATAGACGTGCTGCGCCGCAACAGGATAACCATACTCTCCTTTGACCCGCACTTCTTCGGGAAGAGGATGATTTCGTTCCTTGCAGGCGCGGTGATAAACCAGATGTACATACTGGCGATAACCGGGCAGCTGCAGGACAAGCCGACCATACTGGTGGTGGACGAATTCCCGCGCGTGGAGAACAAGGTGGCAAAGGACATACTCATTGAGACCAGGAAATTCAACCTCTACCTTTACCTGTCCGCGCAGTACCTCAACCAGCTCTCCAAGGAAGTTTACGATGCGATAATAGGCAACGTGAGGAACATAGTCGCATTCAAGCTGGCGCGGCAGGACGCGACCTCGATTTCCTCGATAATGGAAATCAAGATAGAGGAGTACTTCAAGAAGAACCGCACGCAGACCGAGCTTGAGGAATCCAAGAAGGAGATGTTCGTGCGGCTGCACCAGCGCGAGTGCATTGTCAGGCTTTTCGACGGCAGGACCTACATGCTGCCCATGAAGCTCCGCGTGGTGGACACCGCGAAATACGGCTATGTTGAAACGCAGCGCAAGGAAGTGAAGGACCCGGACAGGATGGACATTGCGCCTTCCCCTACCGAGCCCGAGCCGCAGCCTTCGAAACAAGCCGCATACACCGAATCCCAGCCGCCCTTTGCAGCCATGAAGGAGCAGCAGTTCTCGTACAACATTGATTCCTCGGGCAGCGAGGGGATAATACAAAGCTCAGAAGAGGAGGCTCCGCCCCAGCCCGACGAGGAATCGCTTGCAACTGTTGAGGAGGAGCCTGAAGAGAAGCCCTCGCGGAAGAAAAAATACTCCATAGTGGCGCCTGTTGAGCCTGAAGATGGGGAACTGCCTGCCAGGAAGAGGAAATTGCCAGCCCATGATGAAGAGAAACCGGTGCGCATGCCCTCAAGAAAGAGAAAAACCGTGCCTGCGCCTGAACCCGAGGAAGAAGCGCCTCTGCCTTCGAAAAAAAGGAAATCATTCGCCCCTCCTGAAGAGGCGCCTGAGGAAGAGGAGGAACCCGCGCCTGCGCACGAGTCTGTGGTTGCAAAGAAGCTCCGCGAGCTCAAGGCAAGGAAAAAGAAGAAGGGCTAGAAGAGGAGCCGGCTATTTCTTTCCTGCGCCGATGCTGTATATGCTATACTCCAGCTTCCTGTCTTTCCCAAGCTTTGCGTTGATATCGTCCAGCAGCATCTTTTTGATGCGGGCGTATTCCTCCTTGCCCACTTCCACGTTGCACACTGCGAAGCGGAGATTCTTGGCATTGAATGAAAACAGGCAGTTCTGGCAGTTTTCGCAGTTGAAGCAGAAGTAGCAGTCCGAGCAGTCGGTGCAGTATGCGGA
>Ga0209541_10016852_pt1 | contig 10762 bp, 5 predicted proteins | sample RifCSPlowO2_01_FD_184027 | JGI IMG/M metagenome (GOLD analysis project Ga0209541, IMG submission 184027) | Groundwater microbial communities from Rifle, Colorado - Rifle CSP2_plank lowO2_0.1 (SPAdes) (version 2) | ecosystem: Environmental > Aquatic > Deep subsurface > Groundwater | place: Rifle... | reverse complement strand
ATTGAAAAAGACGGAAAAATGTTGTTTGGTCGAAAACTAGCTTCAGAGATTTATAGAGATCCAAATTCAAATGCAGAATTACAAGGATTTATTCTTGCAGCCGAGAACAAATATTTTATATTATCTGGAGGGACAAAGGTTTATTGCTTAAGAGTATTAAAAAATAGTAATGGTAATATAATGATCGATAATCGTGTTGATTTCTGTGAGTGGGATTTTAGAGATCCTGATCTTAATAGAAATAAACAAAAAGTTGGAGTTAGTTTCCCAAGTTCAGGAGTACATAGGCTTAACGTGACTGCTTTAGATAATACAGAAAATAACTCGGAATCATCTGCACCTCACATATATAATACATCAATAGATTTTGTTGTTGAAGAGATTGAGCATAATTGGTCTCCTAATTTAATAACTAATATTGAGACTAGTCCACCAATAAATAGAGAAATAGGATCTTCGTTAAGTTTAGTGTATCTAGCTCAAGGTCAAGAATTATCTATTGATGCTTCAAGATCTATGTTTATATCAGATTATCCAATTACAGAATATAGCTTAAATTTGGATGATGGTCGAGTAATTAGAAGTCAAGATGTTGACGGGCTGGCTGTAAAAGGTCCTCTTAATTTATCCGATCTAAAATTTGGACCAATAACATATCCGAATTGGGGATTTTATAATCTAAGATTAACATTAACCAATCAACGAGGAGATAAATCTTCAAATGAAATACTTATATTTGTAGAGCCACCAAAATGATAGGAATAATAAATCTTGAAGAAATCATTCGTGAATGTTTAGACTATAAAGGAAAACCAATTAGGTTATTCCCTTGTATTGCAGGAGATTTTTATGATAAATCAAGAATAAGTTTGCCAAGTATCAGAAATGCAAAAGGAGAAAAGATAGATCTTAATCTTAGTCAACCATTTTTAGCACTAATAGAAAATCCTTTGATTGATGATCGTAATATTAATTGTCCTGGGTCTATTATGATGATAGATAAAGAAAAATCTTCTAGCTATATGCAATTATTTTCTTTATTTAATTTTTATAACATTGGTCAAGAGTTTGTTGCAAAACTAGGTTCACTTGAAGAACTTGCTAGAATTATAGAGGTGGATTATAGAAAAGCATTGGCTTCTTTTATAAAAGATATAGATCTAATTGAAATTGTTTCTCACAACCTAGGATTAGGTTTGGATTATGATGCAGATAAAAAAACAATCCATGCAACTATTTCTTCACAGACAAGCCAGTATTATGCTGATAAGATTGAGGGAAGTGATCTTCTATCAATAAAGCCAGAATTTGAGTTGGATATTTATCCGTTAACTGAACAACAAAAGCAATATAAATTTTTAAAGGCGCACCTAGTAAGCCATGCAATTGTTCTTGATCTTTTAATAAAAAGAATATTGGCCAGTCTTGAAGCCAAAGAAGGATTTTATTTTTGTATAGGGCTTGATAAATCTCCTGGGTTCAAAGGAAAATCCAAAGCATTAATAGATTACAAAGACAGTAATTTATTCTTAATCAAGCTAGATTCTATAGATGAAAGTTTGCCACATTTAGAAGATTATAAAATTGAAGAGTTAATAGGGTCAGGTGCTTATAAAAAAGTATATAAAGCTCGCGGTGTACAGCTTAATGATTCTGTAGCTATTAAAATAATTAATGTATCATTGCTTGCTTTACAACCAAATATAAGACGAGCAGTTAGAGCTAAATTAGATCATTTTCATGAAGATCTTGAAGATGCTGTGATTAAAATATTTCAAGAAGAAGCACGATTAATGCTTAAAGCAACAAGTGCAAGAAGCCATAACTTGCCAATAATATTTGGAGCAAGATATGATAAAAAAACCCAGAATTATATTATTGTTGAGGAGCTAGGAGATGAAACACTAGCCGATGTTCTAGCAAGAGAAGGAAAACTAACTCCAGAAAGAACTTATGATTATTTAAAACAAGTAATTAATGGATTAAAGCAATTACATAAACTTGGTTTTGTTCATGGTGATTTAAAGCCAGAGAATATTCTTGTTAACAAAGATGGAACTGCAAGAATTACAGACTTTGGTTGGAGTTCACAGATTCCTTTGTTGAGCGAGCATTATGACGATCCAAGATATCTCACAAACTTACTAACATCTGCTCCTGAATTGTTTGATGGTGGGCATGCCACTGAATTATCTGATCTATGGTCTGTTGGGGTTATGGCTTATAAAATGATGACAGGAGAATGGCCATTCAATCATGAATTTACAGGAACAACAGAAGAATGGAACGCATTACCTCTAGAGATAAAACAAGAACATACAAGGAAGATAAGAGAGCAAATTGATAATATTGATAGTCTTAGAGAAATTCGTACAAAGATAAGAGAATTAAGAAAGCCTTATGTGAAACCCATTTCATTTAAATATGATCAGTATGGAGTTCCTGGTCCTTCTGAGAAGATAGAAACACCATTTGGTTTTTATGATAATCTTTTTAGATATACTATTTTAGTTAATCTTGTTGAGCATGAAAACATTGATCTTGATACTGGAAGAATGCTACTTTCTAAAGAATTTTTGAGATCTGCGAGTTGGATGTATCTAAATCCTGATCTTGAAATTAAATAAATATTGTTTATTATCTTTCAGTGTTAAACAAAATTTATAAACTTGAAGAGTAGAATGATTATTTATGCCAGTTCAAAAAGAGTTTAGTAATTCTCAAATTGATTGGAAGCATGTTGTTGGCTTATTGTTAAATTTTTTTATCTGGCCAGGCACAGGAACTTGGCTTTTGGGCAAATCCAGACTTGGACAATTACAAATGCTAGCTTACTTGGTTTCTTCAATACTTATCTTATCAGGAGGCTTTGGAATTACAGGAACATTTTTAACACTATTAGGAATAGTTGGATTATGCGCATTGATTTCTAGCTGGGCATGGAGTGCTTATACAGTTGTTAAAGAAATTCATTCTTTGTACTATAAATGAATTGTTAATTTATTAATAATTATTCTTAATTTTTTTGTTATTTCTTGAATAAATTTATCTAGTTGTGGTTCTTTTAAGTTTTTGAATTTTAAGTTTATATTTCTAAAAGCTAATTTAAACATTTTTTGAATGTCTTCTTGTTTTATTGTTGTGATTGCATCTTGAATCAATATTATAATATTTTGTTTATCTTTGAATTTTTTGATGTCAATCTTATCTGTTAAGTGTGCTATATCATATAGATCTTTAAACTCTTTTCTGCTAATGAATGTTACTAGTTTAGTGATGAACATTCTTTCTTTTGAATAAAGATTTAGGTTTCTGTTTTTAATCAAATTATTTGGCAAATCTACAAAGTCTACGTCTATTTTTGAATAATATGTTCTATGAGTTTTAATTTCTATTTTGATATGATATCTTTCGGTTGATGCAAATCCTGTCTTTGTTATTTTGTAGTCTGTAATTTCTTGTCTTTCTTTTAGTTTCTCTAAAATATTTGCAAAATAATTTTGTATTTTTTGATATGTCGAAAATCACTCTTGAAGCACACTATTGACTTAAGTCAGTAGAAATGACGAGTGATTTTCGAGCATGCTCAAGAACTACATACTCATAAATGTAGCTGTGTGTAAACACGCTACCTACTTTAGTAGGTAGTTCTTGACAATCCTTTAAAAAATGTTTTTCTGTGTCAAAATCCAGATCTTCAGATTCTCTATGATGATTCAAGTAGTACAATGACAATGCAGTGCCTCCTTTTAAGACTAGATTAAATGGATTCTCTTTTTCCACTTCTTCTAGAAATTCTTTAAGTATTTCAAGAATTCTTGTCAATCTTCACACTCCATATTTTAAATAATCTATTTTTGTTTCAGCAACATTATTATGCTTTTTTAATTTAGCAAATATATTTCCATACTGTTTAAACATTTGCATCCAAGCAATTTTAGTATATTCATTCTTAGTAAACATGATATCTTTTAGTATTTGTTCATTGGTGGCATATTTTAGTCCAGTTTCTTTGTCTGTGATTATTTTACTATAATTTATTGATTTTATTCGTATAAACCTAACCTTCTTTTCTTTAAAATTTATAACTCCCTCAATTTTTGTGTTAATAACTTCAATAAGTTTTGACTCGTAATACCAACCGTAACCATTATGTTTTAATGCTTCTGGACCGGTAATATAGTAAGAACCAATATTGTTTAGCAAGATTGCTAATTCATCATGTTTTACTTCTTTTTGCATTAGTTCTTCAAGAACTAAAATCTTTTGTCTTATTTTACCTCTAAGGTATCTTTTTTCATTATCATTTAATTTTTCACCTAGAGATAATTTTTTAACAACATTAAACTGTACAGGCTTAAACAAAGTTGGCACTATTAAATCTTCTTTGTTCACAATCCAATTAATTAATTTTTGATGCATATTAGGATATAGAAATATCCTCTCATATATAAATATTATTATATTTATTGCCTAAATTTTACTTTATATTTTCTAAAACCAATAAGCTTATAAATAAGATATTCTGAAACATATATAATTTTAGGGGTTTTATTTTTTAAATAGTGGTTTGCTAAAAAAAGGTGGTTTTATAGTGAAAAAAAGAGTGTTTGCTTTATTTATTATACTGCTTTTTCTAAATCTACCTATTGTCGATGCTTTACCATTCTGGACAGAATGGATATTAAACAAAGAAAAAACAAATTCTAATAAGATAACTGGAAGAGTTCCACTAGATATAGTACCCCCACCTACAACGCCAACATATCCTATGCCTTGTAGTCTTTGCGATTATCGATATGTTGGATATCCTTGTGTAACAACTTATGGAACTCTTAGTTATTGCCCTTCAACTACAAGTGGGGGAGTTTCTACTTCTACATGCGGTAATGGTGTCTGGGATAAAAACTTAGGAGAGGAATGTGATACTCGTGTTAGTGGTGGAAAGTGTTATTCATTAGATTATGGATGGGGTACTTGTACTAGTTCTTGCACTTGCAAGTATGAACCTGTAATCACAGTTAATCGATGTGGTGACAACATTGCTGGTGCTGAAACATGTGGTGAAAGAGGATTAACTTGCACTTCCGGTTATCGTTGTAATACTAGTACTTGTCAATGTGAAAGAGTTGAAACTCCACCACAAGTTTGCGGCAATGGAATTCGTGAGGGTAGTGAGGTTTGTGATCCTCCTGGTGGATCTTGCACTACTTTGGATGGCAAACCAGGCAATTGTAGCCCTAATTGTGGTCAATGCACAAAAAATTGTGGTAATGGAATAATTAGTTCTGGAGAGCAGTGTGATAGTAGCAATTTAGGTGGTAAAACTTGTCAGTCGCTAGAGTTTACTGGAGGAACTCTTGGGTGTAATTCTGTTACTTGTCAGTTTGATACTGTTAATTGTTATAGACAGGTTTGTGGCAATAATGTAAAAGAGAGCACTGAGGGATGTGACGGTAACACAAATACTTGTACGGGCAGTATTACTCCTGATAAAAGGTGGAGTTGTAATAATTGTGCTTGTGTTCCAGTTCCTAAATGTGGTGATGGATTTATTGATATTGTAGGTACTCAATATCAAGAGCAGTGTGATAGTTCTAATTTAGGTGGGCAGAATTGTGTATCGCGTGGTTTTGGTTCTGGAATATTAAAATGTAGTTCTAGTTGCACATTTGACATTAGTGGATGTATGAGTTGTGGTAATAATAAGATAGATTTTGGCACTCTTGAACAATGCGATGGCACTGCTCTGGGTGGGAAAACTTGTCAGTTGATTGGTTTTGGTTATACAGGAGGAACATTAAAATGTACTGGTGATTGTCTGGGTTTTGATACTAGTCTCTGTACAAAAAACACAGTAGGAACTACTGCTGTTTGTGGTAATGATCGTGTTGAATCTGGTGAGGAGTGTGGAGAGTCAAGTTTGCCTAATTGTCCTTCAGGTAAGTATTGTGATGGTTGTAAGTGTAATATTATTAATATACCTCCTCCGCCAGTATGTGGTAATAGTCGTGTTGAATCTGGTGAAATTTGTGACCCTCCAAATAGTAATTGTAAAACAGAGAATGATAAAGATGGTAAGTGTACTAGTTCTTGTACTTGTCAAATTATTGAAATACCTCCTCCGCCAGTATGTGGTAATGGTCGTGTAGAGTCTGGTGAGGTTTGTGGTGAGCCTGGATTGAGTTGTTCTTCTGGTCAGTATTGTGATAGTTGTAAGTGTAATATTATTAATATACCTCCTCCGCCAGTATGTGGTAATAATGTTCGTGAAGGTACTGAGGTTTGTGATCCTCCCAGTAGCAATTGTAAAACAGAGAATGATAAAGATGGTAAGTGTACTAGTTCTTGTACTTGTCAAATTATTGAAATACCTCCTCCGCCGGTGTGTGGTAATAAAAAGCCAGAACCTGGAGAAATATGTGGTGAGCCTGGTTTGTCAAATTGTCCGGCTGGAACTTATTGCAATCTTTGTGATTGTGTTCCTGTTGAAACACCAAAATGTCCTGAAAATTCAGAATGTACAACCCCTGGAGAAGTAATTTCTATTGACGGACGTGTTGCGTTTTGCAATTCAAAATGTCAATCAACTTATTGCTATAAAGAAGGAAAGACTACAACAATAAAATATCCAGGAAATAATGTTGTTGATAAAAAAACAGATAATAGTTTGTGTTATAAATGCATGTCTGCTGATGATACATATAATGTTGAAAGTTATAAATGTGATAAGACTTCTGTGTGTGGAGATAAGGTTCTTGATGCTGGAGAAGAATGCGAGCCAAAGCAGAGCATAGTAAATATTCTAGGCAATAAAGGAGTTTGCAATGAAGATTGCGAGTTTGGCTATTGCAAGGATATTTCTAATGGGGTTGAATACAAAGACTTTGGAGTTCCACCAGAATCTTATCCTAACAAGCCGCCAAAGCTTTGCTGGAAATGTGGAATTCCCAAACCAACAGCGTCATTAACAGTTATAAGAAAAGGCAGCCTTGGAATAAATGTGCCAATAGAATCTTCCTGCACTATAAAAGAAACAAATAAATGTGGTAATGGCAGAAAAGATCCTGAAGAGATTTGTGATTCAACTAGCCAAAAGCCTGAAGACAAAGCATGTCCTAAAGGTAAGTATTGTAGTGGCTGTGTTTGTGTTCCTGATGAAAGGCCAAAATGTCCTGCAGGTTCTGATCCTCGATGCACAGCTCCAAATGTTGTAAAAGCAGGAGAGGAGGGTGTTTGTAATGAAAAATGCCAGTATAGTTATTGTAAAGAAATAAGTCAAGGAGTAACTTATAAAGAGTTTGGCAAGCCTGAATCATCTTATCCTAATAAGCTTCCTGATGAATGTTGGAGTTGTGGAATGCCAAAACCAATAGTATCATTAACACCAATAATGACCAAAATCATAGGAGTTTCAGTGCCTCAAAAAGATAAATGCACTAGAGAAAGGTGTTGTGTTATAATAAAAGATGATAATGGCAAAGAAAACATTTTGAGTAAAAGAATTTCCAAAACATGCAATGAGAATGAAGTAGAAAGGCCAATGAGTTGGTGCCAGATTACAGAATGTCCTGGATGTCCTGAGGAAGATACTCAAATAGTTTCTAAAGATCCAAATGATATTCCTCATGGTGAGTTAGGCAAGGAAAGTCCAAAAGATATTGAAGGAAAGGATGATGAAGATAAAAAGAAGGGAAAATGCGGAGATGGAAATCAAGATCCTGGAGAGGATGTTGATATTGGCCAAGGCAGAAGACAACCACAAGATCTGGGTTTAGATATTTCAATGCTTTGCCCGTCAAGCAGTCCGGAGGCTTTGAAATTATCTCAATCATTAATACCTGATCAAGGAGGAGATCGTTGCAGAAAGATTGGCAAAGGAGGATTTTACGATACTTCAACATGCAAGTGTATTCCAGCGCCTATTTCAGGAATACCAACAGCTCAAAAACAAGCCTGCACTGTTTACAAGCCAATAGAAAAAGAAATAGTTCAATCAAAACAAACAGAGAGGGTTTCTCAAGAATTAGTTTCATTAACAGAAGTAAAGCCAAAAAATATTAGATTAATTGAGTCACCACCTTCAAAACAATCTGAAGTTCTCAATGAGATTGGTGTTGCTTATTCAAGCAATGGAATAGTTATGAAGTTAAACAAAGATGAGGCTGTTAAAACGATAATTTCTAAAATAACAGGACAAGCAGTCAAGAAGTCAATAACTGGGTTTGCAACAATTACTCAAACAATAGATAATAATGACGGAACATATACTTTAGAATTAGATGATGGCTCAAAACAATTATTGACTTACATTTATTCTAGAAATAATAAAGGGGAGTTTGTCAGAGAGCAATTTGTTAAAGAACTAATAACTCCAGATGGAGAATTAATAAAAAGAGAGCTTCTTGTAAATGGCCAAGTAAAAGAAATCCATCCTAGTGGAGTTGTTTATGTGTTTGACCAGCTTCCTGAAGGAAGCAGAATAACTTATTATGAAAATCCAAACTATCAAGATCCTGAATCAAAAAAGATAAAGACATTAAAAGTAAATTATGAATATCTAAGCGATGGCCGAAGAAAAGAAACAAATAATCTTGTCAAAGGATACAAATTACAGGAATTATCCACTGAAAAAGACGGACAAAAGGATTGGAAGATAATAGAAGAAGATAAGTCAGGAAAGAAATTATTTTACGAATATAATCAAGTAAAGATCAATGATGTTTCTAAAGATGTCATGTTTGTAAAAGATAGTGCAGGATTAATAATTCAATCATTGTATTATGATCAAGACAAGCCAGTAAGTGTTGATTGCGGAAAGGAAGAAGATGATTATTTCTGTGAAGTTACAGAAGAAAAAGAAAGCCAGTATAATATTGAAGAATCAGAGACTGGAGAATTAAAATACACCAAGAAAGACAACAGTTACTGGTATTCCTGCAAGCCGACACTTGTTAAAAAAGGCATGTTTGGCAAGGCAAAAGAAGAATGCATAATGACTTATGCTCAAGGAGATAAAGAAGGGGAGATATTAAGCTATGAGTATTTAGGAAATAACCAGTACAAAATAAAAAGCAGCTTAGATGATAAAAAAGTGAGCATTATTGAGTTCAAGGATGATGGTTCTACAAAAACATTAATGTCAACAACAGAAGATGGAATACAATATTATCCTGAAGAGCAAAGAGATGGAACATTACTGTTAAAATTCTCAGACGGAACAAAACAGTTGTTAAGCAAGCTTGATGAGAATAAAGAAAGATCATTCCTTGCATCATGGGATAAATCAGGAGTGAAAACAGAATTGATTGGAGAGGAAAATGGAAATAAAAAATACAAGAGAATAGAAAAAGATCTTGTTGTTCATTATTCAGAAGATGGCAAGGATGATAAAAATCAAACAAAATATTTTACTTATAAAACCGAAGCAAAGGACAAGGATGGAAAATGGCAGACAATAATTAGAGAAAAAACAGAAGATGGATTAATAAAAGAAACAAGAGAAAATGGAGAGATTGTTTATTTCAGACAAGAAACAAATGAAAAAGGAAACAGCATAGAAAAGCCAATAAGATTTGTTGATAAAGACGGCAAAGATCATGATTTATTAAACAAGCCAAGATCGATTGAGCAAAAATGCGGCAAAGAAGAAAAAGATACTTGCGTTTCTGTTCTAAAAGGAGATGATTATAAGTTAAGCGAGATTAAAAACCCAGATGGAACTTCTCAAAGATATGTTTATCAGGATGATGGAACTGTTAAGGTAGTTAATTATGGAGATAAAGCTGAGGGCAGCTATCAAATATATCTCAATGAATTATTACTTGATAAAAAAGGCAGACCAGTACTGGATGATGAAGGCAAGCCAAAAACAACCTCTCAAATTATTGAATCTTATGACGGCAAGAATACATTCTGCACTGCAAAATTAAAAGACGGAAGCTTTGTGCAGGTTGTTAAAGGAGACAATCCTCAAGTGAGCAGTTACTCTGTTTTGAATAAAGAGTCAAGAGAAAAACTAGGCAATGAGGCATTTACAACAAGATTATTAACCGAAAAAGGACAAGCACTAAAACAAACACCTTTAGCAAATGGATTTATAAAAATAGAGCCAGATGATTTTGATTTCTTTGACAGCTCATCATATTCAAATGATTTCTACTTTAGCTACATCATGAATAATTGTTATACAAAGCCAAAGGAACAAAATAATAAAGAAGAATTATCAGAAGATTCAGATCAACAACAAACATCAGGAATAAACATTCCAAAACCAAGCATTGAAGAAGTACTGACTGGAAAAACACCAAAACAAGGAGCAGTAGACATAAGCTCATCTCTTGGAAAGAGTGGATTTTCATGTGCATCAGGAGCATTAAACTCATTAAGCAAAAATCAAGAAATAAAACAACCAGAGCCAGAATTCAAGTATCAAATTATTGATCCAAAAAATAATAACAGAGTAATGCGAGAGGCTGTTGGTGATCAAATAATTGATTATGTATATGATGAATCAGGATATAAAAGAATAAGTGCTGATGATTCATCATGGGTTAGCTTTGATAAATCTAATATACCGACTGCACAATTATCCAGTTCTGAAAAAGACCTTTTATTGACGACATTTGGAAAAATATCAGCAACTGTTAGATGCACTGAAACAAAAGAAGAGCAATACCAAAGCCCATTGGATAATGCAATAGATCTTTCAAGAGAAGATTACTGCATAGAAAATCCAGAAGAATGCCAGTCAGCTGGCTGT
>Ga0209541_10016848_pt1 | contig 10763 bp, 12 predicted proteins | sample RifCSPlowO2_01_FD_184027 | JGI IMG/M metagenome (GOLD analysis project Ga0209541, IMG submission 184027) | Groundwater microbial communities from Rifle, Colorado - Rifle CSP2_plank lowO2_0.1 (SPAdes) (version 2) | ecosystem: Environmental > Aquatic > Deep subsurface > Groundwater | place... | reverse complement strand
GATGCAGTCAGCAGAGTGGTGATGAAAAACAGGGAGATTGCCAAAAAGCGGGAAGAAAGAGAGAGAAAAGAGATGGGCAGCAGCCTTATGAGAGCTAGCAAAGAAGATGTGGATCACATGATTAATAGGATTAAGGAAGAGGTCCCAGTTGATTCTGATAACAGGAAGAGTAGAGGAAATCCGTTTAATATTTTTGATTGAAGAAAATTAGATTCATTTAATTTACCTTATAATTTAGGAAAAGGAAATGACAAAGAAATGCTGCGTTTGTGGAGCTGAAATCGATGAGAACAGCGAGAATGCGATAGTGAATATGCCCTTTGCCGGCGGGTCTGTAAGCTTCTGCAGTGAGGAATGCAAGGAAGAAAACACTAAAGGGTTAAACTAATTAATATAAATTAAATCTTTCTCTTCTTTTATAATCTCCTTTATTTTAAAATGTTTTTTAATTAACCAATCTAATTTTTTTCTCTTTGCTGATTTTTTTAGAAACGTGAGAATGAATTTATTTTTTCCAACTCTTTTTATTTCGCCTAAAGACTTTTCTATGTTTGTGAAATTCTGCAATGCTGTTACTGAAATGACAACATCGAAGAAATTATTTTTGAAAGGAATTTTTTCTGCTGAAGCCAATTTGAATTTTATGTTTGGATGTTTTTTTCTTGCTTTTTCCAGTAATTTCTTAGAAGGATCTATTCCGTATCTTTTGCACTTCCATGGTGAAGTAGTAAGACCTGTTCCGCATCCGACATCTAATAGTTTATCTTTTATATTCGGCTTAAGAAATTTTTTGATCAGTTTTATCTTCCTTAACTGCTCCTCTTTATGGAGTTCTTCGTATCCTTCTGCTATCGAGTCATAATATTTCATCATTTTATTTTCTGCAATAAATTACAGGCACTGCAGATTTCTGATGACGCCGGTTCACTGCATATCCTGCATGAATTTATTTTTTGGCCTTTGTATTTTTCTTTTAATATAGGGAGGATTTCCAAGAAAGATGCAACTATTGAGTGCTTTGTGCCAGGATATTTTTGCTCTAAATTATTTAACATATCACGTATTACAAATCTGTTTGATTCTGTGCAGTAAGTACATTCGTTGAATTTATCCATTAATCCATTAAGAAATGCGTAACTTGCTATTTCTTTTTCGGTAATGAAATAAAACGGCTTTATCCTCGGAACAAATCTCTTATCTTTTTTAACTCCTGTAATCGGACCTAACCTTGCTGATAATGCTATGTTGTTCTTGAGTTGGTTCATTATAATTGACTGGGTTTCATCGTCGAGATTGTGTCCTGTTGCTAACTTATCTGCTTTTAACTCACGGGATTTTTTATTTAGGATATACCGACGTAAAACTCCGCACATGTTGCATGCTATCGTGTCAGGAAATTGTTTTTTGATGTTATCTAGAGTTTTTCCTGTTATCTCCTTATACGAGGCTATATGCAGTTGAATGTTATTTTTTTGGCAGAAATTTTTTGCTGTTTTTATTGTTTCGTCCCTGTAACCCTTGATGCCTTCGTCGATTAATAGAGCTGAAAGTTTAATATCTATGTTTTTAGATTCTATTTTATTTAGTAGGTATAATAACGAGAGACTGTCTTTTCCTCCAGAGTTGTGTAATAGTATAGGAGCAACCCCTCCAAAAAATGCTTCTGAATTTGGTACAGAGATATCATATACGTAATTGTTATAATTTTCTTTTGAAATCTTTCTGATTCTAGAGCATCCGAGTTCTGATAAACACAGCTTAATAAAACTGTTAACTTCTTCTTTTTGTTTTTTGTTTAGTTTTTTGTTTTTTGTTAATTCTTTTATAAAATAAAAACTATCCTTCTTATTTATCGTTTTGTTTGTTCTCACTCTGTCATATATGAGTTTATATGCTATCCTTTCTAAATTTTTTGGTTTAGGCTTATGGAATGCTTTTAAGATTGAGGAGGGAATCCTCATACAGTCTGATGAAGGTGTTTTGTATGAGAAGGGGGCTTTAAAGAATGGATTAAATTGTGCTGGAATTTCTATCATGTGTACCCGTCCCCCCTTTACCCATATTTTCTGCGGACTAAGATGACCTTTATTAAACTCTTTTGTGAAATTACATGCTATTCCATTTAGTCTTAGAAGATAAATGATTTGATTAGCTAATTTTTCACTTCTAGTTTTGAATACTATTGTACCGTTGCCTCTATATCTTTTTCTTGTATGAGAGTCTCCTTTATAACCCCTTAAGAACTCTACAATAAATTCTTTTTTTAAGAAGTATACGAAAGGTGGTAATTGTTTATTTTTCGCATTACTACCAAGAAGATTTTTTAATAACTGAGATAGTTCTTTATTTGAGTACTCTATAGAAAGCGAGTTTTTTTCAATATTGCTGTTGATGTATTTTGGTTCTAATTTAAAATATCTTCTAATCAGTCTTATTACATCTTCTTGCTGTTTTTTTTCTGATATATTGAATGTGAAACTAATACTCCAATTTCTTTTTTTTGGAGTAGTATGCCCTTCCGCTACATAGTACCCGAATAGATTCATTAATTCCTTGGTGATTTTTATTTTATCCGGTATTCTATTTTTAATAAAGCCTGAATCCTTTACATAATTACTCTTATGTAGAAAGATTTCTTTTTTTATTTCTCTTTTTTTAGCATTTAAGAAGGTTACAAGATAATCTCCAATTTTAAGGCTATCCACTCTTTTTGGAATAATCTTTCCATTTTCGAAAATAAATACAGAATGAGAACCAGTGGTTTTTATGTTTCCTCCTGTATACTTCAGGTTGTATAAGTCATTGGTTTTGTGTTTTAATGCTGACCTTATTTTCTTAAAACAAACATTAAAATTCTTGTCTATTGTTAATACATTTATTTTATAGTTATTTTTGATTAGTTTATATATCTCTTTGATTTGTTTTATTTCTATTTCTTTATTTTTTTCTATTAGTATGGGCGTTTCCCCAGCAACCGACAATGCACATACAACATGATCTCTTTTTTTTATTAATTTGTGTTGCCTGATTGTTTTCAAAGTTTTTCTTTCAAAGTATTTTATAAAACAAGATTTGCATAATCTTACTTCGCTATTTGGCAGCTGAATTACAGGCTTTTCTTTGCATATCCTGCATGACATTTATCCACCTGAGATAACTGGAAAAATCTTTATCTTGTCATCCTGTAATAATTTTGCATCTTCTGTAATGAGCTCGCTGTTTTTTGCTATTATTACTGTTGTCGGATTTATTTTTAGTTTTTTTAATATTTCCTTAACACTCAATTCATCTATTTTTATCGTCTTTTCTTCTTTTTCTAAATATACAACTGGCATGATTTATCTCTAAGAAACATTATTTTTAAGGCTTTTGAAATAATGCACTGTTTTTTCCAAGCCTTGATCTATATTTGTTTTAGGTTGCCATCCGAGCATATTTTTTGCCTTTGATATGTCTGCTAATGTATCTTTGGGCTCTATGACAGGATCTACATGTATCGGATTTATTTTTGAGTTTAACAAATTAATTATTTTTTCTGCAACTTCATTAACTGAAACCCTGTTACCTGCTCCTATATTAAAAACTTTTCCAAATATTTTCTTATTATCTGATGACATGGCTGCTACGTTTGCTGAAACCACGTCGTTAACGTAGGTAAAATCCCTTGTTTGACTTCCATCCCCATGAATTTTTGGCTGCTCATTTTTCTGTATTAATCCAATGAATTTTGGAATGAGGTTTGAGTAAGTGCTTTCTTTGTCTTGCTTTGGGCCGTAGACATTGAAATATCTGAGGCTTGTTGTTTTTAATCCGTAAATATCATAAAAAAGCTTGCAGTAATATTCTATTGTCAATTTTTGCAGTGCATAAGGCGACATTGGATTCGGCTTCATATCCTCTATCAAAGGAAGGCTGTCTTGGTCTCCATAAACCGATGACGAGGATGAGAAAATGAATCTCTTTACTCCAAGATCTGTGCATTGTTTTAGTAAATTTAGAGAGCCGTTGATGTTTGCATTGTTTGATTCTATAGGATTGTGAATTGAAAACTGAACTCTAGGAAGAGCTGCTAAGTGGAAAACGACTTCAGATCCATTTATTATTTTTCTAATATCGTCGTTGATTGATCCTTTATAGAATGTAATTTTTTCTTTTATTTCATTAAAGTTTTCTTTTTTTCCCAGCGCAAGATTATCTATTATTGAAACTTCATGGCCGCCTTTGACTAAACCCTCTGCAAGATTGCTTCCAATAAATCCAGCTCCTCCTGTTACAAGCACTTTCATTTTCAATATCCTATGTATTTTGTATAGATCGATCTTGCCTGCTTCTCATTCTGCGCTTTTATCAATGCTCTTCCATCGTTGAATATCGTTAATTCTTTAAATAACAAGCAGTAATCATTTAAAATCACATTGTCAATTTTTTCCAGCTTGTTGGCAACTTCTTTCAGTTTTAGCTTCGGTCCCTGGATTTGATATGAGTTTGTCCCGCATAACTTTATTGCTTCATTGATTTTTTCTCCACTTAAATATGAGAAATTGGAGTTGCATGTCGGGCAACTGCTTTGCTTACTCACTCTTATTTTTTCTATTTTGTTTTTCCAGACATCGAAATACAATAAATCTTTTGTTGTTGATTTGTGGATTATGTACTTTAATGCCTCTGTTGTCTGGATTGAGGATGCCAAGGGGGCAATTGTATTTATTATTCCAGATACATCACAAGAATCCAATGGCTGATTTATCTCGTTGAAGATGCATGTAAGACACGGTGTTTTTTCAGGTATTATGCTGAAAAGCATTCCTGTGCTTTCAATTATTGCAGCATATATCCACGGGATTTTTTTCTTAAAGCAGAATTCATTCAGTAAGAAACGTGTTTGCATATTATCTGTACAATCCAGGACTATTGTCGGCTTGATATATTCTTCTATGTTCTTGTGATTTATATCCTTGAAAAATGCCTTTATTTTTGTGTTAGAATTTATTTTTTCTAGATGGGCTTTTGCTACGATGGCTTTTGGCTGGTTTATATCCTGCTCAGTGAACAGAGATTGCCGCTGAAGATTTGATTCTTCTACAATGTCCCGGTCTATCAATATCAAGGAGCCTATGCCTGCCCTTGTTAGTAGCTCTGCTGATTTAGAACCTATTGCGCCTAAACCTAGAATTGTTACATTTGCTTTCTTTATTTTTTCTTGGCCATCATTGCCTATCTTTTCAAAAACGATTTGCCTTGAATATCTCATCTTTCAGACTAAGTAGAAATATTTTTTAAGCTTATCTTTGTGTAATATATTATGCAAAAAGCTGCTTTTAAAAAAATCCGGATTTTTCTTGAAGATTATTGTAGGGATTTAGATGATATATCTTTGCTAAGTTATAAGAAAGGGTATGCAAAATTTTTGAAGAATTATGGGCTTGATGAAAACTCTTTTGTAGCTGCATTATTGTATGACCTCGATACAGGAGAAAAATTTGGTAGCGATGTTTCTAAACTAATCGCAAGCCTGAAGAATTTTAATGAGCTTGCTTCTAAAGCTGGCAAGAGGAATAAAGAGGAGAAGATCAGAAAAATGCTGATTGCAACCACCCAAGACCTAAGGGTGCTGATCATTAAACTGCTTGAAATGCTTTATATCATGAAGAATTTGGATTTTACTGAAGATGATAAAAAAATAAAGATCAGCAAGGATGTTCTTGAAATTTATGTTCCTATTGCTTACCGACTGGGCTTAAGTGATGTCAAATGGGAGCTTGAGGATTTATCTTTCAAATATTTGACGCCTGATGAATATTCTATAATAAAAAGAAATATTGGAATGAAAAGAAAAGAGCGGGAAAAAATTGTAAAGGAGTTTAAGAAGAAACTCGAAAATGCGTTGAAAAAAAATAAAATAAACGGAGAGGTATTTGGCAGACCAAAACATTTTTACAGCATTTATAGAAAGATGATGAATAAAGAAAAAAAATTTGATGATGTTTACGATTTAATTGGCCTTAGAGTTATTGTTGAAGACAGTGATAATTGTTATACTGTTCTTGGCATTGTGAATAATTTATGGGAAACTATTCCTGAGAGATTCAAAGATTTCATTATTGCCCCCAAAGATAATTTATACCAGAGCCTGCATGCAGGATTTTTGTATAATAATAGCCCTGTTGAAGTTCAAATTAGAACAAGAAGAATGAATGATATTGCAGAAGAGGGGATAGCTGCCCACTGGAAATATAAAGGGCTGAAAGATGAGAAATTTAATAAACAATTGAGCTGGCTGAGACAGATATTATCTTTTGCTAATGAAAGTGATAAGGAATTTTTGTATAAATTGAAATTGGACATTTTTGGAGATAAAATATTTTGCTTTACGCCTAAGGGTGACATTATAGAATTGGATGATGGAAGCTCTGTAGTTGATTTTGCTTATGCTGTTCATAGCGATATAGGCAATGCGTGCACAGGGGCTAAAGTAAATGACAGATTTGTCGGCGTGAGACAGGTATTGAAAAATGGCGACGAGATTGAAGTGCTGACATCTAAAAGCCACAAGCCAAGCAGAGACTGGCTGAGTTTTGCAAAGACAAACAAGGCTTTGGAGAAGATAAGAAATACTTTGCAGATAAGACAAAGTTCTTACAATAAAACTTCTGCTGATAAAGAGGATAGTAAGGATTTTATTACTACTGACGGCAATTACAATGTTGAAATCGCTAGATGCTGCAATCCAATTCCGATGGATTCTATTATTGGATCATTGAGCAGTTTCAAGAACGTTGTTGTGCATTCTGAAAAATGCAGGAATGTTGCAACCATCAAGAAGAATGTTAGCGTTTATTGGGCTAATGATTTCAAAGGGTTAGTGAGCATTATAATCTTTGCCGATGACAGATTAGGGCTATTTGCTGAAATATTGAACAGCGTTGCAAGCCTGGGGATAAATGTCAAGTCTGCTAAAGCACATTCTGTTGGAAGCGATATTGCTGAATGCATAGTGAGCATTGAATTTGATTCGCTGAAAAGCCTGAAAGACGTGGTTGATAGAGTAGGAAGGATTAACAGCGTCAGGAAAGTGAGGATTGAATAAACTTAAATATCGATAAATTATGGAATTATTATGAATGAAATAACTGAAATTAGCGAGGAAAAATTGAACGAGTATTTTGAGCTTACTGAAGCTGCTTTAGAGAAAGCCAAGGATTCTCATGAAAGTGTCAGCCTAGATACGCTGAAAAAAGCTAGAGAGGATTTTATCGATATGGTGGAAAGATATCTTGAGGATGCCAAATATTTTAATGAAAAAGGCGACAAGGTCAAGGCTTTTGCAGCCCTGAACTATGCCCATGGCTTTTTAGATGCCGGTGCCAGACTTGGAATATTCGACGTGCATGATAATAAATTATTTGCTGCTGATTAAAATGAAGATTAAACCTAGTGAATGGTTAGGTTATAAGAAAAAATGAGGAAGATGAAAAAAATTGTAATATCTCTTGGTGGGAGTTTGATTAATCCAGGTAAAATTAATTATAAATTCTTGCTAGAGTTTAAAGCTACAATTAGAAAATTCTCCAGATACAAGATAGTGATTGTTACTGGGGGTGGGAAAATTGCTCGAGACTATATTGAAGCTTTGAGTGACAAGAGCGAAAAGATAAGATCTTTAATCGGAATAAAAACTACGAAGCTAAATGCGATGCTTGTCAGTAATTTTTTGGACAATGAGATTGTTGTTCCTGATTCTTTGAAAGAAGTTGAAAAATTATCGAGAATGAAAGGCATTGTTGTATGTGGAGCTCTTGGTTATAGAGAGAAGATGACTTCTGATGGAACTGCTGCTGATGTTGCCAGATATTTGAAAGCTGACTTATTGATTAATATGACAAATGTCAAAGGACTTTATGACAAAGACCCTAGAAAATTTAAGAATGCTAAACTTATTTCTGAGATTGGCTTTTCTGATTTTCTGAAAATGGTTAATAAAATAAAATATAAACCTGGACAGCACTTTGTGCTTGATCAAATTGCTGCTGAGATAATTGCAAAGCATAAAATTAAAACAGTTATACTGAAAGGCGATGACGAATTAGATAAATATTTAAATAATAAAAAGTTTACTGGAACAGTTATCTGTTAGTTATCTTATAAATTGAAGCTCATATAAAAGAGAAGTATGCATGTTTGAAATTTCTTCATAATAAGCTTTTTTTAACATATGATCATTTGATTCTTGAACTGCATCATGATTTAAATCTAACATTTTTGCTTCGAGTCTTTTTCCCGCCATTTCTATCAGGTTTTCTGCCCCTATGAAATATGATAATACGCTATAGAAACCTTCTCTCGGCACTTTTTTTGTTAATGTTTTAATTCTTCCTGACAAATCTGCAAAAACTTCTGATGGGGATCTTTCTGCTAAAAGCTCTAATGCTTCTTTATGTTGATTTGCTATATATTCTGCTTCTTTTATTTCTGTTGTTATTCTTCTTCTTTGGAAATGTTCAGGAGGGAGATTTGTTCTTGCTTTATAGGATCCAATATAGGTATTTAGAAAGATTATTTTGTACCTTAATGCTTCTTCTTCTACAGCTTTTTTTAATTTTTTAATGGCTTCCGAATTGGTTTGTTCCATATAAGAATAAATAATACTTAATTATTTAAGCATTTATAAACTTAAAGACAATGGATGATATATAGATGATTTACTTTCCGAATCTTCTTTCTCTATTCATGTAATCTTCTATACATTGAATGAAGTGTTCTTTTGTGAACTCGGGCCATAAAACATCTGGAAGGAACTGGATTTCTGCATAAGTTCCCTGCCATAACAAGAAGCCCGACAACCTTCTTTCACTTGTCCTGATAATCAAATCTGGCTCTGATTCCATGTAAATATTTTTCTTGAAGACCTCTTCATTAATTTCGTCAATGTTTAATTTACCTTCTTTCACCTGTTGTGCTATTTTCTTTGTTGCATCTATAATCTCTGCCCTCCCACCATATGCCATTGCAAAATTTACAATGAAGTTATTATAAGATTTTGTCGAATCCGTTAATTCATGCATTGCTTTTTGAACCTGCTTTGGAAACAGATTGATTCTTCCTATGAAATTAATTCTGACTTTATCCTCGTGAATTTTCTTATCACCTTTTGCTTCTATGAAAGCTTTTTCAAATAGTTTCATCAGAAAATTAAATTCTTCTTTTGGTCTGTCAAAATTTTCTATAGAGAAAACGTATAATGTTAATTCTTTTATTTTATATTTCTTGCACCATTCTAAAACATCTTTAATTTTCTTATATCCCCATTCATGGCCCATGTATGGTTTTAGCATTAGTCTCTTTGCGAAACGACGATTCCCATCTAAAATTAGACCAATATGTCTTGGTATCTTGCTTTTTTCCATTTAAATCAAATCTTCAAGATAGAAAATTATTTAAAAACCTTTCTGTAAAATGTTTATATGATAGACTTTGTTTTGTGCAAGGATTTGGCCGAATTAGGGAAAAAATTTGGATTTGAGAAAGTTTATTTTATTGACTTGATTGAAGCTAAAGACGTGAATGAGTTTAAGAGAAAAGCTGCTAAAATTGACGGCCTGGTTGCTGTAAAGGCGAATAAATCTTTGTTGAGAAACATCTTTGAGAACAAACGAGTTGACATTGTCACTGGATTGGAAAATATCGAGGATAAAGATGACCTTCATTATAGGAAATCCGGATTGGACCACGTGCTCTGCAACTTGGCGAATAAAAATAGGATAAGTGTTGGATTTAATTTCTCTGATGTCTTGAATGCGAAAGATAGAGGAAAGATAATTGGAAGGATGATGCAGAATGCTATGCTGTGCAAAAAATATAAGGTTAATGTTGTGGTGGCAAGCTTTGCCAGGGATAAATATGGAATGAGGATTGCGAAGGATTTGGAGGCATTTGGAAAGGTAATTGGAATAGACAAGTTTGACAATACTAAAGTTTTTAAATTAAAAGAAAGTAATGATATTAAGGTGGTTGAGTGAAATGAAGACAGGGGTGATTTTGTTACCTTTATTAATTTTAATTAGCGGGTGTTCTCGCTTCGTTGATAATAATTCTTTTAATAATAAAAACGTTGAATGCTCTACTAATAATGATTGTGCTCCTGCTGGGTGCTCTAGCCAGATATGTGTGAGTGCTGAAAAAGCTTCTGAGATAATAACTACTTGTGAATACCGAGAAGAATATTCTTGCTTGAAATTGACTTCATGCGGGTGCTTTAATAATAAATGTGCATGGCTGGAAAATGATAATTATAAGGAATGTTTGGAAGGGGTGAGATCTTGAAGAAAGAGTTTGCTTTTATATTATTATTTTTGATTTTGCTGACGATGGGGAATGCCGGCGACGGCGTTGATCCTAAAGTTGATGACAAAGTTTTGGAAGAACTGCAGGAAAATGAAAATGTAAAAGTCATTGTTGTTTTGAAGGATGAAGTTGAAAACGGTGTCGGAATTTTTTCTACTCAAGAAGATGTTAAGGTTAGCGATGTCGTTGACGATTTAAACATTGAGAAAGAAAAAGAGTTTAGCATTATTAATGGATTCTCTGGAGAGATTTCTTCACAGGATTTGGAAAATTTATTGCAAGATGAACGGGTTGAGAAAATAGAATATGATTATCCTGTTTATGCATTCTTAGATAATAGTGTTTCTCAGATTAATGCAAGCTTGATTCATTCTCTTCAGATAGGTGATACAAATTTGACAGGCAGTGGACAGACCGTTTGC
>Ga0209541_10016847_pt1 | contig 10763 bp, 13 predicted proteins | sample RifCSPlowO2_01_FD_184027 | JGI IMG/M metagenome (GOLD analysis project Ga0209541, IMG submission 184027) | Groundwater microbial communities from Rifle, Colorado - Rifle CSP2_plank lowO2_0.1 (SPAdes) (version 2) | ecosystem: Environmental > Aquatic > Deep subsurface > Groundwater | place... | reverse complement strand
AAATTTTAGCAATGTTGTGAAAGAATCCGCAAGTGGGGAATATATGTATGTTGTCAAAGTCAGAAACGAACCAAAAGTTGTAATGATTGACAAAGCCACCGCGGATAAATATCTTCCGAAGTATGTATTTACAAAAGTAAAATCTAAGAAAAAAGTTGGCGGGAATATAATGGAAACCCTAAGAATTGCAAGTGCCAATAATCCTCCTTCTCCAGATGGTAAAACTGAAAATATCTCTGGGAATATTGACAAAATTGTTTATGGAATATGACAATGCAACAAAAAAGTATGGGTTTGAAGTAATTGGAGCGTAAAAATTTTTTCTAGGGTTCAAGCACTTTTATTTCGGAAGCCTTTGCGAGTTTTTTGTCGTAGCTATAAATCACATCAACACCGACCTCTGTTGCCATTGCAATTTCATATGCATCAATAAATTCAATATTTTCTTTTATCCAAATATCAAACGCTAGTCTTAAAGCTTGTTTATTAGTGACAACAGATTCTGATTCGATTACGGCAACTAACATATCTTCAATCTCTTCTGGAGACAATTTATAAAAAGACGACAAAACCCAAACACATTCAGCAACAACAACATCCAAAAGAAGTACCTTATCTCTATTCGTGCTCAATAACTCTTTAACCTTGGTCGCTTTAATTGGGTCATCTCCGATGAAAAATCTGATTAATAAATTTGTATCAATTATTGCAAACGCCATTTCTTTTTATACAAATCAACAACGTGTTCACTTGCAATTTTGTGAATATCGATTTCGTCAACAGGTGTCTTACTTTTTACAGACCCCATGACCTCATCTAATGATAAAACCTTTTTTAAAATAACCTCATTCTTCAAATTAATCGAAAAAGTAACCTTGTCAGCAACCTTAATTCCAAGGCTATCTCTAACATACGAAGGTAGTGTTACCTGATATTTGGTTGTAAGTTTAGAGGAAGAATTCATGGCATACATGATATGATGAAGCATACCAAAAAGCAATAAGCATACTAAAGCTTTCGATCAATCATATAATCCGCAATTCCAACAAGATAATCGAATCCTTCTTGTCCCCAATTTGCGGATCTATTTTTAATTAATGAGTTTTTTGCTTTTAGAACCAATTCATTTGCAACTTTCTTTGAATAATCAAGTGACCCAGAATCCAAAAGGACGGACTTTACTTCACTTAACTCTTTATCTCCAACGTTAGGATTCCCAAGGTTCCTTTTTAAAATCTCTTTTTGTGCATCATTCCCGACCTCTAATGCATGATGAATCAACAAAGTATATTTACCTTCTCCTAAATCGTCGTAAACAGATTTTCCTGTGTCATCAGAATTTCCGAAAATCCCTAAAATATCATCTTGAATTTGGAATGCTATGCCGGCCGGTATAGCATATTCCGATAACTTTCGGAGCTCTTCGGAGTCTTTCTGCCCAGCCATAATTGCGCCTGTATGAATTGGGTTTTCGTATGTATAAACGCCGGTTTTCCATTCAAGCATTTTTAAAACGTCCCTTTCCGTTACATTTGGATTGCTTGCATTAACAACATCAGTAATTTGACCATGAGCGGTAATTTCAATTTTTTCGTTTAGATTATTCGAAAGTGCAATCAAAATCTCTGGCGCAAAATCCAAAGACATTAAAAGTTGCATAGCCATATGAAAACCAGCAGCCCCGATTGTTACAGCAATGGAATCCCCAAAATGACTAGCATTACCGCCAGCAAATCCACGATTTGAGTAATAATCTTTCAGCAAAACATGAGCAGTTGGCCCACCTCTTCTTGTTTCTGACTTATCCATAAAATCATCGAGTAATAAAAGGTATGCATGTGTAAGTTCCAAAACAATCCCCATTTTTAAAGCTTCGGAATCATTTTGCCCACCATACATTTTATAGACATAGTATGAGAAAGCTCCCCTAGCCCTTTTTGCTCCCCTTGTACAAATATCTTCAAATACTTCTATAGCTTTATATGATGAATCAGGGAAATTGTTTTTTATTTTGATCTTCTCTTTAGCGAAAAAATCCTTAATTAGTGGATTTATTTCTTTCTGAAAAGAATAAAGCATTCCCTTAGCTTTTTTCGCGGATGATGGAATATCACTTATCATAATTAATACTTCTTACTATCTCCACCCATTCTGCGTTCTCTTGTTGAATAATCTAAAAGAGCTTTTTCAAGTTCCAAAGGGCCAAAGTCTGGCATATATGTATCAGTAAAATAAAACTCGGAATCCGCTATTTGCCAAATTAAATATCCCGATGTTCTCATGTCTCCTCCTGTTCTTATCATAAGATCAACATCAGGTTGGCCTTTTGTATATAAATGTGAGGAAATTGTTTCTGTAGTAATCTCGGAAGCAGGAATGCCTTCATCAATAATATTTTTGACAGCATCAACTATTTCACCACGACCCTCGTAGCCGACTGCGATATTTACATCAATTAACTTTTGATCTGGTTCACCTGAAATTCTAGCTATGGCTTTTTGCCTGATATCATCTGGAAAACCTGCCCAACTACCGATATGGTGTAACTTCGCACCTTTTTTGGTAGCTCTGGCAAAAAGCCCGTCATCAGAAAGTTGCAATCTAAATAAAGCAATTATATCGTCAATAAAATCCTTGCTCCTTTTCCAGTTTTTCGGAGACCATGCCCAAAGCGTCATATATTTAATTCCAACCTTCGCACCATACTCAATCAATTCTTCAATTCGTTTTAATGCTTCTTTATGTCCATCTGTATATGTTAGTCCCCTTTCAAAAGCCCATCTTCTATTTCCATCCATAATTATGGCGACATGTTGTGGAACATTGGTTATATTACTTTGAGTTTCTTGCATTTGAAATTATATTTGAAAAAAAACGATGATACGCTTTAATCTGATCAAGTAAATAACTGCGATCCCTTACTATTTTGAATGACATAAAGTTACCATTTTTAAGTGAAAAAGAATAGTCTACGTAAGCCACTTTTGCAAATATAGGGCCTTTTCTCATGTGATCTAAAAGAGTATCTAAATCTGCCTTAATCCCATCTGCCATTACCTCAACACTTCCGTCAGAAAGATTTTTAACATAGCCTTTTATCCCTTTTTCATCTGCGAATTTCTTCACAAACGCACGATAATTCACACCTTGCACAAATCCAAAAACTTTAGCTTTTAGCATCAAATTATTATAATGTTATACTCACTTTAATGGAACTATCATCTCTAACAAACGCAAATGGATATATAAAAATTGCGGCATTTGACCACAGAGACTCATTACAAAAACTTATATCAAAAGAAAGAATGTCTGAATTTAAAAGCCTATGTGCAATGTTGTTTTCTCGGTACTCAACGGCGATATTGGTCGACCCAGAATACGGAGCTGAAGCAATTAAAATAGCTCAAAGTCAAAATAAAGGGATACTTCTTGGGCGCGAAAAAAGTGGTTACACAGATAATCCAAATGGTAGAAAAACCGAACTTTATGAAAAATTCACAGCTTTGAAGTTAAAGGAAATGGGCGCAACTGCAATTAAGCTTTTAATTTACTACAACGATGACGCAGAAAATGCTAATGATCAAATTGAACTTGTTAAAAAGGTATCGGCTGAATCAAAAGCCATTAATTTGCCATTTTTAGTAGAACCAATAACATACCCGGTAAATGGGCACTATTATCACAAAGGAGATTCAATAATAAAAGCTGTTATGGCACTAAAAGATCACTGCGATATTTTAAAAATCGAATACCCAGTTGACCCAGAAATAGAAAATACTGAAAACGCGTTGCCATATCTCGAACAAATCTCACAAGAAATCAACATTCCGTGGATTTTATTAAGTCGTGGAATGAAATTCAAAAATTACAAGCATGCGCTTAAACTGGCGAAAAACTCCGGATGCAGTGGCTTTGCAGTAGGCAGAGCCGTTTGGCAAGAATTTTCGGATTTTAATTCATGGGAAGACAAAGTCAAATTTATGAAAACTGTAGCCGTAGACAGAATGAAAGAGCTTTCAGAAATATGGAACTAAGATCACTTTTACATGCTAACATCCAAGGCAAAACCATTTTATACAGATCTCCATATGATATTGATACTGAGTTAATAAATGGAGAATACGTAGTCAAAGATACTTCGCGTATAGAGGTAACAATTCCAACACTAAAATATTTACTCGAGAAAAACTGCAAAATAGTTATATTAACCTGGGCTGGAAGGCCAAGTGGAGTCGATGAAAGCTTGAGTACAAAACCACATGCAAAAGCTCTTTCGGATCTCCTTGGAGTCAAAGTTAGCCACATTAACGACTGTGTTGGCGAAAAAGTTGAAGAATCAATCCGTGCAATGAATCCAAAAGATATCCTAATGCTTGAAAACACACGTTTTTATAAAGAAGATTCTGAAAACTCAATGGAGTTCGCACAAGCACTAACAAACGGTTCGGAAGTTATTGTTTTTGATGCATTTCCACAAGCGCATAGAAATAGCGCATCGGTAACAGGAATTATGGATTTTTTGCCATCCTATGCAGGATTTTACGTTGAAAACGAAGTGAATGGACTTACAAAACTTCTGAATAATGTAATGCATCCGTATACAATAGTCTTTGGTGGAGATAAAATTGCAGAAAAAGTTGATGAAATGGAAAACCTAGATAAGACATCCGATATGATATTAGTTGGTGGAAATGTGAATTCAGCAAGAACACAGCTTTCTGAACTTAAAAGCAAACTAGATTCATCAAAAATAATCGTGCCAGAAAAAGATGATATGGTGGATGGTTTTGATATAAGTAACGAACTCACAGAAAAATATGTTGAAATAATAAGAAAATCTAAAACAGTCTTTTGGGCAGGACCTCTTGGTATGTATGAGGATGAAAAATACTCAAATGGCACAAAAAAGATAGTAGAAGCGGTATGTAAAGTAAAATCCAATGGAGGATTTTCTGTAGTAGCGGGCGGCGACACAGTCGCCGCCCTAAATAAATTCGGCAAAAAAGAAGACGTTTCATATATAAGCCTTGCAGGCGGAGCAACCCTTGAATTTTTAGCCGGGAAAAAACTTCCTGCAATTGAAAAACTATGTACGCATCAATAGACATCGGTGGAACAAAAACCAAAATAGGCATTTCAAAAGATTTACGTCAATTTTATGATATTCAAAAATTCACAACACCAAAGACATTCCAAGAATTAAAATCAAAAGTTGAATCAATACTTAAATCAAAAGAAACTTACGAAGCAATATCAATTGGTGCTGCAGGATTTGTTAATCGAAAAGAAAAAAGAATTTACTATGCACCTCACGCAGTGTTTCTGAATAATAAACTAGCAGAAGAAATTGTTTCAAACATAAAATATAAATCCATTTTTTTAGAAAACGATGCGACTTTGGCTGCCTTGGCAGAAGCAACTCATGGTGAAGGCAAAAATTACTCAAGAGTTGCATATATAACAATAAGCACAGGCGTTGGAGGCTCTATTATCGTAAATAGGAAAATCCCCGACACAATATTCAATTTTGAACCAGGACATCACGTTTTGAATTTCGAAACAAATCAAACATTTGAAAGCTTATGTTCTGGAACTGCATTTAGAAAAAAATATGGCGTCTCACCTGAAGAGCATGATAATGAAGAAATTTGGTCAGAGTTTGGAAAAAACCTTGGATTCGGGCTTCACAATATTATTCTTCTCTGGCGTCCGGATATTATAATCATAGGTGGAAGTTTATCCAAAAAATCCCATTTATTTCTGCAAAAAACAAAAAACACTTTAACTTCTCTTCAACCTTTTAAAAGCTATCCAAATATAGAAATATCTCAACTTGGCGACGAAAACGGCATAATCGGCGGACTTGAACTAATATCCAGTATTAAAGGTGGTTTGAGTGAGTAGATATAATCCTTCTGAAGAAGTCTCAACTGGAGAGTTTAATTCCTTCCTACACGAACAAATCAGGATATTTGCTGACAGCTTTGGGCCAGAAGGCCACATCGTTGAAGATGAGTATAGGGAAATATCGGTATCAAGGCTTGCGTTCGAAAGTGGATTTAAGTTTATAGCAGGTCGTCCTTATAAAGAAGATGAGAGGATCTTTATTTCTTTATGTTCTTCGGAGTCTAACCAAGCTGGCTCCAAAAGGATTGCTACCTGGCCATATCGAGATCAATCAAAAAATAGGCCGATAGATCCCGGAAAGGCCTTTGTCGAGATACAGGCAACGCACGAGATGATAATAGAAGGTAACTCTTAATTAAATAAAGCTTTTCCTGTATCCCAAAAATAAGAATTGTTATTTACATTCTTTTCCCAAAGCCACCATTCGACTCCCCAAAAATATATATCTTTAAAACCAGCTTTTTGTGCGTAATTTATTGTTTCAAGAAAGTCTATTCGAGACATTGTCTTATCTTTTTCAATTTGTGAAAGCTTAGAATTTATAGACGGTCCCCATGGCTCCGATTGAAGCTCGGTAACTATAATATTTTGATATGGAACATTAAATAGATCGGCTTTAATCTTATAACTCCAGTGTGCTAATGGATATTGGAAATATATAAACCTTCCAAAAAATATTTTCCAGAAGTCGTACCAAATTTTTCTGTACATTGAAATACCAAGATAATCCGCCATCTCGTAACTTGGGAACCAAAAACCACCTTCTCCGCTATCTTGAATTAATATTGGCCTTGCATCTAGGCTTCGAACAATTTCTACTTCGTCTTGTATAACCCGTGATTCGGATTTTTCACATTCACCAAATGGGAAAAACGGCTCATTTTCAACTTGCCAAATCTTAATAGAGTTGTATGATTTTAGCTCTTGAATTGATTTTTTTATAAATTCATAAAGCTCTATTTCTTTTAACTTCTTGTCAGCAGATTCTCTCCACCATAAAGGCTCGTGACATTCTGGGTATCTTGGAGCTTTTCTTCCTGTTGCCAAAATAACATTTAAATTCTTTTTTTCAGCTTCATCAAGTTGCCATTTGATATTACTAAAATCAAATTCATCATTTACTTTTTCTACGTCATTCCAATACACAACAAGCCTAATGTTTTTAACATTTAAACCATCAAGTATTTCGATATAAGAAGTTTTCCAATCCAAGCCAAGATCTGTCGCGTATTTATCACTAAAGTTAACACCGTAGTTTATATTCGCTTGAATTTTCGGTCTGATTATAAAAAACAAAATGATAGGAAAAATCGCAAAAACAAATATAAATAAGAAAAAAAGTCTAGCAATCCGATTAAAAAATAGCCTTCTAAACAAAAAGACTGTTACGGATATATCTTTTTTGAGATCTTTTTTGAGCATTAAGCTTATTCTACTACAGTTTTAATTCGCCAGTTTTACAAATTTCTGAATAATATTTAAAGGATGGTCGCTTAGTTCTCTCTAAAGTTTTTCGATCAACCCTTATCAAACCAAAACACGGCCAAAAGCCATGGTGCCATTCATAATTGTCTAGTAGTGACCAATGGAAATATCCTTTTAGGTTTACACCTTTTTGAATTGCTTCAGAGCATGACCTAAGCATCTCGCGAATAAAATATTCCCTTTTTTCATCTTTTTCATCAGCCAAACCATTTTCTGTTATGTATATTTCGATGTTATATTTTTTAAGCGATAAAAGAATATTAAAAAGCCCTTTCGGATAAATCCACCAACCTAAATCATTTACTACATCATCTGGGTTTTTTGTACGGAGATTTTCGATGCGATTAGTAAAGTAATAATTTAAACCGATTAAATCAAACTTATTTTTGATCATCAAAAAGAAAAAGTCGCTACCTATAAAATGTAAAATCTTTGCAATTAACTTATCTAATGGGTTTTTTGATGACATTGAAGCCTCATACCAAACGATGTTTTTGACGATTCCTATTTTAGGGGCTACCCCTTCTTTATAAGGGCTACCCTTAATTGCATCATACGCTTTGTTATTTGCCCTAGCCAAGTTGATTTGAGCCCATAATGATAAAACAGTGCTCATCTTATTCGGTGGCCAAATTCCATGAAAGTAAGACATATAAACGTAAACTTGCGGCTCGTTTATTGTCAAAAAAACATCAATTAAGTCGTGAAATTCTTCTGCACATTTTTTTGCATATTTTGCAAAATAACTTGGCGAATTTATATTTGTCCACCCACCTATTTTCGAAAACCATATTGGATTTGTAAAGTGATGAAGAGTAACAAATGTTTTCAAACCACGAGCCCTTGCTGCCTTTAAAACCTTCTTATAATGTTCAATCTCATTTTCGTCAAATTTCCCATGTTCAGGTTCGATTCTTGCCCACTCAATAGAAATCCTAACTGCATTATTATTTAAATCAACACATAAATCAAAATCTTCTTCATACCGATTATAAGAATCACAAGCTATACCAGATGGTTCCAAAGGAAATTCTCTTTCAGAAACTGTGCCCGAATCCGGCGAAAAATATTTTTTTGAATTCTCCCATTCCCACCAATCAGAATTTATATTATTGCCTTCGGTTTGATGTGCCGAAGTTGAAGTTCCCCATATAAAATCTTTTGGGAAAAAATAAGGTTTCATGTAATAAAAAAATTATACATCATTGTAAATATCACTATGTTCAAAAAGCCGATACTATATAATTATGCCAATGTTGGAAAATATTGACCAAGAATCTAACCCCCTATTACTAGATGAAGCCGATAAAGACACTACCTGGACCGAAGTAATTAAACTAGTGAAATTCACCCAAACCTATTCTTTAGGTAGAAAATCTCCCTTTACTCCTGAAGAAATGGTGGGTTTATATTCAGATAGTGTTAATGGAAATTTCACCCCAAGTGGCCTGGCACATAAGTACACAGTACCAGTTCACGTTATCCCTTATGCACTTAAAGCCGTAAGTTGGGCCAGTTCAGCAATTACGTCTAATGGTCAAGCCGACATGTCATTAACAGAAAAGCGCATATGGGATATATATTTAGCTTTGAGTACCTTGCCAGAATCCGTCAGTGAACACATCAGAAAAAGAACAGAGACAGGAAGATTATTAACAAAGAATAATGGTGTAGTGATACTTTTAAGATATTTATCGACAGGAAATCCGATAGAAGAATACACCGAAGTCGGTGATATTAAAAACCAGGGAAGATGGTGGATCCACCCAGTTAGGACATCAATATTATCCGCCTGTTTAGGTGAAAAACCTGTAGGTCACAACCCATATTCATTAATTCGGATACACTTGTTAAACAATTACCTCAAGAATCACACAAACATATATAACAGGTCATTTAGTAAAAAAGCCCACGATACGATTTACGATATCCTAAATTATAGTCATCAAGAACATGGAGAAATTGCCCACAAGCTCTCATATGTAAGAAGGTTTTTTGAATTTTGTGCTGTTATAGATTTTTATACAAAAAGTGGACCTTCCCTTGATATAGAATCTTTAAAATTATACTTTCCCGAGATTAATATTGATAGTAGAGAACCACTTTCGATGGACTTAACGGAATACTATAGAACATGGCTCGAATCAGGAGAAATACCAAATGGACTTCGGATTGTTATTGAGATATCCATGCTTGGCAAAATGGATGCCGTTGTCGAATTGATCACATCTCACATTCCCTATGCAAAATCCTACGTATTATCGACACTTATGTATGGTCTATATTTTTTTGAAAACCTACTGAACACATGTACTGATAATTCATTAAGCTACAAAAATCTAGACAGAAATCCAAGGCAAGAAGTTCGAGCTATTTTTGATCAACTATTTAAAGAAAGGGCGAATCCTTCCTAACCCTTTAAATTAATATGACAAACTCTGTTCCATGCCTACTCCCTGTTTTGCTTTCTACATTAATTTTTCCATTAAAATCTTGTTCGATTATAGATTTGCAAATAGAAAGGCCTAACCCTCGACTGTGGGAAGTTTTGTCCTTTGTAGAAAATCCATCACAAAATATTTTCTTCAAATTATTCTTCCCAATACCAAGGCCGTTGTCTCTTATTTTAATTACAATACAATCGCCTCTTGGATTTGCTGAAATCACTTCGACTTGAATATCAATAACTGTAGCCGTTGCCTCAACAGAATTAATTAAAAGATTATCAATTACTCTTTTAAACTTAAACCTATTACCATATAACGAATCGCTATGACTAGAAAATTTTATTTCGCAAGAAACTGTACAAACTTTTTTTACTGATTTAATCGAATCAGAAATAATTTCTCGAATATTGAATTTTTCGCGGGATTCGCTATTGCCACAACAAGTTAAGCCCTTAATATACTTTAAAGATTCATGTATGTCATGAATGTACTCTTTAAGTGAACCTTTTCGCAAAGACTTACGATCATTAACAATTTCTAATACTTCTTCACAGGAAATAAGCGCCGAGGTTAAAGGACTTTTAATATCATGTAATAATTCATCAAATTTTTTTGATGATCTTGGCATAAATTTTTTCTAAATCATGGGCTTTTGAATCCCAGCTGTAATATTTTTCAATTATCTTACGGGCTCCTTCATATTCATCAGGATTTTTTGAAACCCTCAAAATCAAATCAGCCAAAGTTTTTGGGTCGATTTTGTCCAGAAAATACATATTCGGAACATCCTTATCCATACTAAAACCACTTGCAATGGCTTTGCAGCCTGTACTTAAAGCTTCTATAACAACTTTTGGCAAACCTTCATAACTCGAAGGTAGCAAAAATATATCAATTGCGCGATATGCTTTATCAACAAAAAAA
>Ga0209541_10016846_pt1 | contig 10763 bp, 9 predicted proteins | sample RifCSPlowO2_01_FD_184027 | JGI IMG/M metagenome (GOLD analysis project Ga0209541, IMG submission 184027) | Groundwater microbial communities from Rifle, Colorado - Rifle CSP2_plank lowO2_0.1 (SPAdes) (version 2) | ecosystem: Environmental > Aquatic > Deep subsurface > Groundwater | place: Rifle... | reverse complement strand
TGCTTGACTTGCTTGCAGAGGGGCTTGAAACAAGTGTGGATGATATCCGTAAACACGCGGCACCACTGACATATGACTTTCTTGTAAGCACGCCGGAAGTGTTGCTTAATACAATGATTAATGTTGCAAAAAAGAGTGGCTGGTTTCATCCGGAGTTTTATGTTGCAATCATGCGTGCGGCAACAGTCCACATCGCGCCAGCTGCTTTTGTCAGGGCTGTTTATAGTATTGACCCGGAACGCGGGCTTGATAAATTAACACCAATCAAACACGATGAGATGCTATCAGCCGCGATTGCTATTGGCGAGCATCTGGCGTGGGACAGCGGCCCGGAATTTGCACAAATAGTAAAAGCACTTAAACAATACGCACGCCAGGCCTCACCCAGGCGTTAGAGCGCCGCAACTCTTTTCGTTTTATTATGTTCTCAATAGCAATTGAGGTAGCTGCCTTGGACTGCGGATAATTCAAACCCAAAACTCTTCCAACAGCAGATAGGTTTTCAGGCAGGCGCATCTGCTCCGCTGCTTTTGCGAAGGATGCAATCAAAATTGGGATTTTTCTCCTTGCGAAATAAATGTTCTGCATCTCGCGCCCAAGCACTTTTGCCCTTGCAACTCCTGAAATGGAAAGCAGATGCGCGAATGACATGGCATAGCTTTGCTTACTCACTTTCATAATGTTCGCGATGACTGAATTAAAGTTTGAGCGCCTGTACTGGAAATGGTCTTTTCCGATAGCAGTTGTCACGCCGAAAACCAAACCAACAAATGGTTGTTCTGATGCAAACCTAACCAAATCTTCATTCTGGCACGAAACTGCAATCAAGTCTGCATCCAGATATAAATTCTGCAGCTTCCTTATGTCCTTTGGCGATTTCGCATTTGAATAAGTGCCAACATAAATTTTTATTTCTGATTTTATTTTTTTAACCTCGTTTTTTTTGTTTATGATTTCATTTCTTGTTTTAAAATCATATAAAAAAACAACCGCATCGTAGCCAAGTTCCCTTGCTTTCTTTAATAATTCTTCTTCGTTGTTATGTGGGAGGCAAATGTCAATTGGCATGATTAAGCTAAAAACTTGTATTTCTTAAGGTTTGCTTAGGTAAGATTTTTAAAACAACCAGCAAACACAAAACCATGTTCAACAAGAAACAAGTAGAGTTAAATCCCTATGCCTTATATTGCATGCGCCCTGTGCCTGAAGGGCCTGCGCGCAGCAAATTGGAGAGGCTTGCTGAATGTATTTATCGCGCGCACGGCGAATTATATTTTGTAATGCTGCGCGAGAGGTTTGAGAATTTAGCAAAACAGAAAGACTTTCCCTTAGTTCAGCTGAGCAAAGTCGGAATACTTACGATTGATGATATGTTTAACAGAGGGCAGTTCCCTGAAGGATTTGTTGAAAAGCTAAAAGAACATAATATATTAAAGCCGCGGCACAGCTATAATCACTGATTTGCAATTACGGCCTTCTTGCCCTTCTTCCTGCTGTTGTTAATCCGCGGTAAACTCGGCCGCGCTTTTCAGAAATCCATGCAATCCTTTTGTCTGCCCTGATTACTGGATGGTCGCGGTCAACTAAAATAACTTCATGCCACTTATGCTTGCCATCCTCTGCAACCCAGTAAGAGCTTAGGACTTCACAGTTCGGGTATTTTCTTGATGCCCTTTGCTCAGCAATTGCTTGATTTGAGATTTTCAGTTTTAAAAACATCCCGCGCTTGCTTGGCTTTCTTCCGCCGTGGAAATGCTCGCGCTTGTGTGCACTTCTCGGAACGCGGCTCCGCACAACAAGATAGCCTTGCTTTGCCTTAAACCCTAAGGCATGCGCCCTGTCCAAACGAGTAGGATGTTCTAAGCGAAGGATGGCTGGCTCTCGCCTTAGCTTTACTAAAAAGGCCTTCCATGCCTCAGAGCCAAAATTCTCCTTTGGCTTCTTCCACAATTGCTTTAAGTATTTTTGATAACCCATTTTGTACTTTCTAATCTCTGCAAAATGGACCAGCGAAAAGCATCAGCTTTTCAGCGCTGCCCATTTTAGTTTATTATTTTATTTATTCAATGAGAACAGGAACGCAGCTATTCTTATGCACTGCAATTTTTTAGTTCTTCCGCACAAGGCGACATTGAACTGAATATAGCTCTAAAAGTTAGTTTAAAAGGTTTTGCCTGCGGCGCCTTAGGAACTATTGTTTCTTGCAGCAAAGAAAGGTTTTTAATTATTTGCTTTCTAAAAAACATGTCAATTATATGGAGTGATTGTAAATGGCAGATGAAACAAAAACAGAAGGTGGATTTGGAGCCACAGTTAAAAAAGCAGTGAAAATAATAGTCGGAATTTTGGTCGTTCTTGTAGGCCTTGGCCTGCTTTGGTGGTGGTGGCCACAGTTCGCAGTAGTCTTCAAGGGCTTGCTCGGCTTGTTCCTCGTACTGGTCGGCCTGATAATTGTGGCGATTGGGTGGACAGATTAAATTGGCAGAGAGAACAAAAGAAGAATTGCATGGTTTAGAACAGGCATTAAAATTACTGACAGGAGAAAAAGTTACCGCTCACGACGAAGTGCGCAATATTAAAGTTACTGGCGTTGTTGTATCACCGGATATAACTGGCCGCAAGGAGTATTGCATTGCATACAAGCGGACTGCTGGCGATGGTATAGACGTAACCGATCTTCCTGAAAAGGACGTACAGCGCATTAAAGTAAGCAAGGATGAGGTATTAATACTTGTAAACTGGTCTCTTGATACTGCCGTATATAAACACGGCAATCTCAGAGCAACGCCCCTGGACATCATGCTGCGCAAGCAGGGGCTTTGATTCTAGAACAAAATCCGGTTTCTTTGTTTTAATTTTTAATTTCAGATTCAATACTTCCTATGCGTCAGATTTCCAATAATGGGTAGTTTAGCCAGCGGCCTGAACTTGTCAGCAAGGTACTTTTCGTTCACGCCGCAGGTAGCGCATTTGCCAACCCGCTTTGCAACAAGCTGTTTTCTGAATGCTCTTGCGACAGGGCTGTTAAACACCTTAATAAATGGCTCTTCAAATGCATTACCGAACACAATTTCTTTGTCGCTGAAGAAACAACACGGGCTGACATAGCCATCCCATGTTATAAATGGCGCATACCATGGCCAGAAGCACGGCGAGTCAGTGTTGTATGAGTGCTTGCTCGGGGAATTTAAATAATCAAGTAGATTATTAATGTCTATTTTGATGTTGTTGCTTGCTATATATTTTTTTACGTCCTCAACCATATTTCTTGCCTGAACTTTTAGCAAAGAATTCTCTTCATTGCTGTTGGTGCCGAGCTCAACGACAAAAGTTCCGTTTGCTGAGTCTGCGCCCAAATCATCGCCAAGTTTGATAAAGTCGAGGAGCTGCGCATAGTTTTCTTTTTGCACAACCATGAATAGATGTATTTCTGTTTCTGCTTTCATCTCTTTTTTGATTCTGACTGCCAATTTTATGTTGTCAATTACTCTTTCGAAATTTGCGCCGACTCGTATTTTTTCATAAACTTCTTTTGTTGTGCCGTCCAGTGAAACTGACATTATGCTCGGCGCGGCTTCAAACATCTTCTGCAAATTGCTGCTGTTAAATAAAGTTGCATTTGTGTCGAGCTTTATATAAACGCCTTGTTTTGATGCGTGTGACACAATTTCATAAATGTCTGTGTTCAAAAACGGTTCGCCTATTCCGGTCAGGTTTAAATAGGCGGGCTGCACTTCATCAAAAACGCGCCGGAAATTATCAAACCTGAGAAACCCCTGCTTCCTCTTAAAACCCGTTGCCTGCGGACACATAATACACCGTATGTTGCAGACATTCGTATTTTCAAATTGTATTTTGAATGGGTAGCCTGCGTATGGGGCAGATCGGTAGGCATAATATGCATTTGTAATTATTCTTTTGGCATTTCTCAAGCTCATTGTTTTGTTTATTATTTTTTGATATAGCATTTTACATCTTTTTTGATATTATGAATTCTTTTAGTTTGTAAGTAAACCTATTGTTCGCTATTGTTTCGCTGAAATGTTCGTACATGCCATTTCTGAAATAAAATCTTTCTAAGTTTAATAGGTACTTTATCTGCTCGTAAAGATTAATACGGTAATACAACGCTAACAACTTCTTTGTCGGTATTTCAGTCATATTTACTTCATAACCCAAGACACCAAATGTTGCGCAGTCCTCCAGCTTTTCGGGCGGCGTTATTTTATTTTGCCGTATTAATACATCATAGTATGGCGTTCCTGGAAATGGCCTATAAAACTGCAGAAGATTCTGGTCAGAGGGTATTGTTTTCATATAATTCAAAGTCATCTGGACTTCTTCCCATGTTTCTGTGGGATGGCCTATCATATACGTGCATGTAACTAACACGCCATGGCTGCGCATTTTTTTTGTAACGCGCCTTGCTTTTTCAAAGTCAATCGGCTTGCCAAGTATCTGCTGTATTCTTGGGCTGCCTGATTCTATGCCAATAGTTATGCTCTCGCAGCCGGCCTTTGCAACAGCGTCGATCTGCTGTTCTGGCAGGCCGACCACAGTGCTAGCTGCAGTCCATTTAACTTTAATGCCGCAGTCAATTATGTCTTGGGCAAACTTCTTCACATATGGCTCATGCGAAAACAAAAGGTCACCGCCAATATCCATGCGGTCAATGTGCTTGCTTGCCAGGCTGCGTATGAATTCAAATTCTTTTAGAACGCGGGGCGCGCTTAGGTTCCTGTATGGCCCGCCATACTCACGCACATCTTTATTTGCATTGTGGCAGAAGCCGCATTTATACATGCAGCCGCGGGTAGCTGCAATTATCACAGAATTGTGCTTTTTGTAAGGGAAATATCTATCAATATTTTCTAGCATATCCCATGCTGGCAGCGGCAGTGCATCAAGGTTTGCAAACTCGTGGCTGGGTGGTGCCAGCACGATATTGCCTTCTGCATTTTTCACGCCAACGCCGTCTGGACAAGGAGCTTTGCCGCGCAGGAAGTCAACTAATTTTGGAAATGCTATCTCTGCCTCTCCAATAACAACTGCATCTATGGCTGGATGCTCAAGCGTTAGCTTTGGCAAGATTGTAACATGCGGCCCGCCCCAAACAACTTTCTTGCCAAGCTTTTTCGCCACATTGCTGATGAGTATCCCCCTTGTTATATACGGGCCGGTCAGCGCACTTATTGCAACAATATCTGGGTTTGCTTTTTCCAAATCCTGCGTTATTATTTCTTCAGATAATTTTATTCCGGAATAATCTTTTATGCTAACCTCATACTTTTTTTCGCGCAGAACTGCTGCTATGCTTAACAAGCCCAATGGCGGGTGCGGCATTATCTCTGTGCCTGCCGCAATCAGCATCACTATCTCTCCCATAATTCTTTTTTATAAAACGAATTGCATTTAAGATTTTCTATATCACTGCATAGTATGTTATTAACACTATAAATTATGCCTGCAAGGCAAAACAGCACTAAAACCCGAAATCCGGCCTGTCCTTTACTTTTGACTTCTCTTCCTTTGCCTGCTGCTTGGAAATCTTTGTGTCTGTAAACATCCATTTCATGACGTGCTGCACCTTCTCCCTGAATTTTGCCGTGTCAAGATTAAATCTCCGCGCCTTTGCGGGCCTCCTTACTGGCGGACCCATTGCCCTGTATCTTTGTGCATTCCTGTAATACGCAGCCCAGCCCCTCATTCGTCGGGCATACTCTGCATAATAATCCTGCACCGAGAAATTCTTTTTTGCATTTTTGCGGCGCGAGAATCTGAATTTGACAAAAAGTATTGCTGGCAAGAGGACTAATGCAAGCACTACAACATAAATTACAGGAGTTTTTGTTATTCTGCCTGTGAATGCAGCGAAGCCAGTCAGGCCTGCGGCTTGCTGTTGGCTGTTGGCTGTTGGCTGTTCGCTAGTTTTACCATCTCCGGCATTTTCCTGCACTGAAAACTCCTTCTGCTCCTTCAGTTTCTCTCCGGCAATTCCAAATGTGCTGAAGCCCGGCGATTTTGCGGTGTAGCGCGCATAAATGCCATCGTTTGCAATTAAAATTGTTTCTAATTTCTGCCAGCTCCCGCCCGCAAGCCGGTACAGTGCAATCGTGTTTTTGTCAACTGAATTTGTTTTCAACCACGAAGCATCAATCTTGAAATTTATTTTCGCGCTGCTTATTTTATTTTCAAGATTCTCAGTTTCTATTTCAACATAAGAGTAAACCTCTGAAGCAGGCTTGCCTCCCGCGCCGTCAGACTTCTTCACTATTACCTTGCCATTTACTAAATCGCTTGATGTTGTAAATTCTACCTCAGTTATTGGTATTGCTGACTTGCCGGAAACAGAAAGCGACTGGGACTGGCCTGCCTTTATTTCAGGGAAGAGGAAGCTTGCCCTATTAGGGTCTGGCTTGCTACTGCCAGCAAGGCCGCCGCCCACATCGCCACCGCCACCTCCACTGCCTCCGCTATTATCTGCGGAGTTGCTGATTGTGAAATTGCTGTTTGATATGTCAGAGATATTAAACGCCCCGTCAGTTGTAGTTACATTAATCCGGTATGCTGCGCCATTGCTCATCGTTGCGGTGTCCCAGCTGAAACTAGTTTCACTTGCAGAGCCGAGGGATGTCCAGCTTGCCCCGCCATCCTGACTATAGTAAATCATGAAGCTTAAAATATCATAATCTGCATCGGATGCACTCCACGTGATTGTCTTTGTCCCGCTCCATGACTCGCCTCCGTTCGGCGCAGTTACAGTAACAGTTGGCGCAAGGTTAATATTATTTACATAAATATTTTGTATCGTGAGGTTTGCGTTTGCATCGCTGTCTGTTGCATTGATTATGATTGTGTAATTTCCGTCGCCGGCAGTTGAAGTGTTCCAAGTTATTGAATACGGGCTTGCAGTATCATTCGCGATAAAAGTTGTCTGTGTCGAGTTTTGATAATAAAAGTTTACAACATCAATATCATTTGCATCAATATCAAACATAGTTGCGTTAATTGTCAGATTGCCGCTGAATTTTCCCGCGCTCAGCGTGGTGTAATTAACTATCAGCGGAAAGTTTTGTATTGTTATGTTAGTTGAGTTCGTTTGGTTCCCGTACAAAGAGCCGTCCTTTGGCATTACTGAGCATAACCAAACCTGCCCCTTTTCTGTGAAGCTTGCATTTGCTGTTGTCAGGTTTTGCAGCGTCGTATTCTCTGCTCCACCAATAAACCATTGTATCAGCGTCCCGTTTTCTGCGTCATTGTTCGCATCAAAGTAAGTATAATTGCAGCGCAGCGTATCGTTTGTATATACTGTTGCCGGCGTTAAATTTAAGTTTGAAATTGTTGGCGCGGAATTGTTTGCCGAGAAATAATACAAACTCCAGTTGAGGTTGCCTGCGGAGTCATTTACAAAGACAGAAAGATTGATGCTGCCTGCCGGCCAGCCAGTTGTGTTGATGCTACTTGCTGCCAGAGTTGTGTTAGCGCCATTGTTTGTGTTGTACGAGATTTTGTCCAGCAAAATATTATCTGAGATGTTGAACGTTACAAGTTCACCTGCAACAATTACTGAGCCATTTGATGGCGTGCTCAGCGCAAGTGAAGGTGCTTTTGTGTCAAGCGACACAAGGGTTTGTATTATATCAATCTTTTTGTAATTTATTCCATTTTCAGAAATTGTTTTCCCGCTGTTTTGCAGATAGGTTTGCGTTTCGTTTGCAGTGAAGTTTCTGTTTAACTCAAGTTTTGCAAACTGCTGAAGCAGCGCAACTGCGCCTGCAACATGCGGCGTTGCCATTGATGTGCCGCTTTCTGATATGTATGCGCCAGTATGAGCAGTTGAGCATATCCTGTTCGCATCCATGCTGCCTGGAGAACATGTGCCTGTATTTACCGAAGTGCCGCCCGGGGCAAGCAAATCCGTAATGTTATTCCTGTTGCCAAAGGATGACAGGGCATCTGATTTTGTTGCTGAACCAACTGAAGTTGCGTTTTCTATGCACGAAGGCAGTGAGATCTTGGTGTTAAACCCGTTATTGCCAGTCGCGACAGTTACTGTTATGTTCCGTGCAGTTGCATTATTTATAACGCTGCTGAAATCCGCATTGTCGCTGTCGCAGAAATTTGTATAACAACCGCCCGGAATAATAGCGCAATTCACGCCTAAACTCATGCTTATTATAGAAATATTAAATTTAGTAGCGTTATTTATGCACCACTCAATGCCACTTAATATGTTTGCGCTGTTCCCGTCTCCATTAGAATCCAAAACCTTTATCGGAATGACTTTTGCATCCGGCGCAACGCCCCTAATGCCGCCGCTTGCAACTGCGATGCCAGCCACATGCGTGCCATGCCCGTTGTCATCATATGGATTGTTGTCATTGCCCACATAATCCCAGCCAGCAGGGGCTTTTGCACAATTGCCATTTGTAAAATCGCTCGCGGAGCATGAGCCAAAGTCTGCATGTGAGTAGTTTAGCCCAGTATCAAGAATGCAGATTGTTTCCCCGCGGCCTGTTATGTTCAGGCCTGCACTTGTTGCCGCCCATGCTCTTGTTGCATTCACGAGCTTTGCTGAATCCTGAAGGAAGGCTTGCATCGGGTAATTATATTCAACGAGTATATCGTTATCTGTTTTTAGTTTTTCATAAGCCTCTTTCGTAATCTCTGCAGAGAAGCCGTTAAATGTTGAAAACTTTGTTTTAACTTCAAAATCATGCTTTGAAAATGTTTGCGCACCGAACTTTACAATATTGGAATCGCACTGATTAAAACCTCGCACTTCTGTGCGATTGCAATTCAAAAATTCGTCAAGCGGCGAATTTTTGTTATTTGATTGAAACTCAAATGTTTTAATTGCATTTCCATTTTTCCCGGGTTTTTGCATGATTATCACAGAAACCTTTTCATTTTCTTGGAACTGTTGTTCGATGAAATCATCTGACACAAAATTTATTTTCTTTACATCTTGCTCATTTATTATTTTTATTTCGTCAGCGAGCCCTTCATTCGCCGCAAAAGCAGCAGGTGAACTAAGTAAAACTGCCAAAACCAATAATAAACATAACCGAAACCAATTCGGCTGATGCCTCGCCGCTTCGCAGCTCTGGAGACCAAAAACCAAGAACCGCTTGCTCATTTCAAAACAACCTCGCACTTATTGTTAATGCACTTGACTTCTCCGCCGCCGCAGTCCAGCGTATCCGGCGCGCAGTATGCTGTGCAGAAAGTCCCTGTGCAGTCTGGTGCGAAATTCCTGTTTACCGCAGATGTAGGGTGGCAGCACTCTGCCGGCACGCAATCATCATCTGTTGTGCAAAATGTTTCTGGGCTTCCGGTTTTGGGTGGCTGGCCTCCGGTGGCATCAGGCGTCTTGCTGTTGCTGGCCTGCTGCTGTGATATGAAAATGCCTGCTGCGAGGGCAACAGCTATGGCTACAATTACAAATAACTTTATGTGGCCATTCATAATAATTGTTAAACTAAGTAATATATAAATTTGATTGTTAGTTATTAGTTATCTGTCATACGATTGTTTCTCGTTATTCGTTATTCGTTATTCGTTTCTCGTTACGTGCTACGTGAAACCGTCATCAGTTACTCGTTATCTGTTATACGGCGGTTGCTCGTTTCTCGTTAATCGTTAAACGTAAAACGTAAAACGTAAAACGTGGAACCGGCTGTCTTTCGTTACTCGTTCTTCGTTTCTCGTTACGTGCTACGTAAAACGTACGACGTGGAACTTGGAACAGTTAGCTGTTACGTAGAACGAGCTACGTAAAACCGTTAATAACATAATAAAAATAATAAAAAAATAAATGGCGTTTAGCGCCAGAGCCTCTTAAAGCCCCTTCTCTGCGATGCAAAGTACAGCAGCACGCCAACAATCACGATTATTGCTATTATCGCTACTGTCTGCGGCGGCACTTTTGGCTTTGCCTTAACTGCGGGTGGTGCTGCCTCTTCTGTTGGTGCAACTTCTTTTGTCTCAACAGCAAGCGCCCCTGTGGTCAATTTCTCGGCAACAATTGCAAAGTAACTGAAACCCGGGGTGTCAGCATGGTAATACACATATGTACTGTCCTCGTTGCTTAGCGAAGTGGCAAGCTTCTGCCAGCCAGTTCCGCTCTTGTACCGTGTCAGCCTGATGCTGCCCCGGTCATAGTTGTTGTCCGCAATCCACTTCTTCTCGACCTTGAAGGAAACTTCGGCCTTCTTTATAATGCTTTCATCAGTTATCTGCGGCACCTTTATCTCCAAGTATTTGTAAGTTGCGCCTGCGGGCGACGTTTCTATGGATGTCGGCCTGCCAGTCAGCGAGCTTACCGTAACTGCCGCACCTTGGACTAATTGTGTTGTCTCAATTGTTATCTGTTCCACATTTGTCTTTGTGTCTATGCCTGTAACTGTTACCGGCGTGCCTGCCGCGATATCACCAACAACAACTATTGAGGCTGTTTCGCCTATGCTTCCGCCACCGCCACCGCCACCGCCCCCTCCGCCTCCGCGCGATACTACATCGTACTGGACGGTGCAGCTGTTAGTGTTATTTGCAATGTCAAATACGGTGCATTTTGCAAGCCTTGAGTTAGCAGTTGAAGTATCTAATCCGCTTATTACCGTCCTTGTGCTATCTACGCCAATATTATCTGATACAGCGCACGTAAAGTCTGAGCCTACAAGCGAATCCCCTGTGCGGATTGAATCTGTCCTTAGCTGCGTTATGGTGCAGGTTGGGCGCGTGTAATCAAATACTATTCCGCG